>Ga0265303_10002241_pt1 | contig 11948 bp, 8 predicted proteins | sample Helome_2_FD_192494 | JGI IMG/M metagenome (GOLD analysis project Ga0265303, IMG submission 192494) | Marine sediment microbial communities from subtidal zone of North Sea - Hel_20160317 (Illumina Assembly) | ecosystem: Environmental > Aquatic > Marine > Subtidal zone > Sediment ...
CCGCCAGTCAGAATCGCGGACCCTGAAGACGATTCATCAGAGCAGACAGAAATTTGAACACCAGACGGGTAACGACGATTCTTGTTGCATCCACGCTGCTGATGCTCGAAGGCTGTTATTACATGCAGGCGATTCGCGGACAAATGGATCTGATGAGCCGTCGGCGGCCGGTGACGGAGGTCATCGCGGATGACGAAGCACCCGGCGACCTCAAGTCCCGCCTGAAAATCGTCCAGGATGCCCGGCAGTTTTCCATTGATGAACTGATGCTGCCGGAAAACGACAGCTATCGCAGCTACGCCGATCTCGAACGCGACTATGTCGTCTGGAACGTGTTTGCGGCGCCCGAGTTTTCGCTGGACGCGAAACGCTGGTGCTACCCGGTCGCCGGCTGTGTAGCCTATCGCGGCTATTTTTCCGAAGACGCCGCCGAACGGGAAGCAGAAAAGCTGAAGGCTCAGGGCTTCGACGTTGTGGTCGGCGGTGTGCCGGCGTATTCGACCCTGGGCCGATTCGCGGATCCAGTGCTGAATACGATGATGCGCTGGAGCGACGTCGAACTTGTCGCTACTTTGTTTCATGAACTCGCTCATCAGAAGCTGTACATAAAGGGCGATACCGAGTTCAACGAGTCTTATGCTACGGCGGTGGCGGATGTCGGCATCGAACGCTGGCTGTCGAAAACGGGTGGCCAGGATCAGCTCATCGAAAGAGAGGATCGGCGCGCGCAGCGTCAGGCTGCCATGGATGTCATCGATGCAGCGAAGAACGGACTGCGGGAATTGTACGCCTCGAATCTCGACGAATCGCGAATGCGCGCGGAGAAGAGCCGGCTGCTACAGGAATTGCAGACTGAAATCTCACAGGTTTCGGCGGGCTGGTGGTCCGGTACGATCAACAATGCGCGCCTCGCATCATTCGGCCTTTACGAAGGCCGCGTCGAATCGTTTCGGGAGATCTTGCGGCAATGTGAACAGCAGCTTGCCTGCTTCTATGAGCAAACGGCCGCGCTCGCCGAATTATCGGCCGATGAGCGTAGTGCGACCCTGGACAGGTTGATGACCGCGGGTCACGTGACCGCACCCCGATAGATACTCTGCTCGCCGGTCTTTCGGCGCTCAGTCGACGCCCGCGACCTGAGTATCCTCCCGGCCGGCCGCAACGATTGGTAGCTCCGGAGATATCCTGCGGACCCGGCCCGTTAGTCGCCAGTGAAAGATTGTGTCGGTCTCGAGTACCCTGCGCACGTATTTTCGGGTCTCGTTGAAGGGAATGTTCTCGATCCAGATGCGCGCATCCTGGCTGCCGCTTGCGGGCAACCAGTCTTCCACTCGCAGCGGACCGGCGTTGTAGGCCGCCGTTGCGAGTACCCGGCTTTCACCGAATCGCTCGAACATCTGCCCCAGATAACGCGTGCCAAGTCGAATGTTGCTGCCGGCATCGGTCAGCGTGACGCGTCCGGCGTACGGATAATTCATGTGCCTCGCGACCCGCCTCCCGGTGTCGGGCATTAGCTGCATCACGCCAACGGCGCCGGCACTGGAGCGTATGTCACGCATGAACAGGCTCTCGCTGCGCGCTACGCCATACGCCCAGCTCGGCTGAATTTGGGCATCCGCCGAATAGCGGGCGAACGACTCGGCGTACGGCAGCGGATAACGTACTCGCAGATCGTCGAAATGTCCGACAGATGCAGCGGTCGCGATCGCGCGCGAATGCCAACGCCAGCGGTGCGCGAGGACAGACGCCTGAATTTTCTGCTCGGCGCTCATCAGGCCGACTGCCGTGTCCCATTCCGAGCGACCGCGGCCCTCGAGGCCAACCATGAACAGCTCCCGGGCCCGCAGCAGCGAAGAACGTCGCGCGAGTTCGGCAAGCATAATCTCGTCTGCGTTAATCGGCCTATGCGAAAACGCGTAGCCGACGCCGATAGCATCGGCAGCCAGGAACCCGTAGTAGCCGCGGTCCGTTGCCAGCGCGTCGAATATGAGTCGCGCCTCGTCCCGACGATCCTGCTTCGACAGGGACACCGCCAGCCAGTACTGCCATTGATCGAGCGCCCGTTCCTCCGGTGGCAAATCCGCGATGCTGCGGGTCACGTAATCCCAATCCTGCTGGCGCAGTCCGGCACGCACCCGCCAGCGGCGGACCTCGACATCAGCGGCCGCCGCAGGCAGGCCGTTCAGGTACACCGTCGACTGCGGGGAATGATTGCGTGCCGACCACAGCGCAATATGCCGTTCGACTGCCGCCACCTGTGGCGCCGTAAAGGAATACCGGCGACGCAGCTTGCTCCAGTGCTCTGCCGCTTCATCAGGATCGCGCGGCGCGATTTGCTGCAATGCATATACGATCTGACGGCGATGAGAAACCTTGCCCGCGTACCCGGCTTGCCGCTGCAGATAATCCACCGGCGACTGCTGCGCCAGCAACCAGCGACTGGCGAGCTCACGGTATTCGGGCGCGAGCGGCCCTGACAGATAGCGCGCGAGGGAAAACTGTCGGGCGTCTATCGCCAGTCCGAACCGTTGCCGATATTCCTCGACGCCGAGTTTTCCCTTGCCGCGGAGGTAGTCGAACACCGGCTCGCATTCGTCCTGCTGGCTCGTGCCGCCCATCCAGAGTTCGAGCGCCCGCCGGGTGATGCGTTCCGGGCGTCCATGCAGAATTTCGGCGTGCAGCGCATTACAATCGAGCCTCGGGATTTCGAGGCCCTGGTAGTACTGCCGATAAATCTCGAGGAACTCGTCGAGGCGATCTTCTTTCGCCAGCATCAGCGCGTATCGATATCGCAGTTCGCGGGCAGGCTTCAAGGTGCCATGATGCTCGAGGTACGCGCGAATCTCGGTTTCGTTGGCGCGGCTGAGCGTAGCCCTGAAGTAAGTCGCCTGCAGATCCGGCCACAGCCGATAGTCCCGCAACAACGACTCGTGTACGAGGACCGGCTGCCAGTTGCCACGCTCGACTTCCGGAAATACGGCGCGAAACGCAATTCTCTGTGATTCAAGCCGGTCGGTGTCGGGCGGTTCACCGCAGTTGCCGGCGGAGGGCGCTAGCATGGCGATCAGAAAGCAGAAAACTGCGCGTGTATTACGCATCAGTGTTTGCCCGGGATCAGCTTCATGCTATCGACCATACTGCCCTGTCCTTATTAGAGCAAGATATAGTTTTCCTGGCTAATTACTTGGAAAACCAACAAAAAAGTCCGTCGGTGGCGTCAGTTGATCGACGCCCCCGGCGGACTCTTTACATCTGCTGCCTGCGGCCTAGCGAATCTGCAGCATCAGCGCCCGTTCGCCGCGTTGTACCAGCAGAAACAGAATTCGGTTGCCTTCCGCGACGGCACGCAATTGCTGCAGGTTTTGCACGGACTGGCGGTTGACCGCGGTAATCACGTCGCCTGCGCGCAATCCACGCTGAGCGGCAGGGCTTCCCGCCTCGACTTCGGTAACCTCGATACCGCCACTGCTGTTTGTGGTCACGTCCGCGAACTGTGCGCCAAGCAACCCCGGATGAAGATCGCTGCCTTCGCTGCGCGACACCTGGCGCCGACCCAGGGTAGCCGTCACCGTACGGGTTTTGCCACCGCGCACGAATTCGATATCGACATTCTCGCCGGATCCTTTGAGACCGATCGCATTAGCCAGTTCGCGACTGTTGTTGATTCGCTTTTCATTGACTCTGACGATTATGTCGTCGACCAGCAGTCCCGCGGTTTCGGCTGCCGAGTCCGGTTCGATCGCCGACACCAGCGCACCGCTATCGACTTCCGCACCGAGCGCTTTGGCGCTTTCCGCGTCGATTGTCTGGATCGAAACGCCCAGCAGCCCTCGCCTGACTTCACCGAAGTCGAGGATCTGTCGCATGATCGACCGGGCAATTTCCGAGGGCACCGCGAAACCAATACCAACATTGCCGCCAGTGCGACTGATAATGGCCGAATTGATGCCGACCAGTTCGCCATTCATGTTGACCAGGGCGCCACCGGAATTTCCCGGGTTAATCGACGCGTCGGTCTGGATGAAGTCCTCGTAGCCGTCTCGACTGATGCCGGTGCGGCCAAGTGCACTGATGATTCCGGAAGTCACAGTGTGGCCGAGGCCGAACGGATTTCCGATGGCAATGACAAAGTCGCCGACCTCGATTCGATCAGAGTCGCCGATCGGCAATTCGACCAGGTGGTCGGGCTCAACCTTGATGACCGCGATGTCCGTCGCCGCGTCGGAGCCAACGACTTCGGCATCCAGCGTTTCGTCGTTGAGCAGCGAAATCTGAATCTTGTCCGCGCCTGCGACGACGTGGTGATTCGTAAGGATATAGCCATTGGCCGCGTCCACGATAACGCCGGAACCGGCACTCGCGACTTCGCGGGAGCCACCAGGCATGTCGGGAAAGCCGAAGAAACGGCGAAACATTTCATCACCGTACGGAGATCGGCTTTCGACGGTCTGGCTGACCCGGATGTTTACGACTGCGGGTGCCACACGCTTGACGAGGGGCGCCAGGCTCGGTACCGGCTTGCCATCAACGCTGTCAGGCAGGGCGGCAAACGGCGCAGCCGCCAGCGCCAGCAAGGCCGCTGCAAACAGCATTCGGAATTTGGTTGTCATCATAATCCTCGGGCGATTCTGGCAACTCTGTGAATCTTATCCTGCGATCGCTGAACTTGAAGTGAACGCCAACTATAGCCTTTTTTCAGCATTCTAAGCGCGGACTACAGCACAGGTATGAAAGTTCCGCCGATGACGGCCCGCATTGCGGCCTGTCCCTTGTCGGGGCAGGCCGCAGGCGAACATTGTATCTGCCTCAGGCAGCTTCAACCGCGATACGGCGTGCCTTGACTTCGGGCAGCTTCGGAATCGCGACTTCCAGGATGCCGTTCGCACTTCTTGCTTTGATACCGTCAGCATCCGCCGTGTCAGGCAGTGAGAACCGGCGATAGAATCTGCCGCTGAATCGCTCGACCCGCTTCAGCCCGCCGGCTTCATCGGTACTTTCCTTGTGGCGCTCACCGGACAGGCTGAGTACGCCGTCGTCCATATTGATGTCGATGTCTTCCGGACGGACGCCGGGCAGATCGGCACGCAGCACGAAACGGTCTTTCTCCTCGACAATATCGACGGCCGGCAGCCAGTCGGCGACACTGTTGTCCCCGTCTCCGACAGCACTGAGCGCCGTACGTGGTGAGGCAAATCGATCCAGGTCCCGGTGCAACAGGTTCACCAGATTCCAGGGTTCAAATCGCATTACATTCATCAGTTTTCTCCTCGAATTAGTCGTTGCGGACTCTTGAAGCAATGTCTCAAGAGAGCAGCGAAATAAGCGCTGATGCCGGCATTTATGAGGTCGCAGGATGCTAATTCAAGGCCTTTTCCGAAGCCCGAAAGGGGCGAAAACCGCTTCACTTAATGCCACTATATGTAGTAGGAAAAAACTTTCACAAAAGTGTCATTTTTTTTCCTAGAAAATTAAAGAGCTTACTTTAGTTGATCATATAACTTGTTGTTTTTTATGCAATTAAGACCAGGGAAAAAAAACCACCAAAGCCTTGACAGTCGACCTCTGCAGGCATAATCTTGTGGCTTGGTCGGCACAACATCTTGTGCCTGAGATAACCAAGTAAAGAGGCCGTATCTGGCACTCGCCGCTAACAATTACCTAGCGACGAGCGGGGAGCTTTTCGCCTTTATCAAGGCATGGCAGATGCAGCAGACGGCCTCTACAGGGAGTTTAGGGGAGTAAAGGACCATATGAAGTCTGCGGTCAATCTTGATGCCAATACTGTCGCTGATATCAGCTTACAGCCGGCGTCGCTGGACATCTGGAAAGGGAAATATCGCCTGTCGGCGAAGGACGGCGAGGCGATAGACGCGTCCATCGACGATACCTACCGGCGAGTCGCACGGGCATTGGCCGATGTCGAGAGCGAGGACCTGCGCGAGGAGTGTTTCGAACAGTTTCTGTGGGCGCTGCGCAGCGGTGCCATACCGGCGGGGCGCATCATATCGAATGCCGGCGCGCAACAACACAAACCGGCAACCTCGACCATCAACTGCACGGTTTCGGGGACGGTCGCAGATTCGATGGACAATATACTCAACAAGGTGCATGAAGCTGGTCTGACGCTCAAGGCCGGTTGTGGCATCGGCTACGAGTTCTCGACCTTGCGGCCGAAAGGTGCATACGTGACCGGCGCCGGCGCCTATACCTCGGGCCCGCTGTCGTTCATGGATATCTACGACAAGATGTGTTTCACCGTGTCTTCGGCCGGCGGTCGCCGCGGTGCGCAGATGGGCACGTTCGATGTCGGCCATCCGGATGTACTGGAATTTATTCGTGCCAAAAGGGAGGACGGACGGTTACGACAATTCAATCTGTCTCTCCTGGTAACGGACGAGTTCATGCAGGCAGTGAGCGACGACGGGGACTGGCAGCTTGCGTTTCCGGTAACGAGCAGGGAAGTCGAGCAGGATGCGCTTGATCCGGATGATCCCGCTCAATTCGTCTGGCGCGTGTGGCCGGAGCCCGGAAACTATGTCAGCAATGCCGAAGGCCTCGTTGCTTGCAAGATCTACAAAACGCTGCCGGCGCGACGCGTGTGGGATGTCATCATGGCATCCACCTACGATTTCGCGGAGCCCGGTTTCGTGCTGATCGACAAGGTCAACGAAATGAACAACAACTGGTTCGCTGAAAATATTCGCGCAACCAATCCCTGTGGTGAACAACCGCTGCCACCCTATGGTTCCTGCCTGCTCGGGTCGGTCAACCTGACCAAGTTCGTGCAGGAGCCCTTCACTGATGAGGCCCGCTTCGACTGGCAGGAGTTCCGAAAGGTGGTCAGAGTGTTCACCCGGATGCTCGACAACGTCGTCGAAATAAACGGACTGCCGCTGCCGCTGCAGCGTGACGAGATTGTTCGCAAGCGAAGACACGGCATGGGTTTCCTTGGGCTGGGATCGACCATAACGATGCTTGGTCTGCGCTACGGCGATGCGCGCTCGATCGCTTTAACCGAAGAGGTTGCCAAACAGCTCGCACTGGCGGGCTGGGAAATGGCGCTGGAGCTTGCGCGGGAAAAGGGCCCGGCGCCGATCATGAACGAGAATTTTGAAGTGACCCGGGCAATGCTCGCCCGGCGTCCGGAAATGGCGGCCGACGGATACACGGTCGGTGACACGATCCCCGGACGTGTACTGCACAGCCGCTACAGCCGATACATGCAGCGTATCGCGGAGGAGGCTCCGGACCTCGTAGAGGAACTCGCCGCTGTCGGTGCGCGATTTACGCACCACAGTTCGATTGCACCGACCGGCACGATTTCGCTGTCACTTGCCAACAATGCGAGTAACGGCATTGAACCCAGTTTTGCACACCATTATTTTCGTAACGTTATCCGCCAGGGCAAAAAGTCCAAAGAGAAAGTGGATGTGTTTTCGTTCGAGTTGCTGGCCTACAGGGAGATGGTCAACGCGGGGGCGATGCCGGCTGGCACGGAAGTCGCGGCTTCAGAGGACAATCTGTTGCCGGAGTATTTCATAACGGCCGAAGACATCACTCCGACGGAGCACGTCGACATCCAGGCGGCGGCACAGAAGTGGATAGATTCTTCCATTTCCAAGACCGCCAACGTCCCGACCGACTACCCGTACGAGGACTTCAAGAATATCTATATGTATGCGTACGAGCAGGGCCTCAAGGGGTGTACGACCTTTCGATTCAATCCGGAGGCGTTCCAGGGTGTGCTGGTCAAGGAGCAGGACCTCAAGAATACGTTGTACTCGTTTACGCTTGAGGACGGCTCACAAGTCGAGCTGAAGGGCGACGAAGAAATCGAGTACGACGGAGAAATACACACAGCGGCAAACCTTTTCGACGCTTTGAAGGAAGGTTACTACGGCAAGTTTTGAGGCGGGGCGATCGGCCCTGTCTGCGGCAATCGAGGAACATGCAGGATGAGCAAGACGAAAATTGACAAGAAGATCGTGGGTTACGCGGTCAGGCAACCGGAGGCCAAAGACCAGGCCCGGCCCGAATTTCGCCGCGAGGTGACCGACGGTGGTGCGGAAGTCATCCGCATGCACGAAAAGCTGGAGCGTCCGGAGATGCTGATCGGTTCGACCTACAAGGTGAAAACGCCGGTCTCCGACCACGCAATGTACGTGACGATCAACGACTTCGTCCTGAATGAGGGCACCGAGTACGAGAAACGACGACCCTTCGAAATATTCATCAATTCCAAGAATCTGGATCACTACCAGTGGATCGTCGCGCTGACGCGTATTATTTCGGCAGTGTTTCGCAAGGGCGGTGACGTGACTTTCCTGGTGGACGAACTCAAGGCCGTATTTGATCCGCGAGGAGGCTACTGGAAACCCGGTGGCAAGTTCATGCCGTCGATCATCGCCGAGCTTGGCTACATCGTGGAGAAACACCTGGTGGCTATCGGCCTGCTGAGCAGACCGGAACTCGATGAGGGTCAGCAGAAACTGATCGATGAAAAGCGTGCCGAATTCGAAGAGCGGTCAAAGCAGCAGGATGCCTTCTCGAAGAGTGACTTTCCCGAAGGCGCGCAGCTCTGCTCGAAGTGCAGCAACGCCGCCGTGGTGTTGATGGATGGCTGCATGACGTGTCTGAGCTGCGGCGAATCCAAGTGTGGTTGAGTTCCAGCCGTTGCGCCGATAGCAGCGCTCATTATTGCGGCTTGTGACCCGGCGGGGCGGGCGCCGGATGGCCGCAAAATCGCGGCCAGGTACGCCGCTGTAGTACCATCCGGCCCGTGACCGTATCGATTCCCGATTTTTCCACCGCGCGCGTGACGGTCGCCGGCGACGTCATGCTGGATCGTTACCTGTTCGGTGGAACCAGCCGCATATCGCCTGAGGCGCCCGTGCCGGTGGTGCATGTGCGCGAGACCGATGATCGCCCCGGCGGCGCGGCGAACGTCGCCGTCAACTTAGCGAGCCTCGGGGCATCGACTGCGTTGCTGGGTTTCGTCGGCCAGGACGAGGAGGCAGCCATCCTGGAATCGGTGCTGAAGAAGCACGGTATAGACTGCCGCTTTACCAGCGCGGGACACTGGCCGACCATCACCAAAACCCGGGTACTGAGCCGCAGCCAGCAGCTTATCCGGCTCGACCGGGAAGAGTCCTGCGGCGATGCCGGAAAATCGCTGGTGGAGCCGCTGCGTCGGGGATTGTCCGATACAGGAGTCGTCGTTCTCTCGGACTACGGCAAGGGCGCGCTTTCGGATGTGGCCACCCTGATCGCCGCCTGTCGTCAGGCCGATGTACCGGTGCTGATCGACCCGAAAGGGACGGATTTCGGAAAATACCGCGGCGCGTCGCTGATCACGCCGAATCAGTCCGAATTCGAGGCGGCAGCCGGTGCCTGCGAGACGGATGCAGTCCTGGTGCAGCGTGCGCAGCAGATGCTCGTGGATCTCGAACTCTCTGCGTTGCTGGTCACCAGGAGCGAAAAGGGCATGCTGCTCGTCGAGACGGACGCCGAGCCGGTGTTTCTTTCGACTCAGGCGCGGGAAGTTTACGACGTCACAGGTGCCGGCGATACGGTGATTGCAACCATCGCTGGAGCGCTGGCGAGCGGTGAGCGATTGCAGTCCGCGGCGATCCTCGCAAATCTGGCGGCAGGCGTCGTCGTAAGGAAGATCGGTGTGGCTGCCGTCACGCCGCGCGAAATCCAGATTGCCTCGCAGCCGCGCGGTCCGGGCGACGCAGCGCAGGTCACTGAAGTGGAGCTGCTGGCGTTGCTGGAAGAGGCGCGCAATCGTGGCGAAAGAATTGTCATGACGAACGGTTGCTTTGACGTCATCCATCCTGGCCATGTTGCTTACCTGCAGGAGGCCAGGGATCTGGGTGACCGCCTCGTTGTGGCAGTCAACGACGACCCGTCCGTTGCTCGGCTCAAGGGCGAATCGCGGCCCGTCAATCAGTTGTCGGACCGGATGGCAGTACTGGCAGGACTCGCCTCGGTCGATTGGGTGGTGCCGTTTTCCGAAGATACGCCCGCGAGGCTCATTCAGGCCGTGCTGCCTGATGTGCTGGCGAAGGGCGGAGACTACAGTGTCGAGGAGATTGCCGGGTCCGGCGATGTCATCGAGAACGGCGGCGAGGTGCATCTCCTGGCTTATCGCGATGGGCATTCATCGAGCAAAATCATCGAAAAGCTTGCGCGTTAGGCTCGCCTGCAATTGTCGAGCGTAACTGTCTCTCCGTATTGGAACCAGAAACCGGACAGGGTGCCGTGCGAATCAACATCATGCGTATCGCCTACGCGCTGCTGACCTACCTCCTGTCGCCCATTTACGCGCTTTACTGGCTGTTTCGCGGCATCAGCGAACGTGCGTATCTCGACCGATTCGGTCAGCGCTTCGGCTTCGGCTATCCGCTGCTTGCTGATGGTTGTATCTGGATCCACGCCGTTTCGGTCGGAGAGGTACAGGCAGCAGCACCACTGGTGCGCGCGCTTGCGCGACTGTTCCCGGAACGTCGGTTGATGATCACCACGGTTACGCCGACGGGCGCTGCACGAGCGGCCAGTCTGTTCGGGGACACCGTTACGCATTGTTATATGCCGTTCGAGACCCCGCACTCGGTGCGAAACTTTTTCTCCGCGACGCGGCCGCAGGTCGCGCTGGTCATGGAGACCGAGATCTGGCCAAATCTCTACCACGCCTGCGGTAAACGCAAAATACCGCTGATCCTGGTGAGCGCCAGAATTTCACCGCGATCTGTCGCCAGCTACCGCAGACTACTGCCGTTGTTTCGGGAGACCCTGTCCCACGGCATCGTCATCGCCGCGCAATCGGCGGCCGATGCCGATCGGTTCATGTCCCTCGGTACCAGCCCTGAGCGGACTTCGGTGACCGGTAATATCAAATTCGATATCGAGCTTGAGCCCGGATTGCTCGAAAAAGGCGCTGCAGAACGTGAGCGGCTGTTCGGCTCCCGACCCGTATGGATCGCCGCGAGTACCCACGAAAAGGAAGAAGAGCGGGTGCTTGCTGCGCATAGTCTGTTGTGCCGGAAGCATTCCAACGCGCTGCTGGTGCTTGTCCCGAGGCATCCTGAACGGTTTGCAACTGTCCGGTCGCTTCTGAAGAAGCAGCGGCGCAATTTTGTTGCCCGGACCGACGGCTTGCCCTGCGAGAGTTCGACCGAGGTATTTTTGGGCGACACGATGGGCGAGGTGCCCCTGTTTTATGCTGCGAGCGATATTGCCTTCGTTGGCGGTACGCTGGTCCCGGTCGGCGGCCACAATCTGCTGGAGCCGGCCGCCCTGGGCAGGCCCATCATCACTGGCCCGCATTTGTTCAATACTCAGGAAATCGCCGATATGTTCGCGGAACTTGGCGCGTCGCTCGTGGTGCACGACGAGACCGGGCTTGCCGATGCACTTGACCGGCTGTTCCGGGATCGGCGGGAGGCCGACGAGATCGGCGCTCGCGGCCGCGACATCGTGCAGCAGAACCGGGGCGCATTGCAGCGTTTGCTGGTTTTGCTGGAACCGCTCCTGGCCAAATAGAAATGGGGACATTCTGATTTTTGAGAAAAAGCAGAATGTCCCCATTTTTGTGAAAGGAGAATGTCCCCGATTTTTCGGGTCAGCCTTCGCTGCTTTTCTCTTCCTCTTCGGCGGCGATCGTCTCTTCAGGCGTTGGTCTCCTGATCAGCCACCGGTCGATATCCTCCAGGTCCTGCACCTGCAATGTGCCCGCAGCCTGTTTGAGCCGCAGCACGTTGCCAATATAGGCGTAGCGGCTACGGTAGTAATTGGTAATGGCAGAGTACAGGGCGAACTGTGAGTTCAGGACATCGACAATCGTCCGGGTGCCGACGTCAAAGCCCGCCTGAGTCGCCTCAAGCGCCGTCTCACTCGATAACACTGCCTGCGACAGGGCATTGACGCGGCTGATCTCTGCCAGCACA
>Ga0265303_10002242_pt1 | contig 11938 bp, 6 predicted proteins | sample Helome_2_FD_192494 | JGI IMG/M metagenome (GOLD analysis project Ga0265303, IMG submission 192494) | Marine sediment microbial communities from subtidal zone of North Sea - Hel_20160317 (Illumina Assembly) | ecosystem: Environmental > Aquatic > Marine > Subtidal zone > Sediment ...
ATCGCCGGTAATACGATTATCACCTTCGAGGGCGGCCGCCCCAATATTGGCTCTTACGGGGCCTACAGGTATGGTATTGAAACCACTATAATTAATATCCACTTGAGGATTAGCAGACCGAACCCGCGCAAACCCGTCAAAGGTGGTGATCAACTTTCCTGTAAGGGTTGGATTTTCATAAACAATGACAAGCGTCCATCCTCCAGCGGCACCACCACCTGGAGATAAGGAACCTGTAATAGAGCGAATATTAGCTACCGTATAATCCCCGGAAGGGTCGGCTAATGGTGTTATTAATGCGGTAATATCCGCATAACAGGCATAAGGACTGTTTTGGGTTACCGAAGGGTCCCCACTTGTAAAACCATCAAAGAGTATTTCATCAGCAACGACATTCACATACCCAGAACCAGGGACGGCTAATTGAACCTGGTTAAAATCGTTTTGTCTTCCAGTGCCCAATGGCTGTCCGGCCTGTGCACTGGGATAGGTTGCGGACCAATAAAGACCGGCATACCGTATAAGATTACAGTTAGCTTGAGCGAATTGGAAATTGGCCGTACTGGAACTGAATGTAGAAGGATCACTATCTACATCAATATATTGCATGTTCAGCCAATCGTTGTAGGTGGAAGAACTTCCGGTAGCATTATATGGATCCTCAGGTTCAGTAGAACCCGTCCCACCATCGCGATTGACAATATTGTTTCCTATAAAAGTAAGATCACCCCTGAGATTGTTCTGGTAACGAACATCGAAGGTGTTAAACTCCTGGCTTAGCCCGATAAACGAGAAGAGCAATAAGCCAGCAAGTAAAATATAGCTGGTTAGTCTGGTTTTCATTAGGTGATTAAATTTGGTGTGACACGCATGATCCACATTTTGTCCATGTACATGTCATTGAGATTTGAGTAGTATGCTATGAGTGCGTTATTCCAGGAGTTGTGTTTTTTCAAATACACATATCGGTACTCGTTCTCAGGATTTATAAAATAACTGGCATTTAGCCCGCGGCTATTCAGGAATTTTACGAATCGCTTGGCATTATTGGGATTGGCAAATACGTTAGCGATAATATAAAAGCCCGTGCCTTCGCCATATAGATCGTTTCTTGTTCGGCCTTCTTCATTAGAATCTACCTTGTCTCTAACAACCACATTTTGTTGAAGGACATCAGATTCATATTCAGCCGATTTTTCACGCACCATTTCTGTGTTGGCCGCATAGGCTTCATTCGTATAACGATTTTGAACATTCATGATCCACATGTCTCCACTATATGTTCCGTTAACGCCCGATTGGTAGGCCTCAACAGCTTCCTGCCAAGAATTATACCGATCGATATAAACGTACTTTAATCCGTTTTTTTGATTGTCTATAAAATTGGGTTGCAGGCCTTCATTGGACAACTTATCCATGAACTTATTCATGTAGTGCGGCCCCTTGTAGACATTGGCTACAACGTAGTACCCGTCTTCAACACCAGGGAGGTCGTTGAATTTTCTGCTCTTTACCCTGGGGTCTTTTCTAACCGGGGTACTGGCAACACCTCTATTATCTCTCTTTACTGGCGATTGATATTCTTTTGGTTCTTCTGCAGCTGGCTCAACCTGACGGTTGGGATCATATGTCAATACAGGAGGCTCAGTCGTTTCATTACCGGCTACTTTATGCTGCCCTTTATTGGGATCATACTCTAATACTGGAGGCTGATATCCTTCTTCATTTTCCCTGTTTTGGGCAACAGCAGTTTCGTCCTGTTGACCATTGAAGTACAGATCTTTAGCACGTTCTTCTAGGTCTGGACGCTCACCTTTTGTTTCATTCCTAACCATGCGCATGACCATCTCGAAGCGTCGTTCAAGATCTCCCTGCCTCCCGCTTTCTAAATTTTCTAAGGAATCTTGACGATACATCAGTTCAGCAAGAATGGCATCATTTTCTGTCAGCCTTTTCTTTAGTTCCTCTATTTCTTTGTTTTTGTCATCAAATGATTCGGTAGGATCCTCCTCATTACTAACCAATTGATCCTCCTGATCTTCTAACATTACGCGATCTTCAGTAAGATTTGGCGTAAAGGAATAGGCAAAGGATATTTCATGAGTTGGTCCGAAATTGTCAAAATTGGTTGACAAGCTTTTTTCCATAGTGTATCCTATGGACAACCTTTTGTTCAGGTTGAATCCCATTCCGGCCGAGGCCCCATAGAAACTATCATAGCCGCCTTGAAGCCACCCAAGTTTTGGCAAGTCGAGTATAAGCGCACCTCCAAGAACCAGGTCCTCCTCCCCTACTTTTCTCACACGAGCCAACGGCATAAGCCTGGCTTGTTCAAAAATTCCATTTCCATTTTCAAACTGATGTGTATACTGCAAGTGACTCGAGAAAGTCTTATCCTGGAATTCAGTGATTGACTCACTGGTTTTCAGATTGTAATCAAACAGGTTTTCAGCAAATACCCCAAAATCAAAAGCACCGTACGATATATTAAAACCGGGCTGGAATGTAAAGAGTGAATTATCTTGAAGACCACCCAATAATGGGTCAGTCTCTACGGGGTTTGCACGGTTTTCATCAAATCCACTGCTGTAGTATGATAAGTTGGCACCAAAGGTAAAGTTGCTCTTCTCACTTAATTTAATTCCATAAGCATAGTTAGCCAGGATCCCATAGTTACTAATAGTTCCTTCGCGTTGAGTGTATAAACTCAGGCCAAGGCCCGTACGGTCATTGATCCGTCCGCTATAACTTAAGAAATACGCCTGGTTATTATCATCAAAATCTACCGATTGGTTTCTATGTAATACATTGAAATACGATTTGTCTTCCCGAACAGTTGAAAACGTCGGATTTATAAGGAAGCGGTTAAACTTCAATAGGTTTTGAGACGGTACATCATATGTGATAAATGGATTGTCTTCCTGGGCAGATAGTTGACTAGCGCCCAGCAATAAAACCATGGAAATAAACAGCAGTACTCGTTTCATCGGTTTGGTTATCGGATAACGGTTATAGTCCCTTGCTTCAATACTTCTTGTGTATTCATGATCTTGTAATAGAAGACCATGTTTTGTCTGGTAAACGACATTGAAGCTTCAGGCCAATTATTTTGATAGTCATTTTGGTTTAAGATCTCTTCACCTCTTTCGTTGTATAGGATCACCGTGACATCAGGTTTATTTGAATAGGAATTTGGGATCACCCATACATCGTTGATACCATCTCCGTTAACAGTAATTACATTAGGCACCCGAAAAGTGTCCAGATATTCTACTTCAATAGGCTTAATGATCTCACATGCACCCAGCGTCGCGATAAGGGTATAATTTCCTTCTGATGTGAATGTATATGAGGATCCTGTTGCGATCTCTACATTGTCAGCATCGAACCAGCGATATGAATCACCGCCTGCCGCATTAACCGTTCTGCTCCCACCTTCAGGGAATACCACGGCGCCTTCCGGATCCATAGTAATGAGGTCATCATCAATCGGCGTAATAACAATTTCATTAGACAATAGAGAGCACCCATTACGGTCTATGGCCAGTTGATAAGTGCCGGGATCATTAACGATCAAAGCCTCATCTGTACTGTTTATGATCGCACCATCTCTGTACCAGTCAAAAGACTCTCCGGTAAGAGATGTACTTGTGCTCAATGTGATATCGACTGCAGGACCACAACTAACTGTACCCGTACTTGTAATTGTTAGTGTTTCATTCACTAACAACTCTACGGACAATGAATTAGATGTGGCATTGTACGTACTGACACTGCCGCCTACTTCGTAGTTTCCATTTTCACTGATATCTGTTAAGCTGAGTGTTGAGCTGGTCTCGCCAGTAACAGCAACAGCATCTTTATTCCATTGATAAGTCATTGACCCAATAAGATCTGCAGTAACATCAGTACTGCCACCACCGGAATCTAAGGCATTGATTTGTGTAACTTCCAAGACAATGCTAGTGTTAACGCAAGCTTCATAAGCTGTGGCATATCCTATAACTAGTTCTATAGAATCGGGAACGACTACATTCGTAGCTTCCGAGTCGATGGAAGTAGATGAACAAGGCCCTCCGCTTAGAGACACTCTACAGAAATAGGTTCCGGTTGCTGTATCATTAACATTTAGGGTTGCATTAGTCTCTCCTGGAACCGCACTGCCATTCCTGTACCATTGGTAGGATGGCGAGGTAGCAGTTGTGGAAACACTCAAAGTTTGTGTTTGCCCAGGAAGGACGACGACATTGGCAGGGTTGTCACGAGTTACCGTAAAATCACCTGCGTTGGTTATCGTTATGGGTGCAGAGCGCTCAAGGCAGGCTGTGCCACCTGATATCTCTACTTGATAATCTCCTTCAAAACCAGGAGAAGACGCATCTACTGTATAGGTATCGTCTTCAAGCGTAGGAGATGTAATAGATGCCCCGTCTTTGAACCACTGGTAATCCAGCCCCATGCCGGTTATATTGGCAACGAGGTCTACCGTTTCTCCGCTACACAGATCTGTCTTGGCGGGTGGATTGATGGCGATTCCCAAACTGGAACCTACGGTTACATCAATGATATTTGATAAGGTATTTCCTGATCCTGAACAAGTACCGTAATCTACTTCCACATTGTACATCCCGGATTGGGAGACAGTGAGCATATGACTGGATTCAGCCAGAGGCGTTCCGCTTCTGTACCAGTTATATTGATATGTTTCGGGATTGGAGAGCCCGTATACCTCTAAAGTGATATTATTCCCATCACAAACTTCAGCCGTACCATCTCCGAAATCTGCCTGACCTTGCGGTCTGATGGTTAAGCCTGTATTTACATCCATGTAATACATTGGATAGGCCGGAGAGACCGGGCTGGTTACAGCCGGACTTGTGCTTCGAACGCGCATTCGGTATCCCTCTCCCCTTACGTCGTTGGGAACAGCAAACTGAAAAAAGAAATCAAAGGTTGTATTTTGAGTAGCATCCCGGGCTAATTCTACCGGACTGCTAAAATCACCTGATGCATCAGAAAGCTCCAGAATAAATTCATTGTCGCCATTTACCAGAGGCGGACCCCAGGTAAAGTTGACCCAGAATTCGTTAAAATCTACACTTGCACATGCGGCGGTCCAAGCCGTGGTTCCGCTGGGCTGAAGAGGCGCAGCAACCGGAGCATCCAAATCCTGCCCTTGTGCAGTGTATGCTAGCAGGAGAAAAAGTGCAGAGATGAAAACACGGATTAAAGAAATCGGTTTTGGTGTCATAAGTAGTGTTGCTTTAGGCAACTTCAGGTATACCGAGAATTAATTTGGGGTTTCGGACGACCTTATGGCTCTTAGTTTTACAATAATCAATTTCAATGGTTTAGCTAACTTTTCATTACCCATAGTGTCCAACAACAAATATGACATATAATTATCGCGCGGGGAATTTAATGTTGTCGCCCCCTCTAAATATGTTGTGAAACGCATTTATTGTATGGTCAGCTTGATTTATAGGCGTTTGAGCACACATTTTTCCTACATTTGTTCTTCAAAAATTTTGGGATGAATGACGCGGAAAAATCACTGAATTTTATTGAGCATATAATTGAAGACGACCTGAAAAGCGGGTTTTCAAGATCGGATCTTCGTTTCCGCTTTCCTCCTGAACCCAATGGCCATCTTCACATAGGCCATGCCAGCTCTATTTGTCTCAATTTCGGTCTGGGTCTGCGCTATGATTCCCCGGTGAATTTGCGCTTTGACGATACAAACCCTACCAAAGAAGAACAGGAATATGTAGATGCCATCAAAAAAGATGTGGAATGGCTTGGTTATCAGTGGGATAATGAATGTTATGCCTCAGATTATTTCCAGCAATTGTACGATTGGGCCGTTCAGCTGATCAAAGAGGGTAAAGCCTATGTAGACAGCCAGTCCTCGGATGAGATGGCTAAACAGAAGGGAAGCCCCACAGAACCTGGGGCTAACAGCCCGTTCCGTGAGCGGTCCATAGAGGAGAATTTGACCCTTTTTGAGGGGATGAAAAATGGGGATTTCAAAGAAGGCGTGCACGTACTGCGGGCTAAAATAGATATGAGCTCTCCCAACATGCTTATGCGCGATCCAATTATGTACAGGGTGTTACACAAGGATCACCATAGGACAAAAGATGCGTGGTGCATTTATCCTTTATACGACTGGACACACGGGGAAAGCGATTATATTGAGAGTATTTCCCATTCATTATGCACCCTGGAGTTTGCCCCGCATCGGGAATTATACGATTGGTTCCTGGATCAGGTGAGGGAAGCCCCAAAATTAAGGCCTAAGCAAAGGGAGTTTGCTCGTCGAAATTTGAGCCATACGGTAGTAAGTAAGCGAAAACTGCTGCAATTGGTCGAGAAAGGATTGGTTTCAGGCTGGGATGACCCCAGAATGCCCACTATTTCTGGGCTTAGAAGGCGGGGGTATACACCGGAGTCTATCCGAAAGTTTGCAGATACCATAGGAATTGCCAAGCGTGAAAACGTTGTTGATGTCTCTTTATTGGAGTTTACCGTGCGGGAGCATTTAAACAAGATCGCACCAAGAGTTATGGCTGTACTGGATCCGCTGAAAGTAGTAATCACAAACTATCCGGAAGAGGAAGAAGAATGGCTAACTACAGAAAACAACCCTGGAGATGAAGCGGCAGGCACGCGCCAGATTCCATTTTCACGGGAATTATGGATAGAAAAGGCAGATTTCAGGGAGGAAGCGAACAGAAAGTATTTCCGACTCAAATTGGGGGGGGAAGTGCGCCTCAAGAGCGGCTATATCATTAAGGCGGAAAGCTGCACTAAGAATGCAGATGGCGAAGTACTCGAAGTGCAATGCACATATGATTCAAAAAGCAAAAGTGGCAGCGGTACTGAAGAAAGTATGCGGAAAGTGAAGGGAACTCTTCACTGGGTATCGGCACAACATGCCATAAACGCTGAGATCAGGCTATATGACCGTCTCTTTACTGATGCGACACCGGACGCCCATAAAGACACCGATTTTATGGAGTTTATCAATCCGGAATCACTTGATATCAGAACGGGATACCTGGAACCCAGCTTGGAAACGGCTAAAATCGGCGAAAGATACCAGTTCCAGCGCCTTGGTTACTTCTGTGTAGACCTAGATAGTATGGAAAACATGCTTGTTTTTAATAGAACTGTGACTTTGAGAGACACCTGGGCAAAATTAGATTCAGGCCAATAGAAAAGGATACTGCACAGAAATATACCAAATGGTATTTGTGTTTATGGGTAAAAAGTAAGGGGTGAATTTGAATTCACCCCTTTTTTATTCCATTTTTAGGACTTATCCTTAGGGGGTTTATTATGCTTTTTCATGGCTTCACCAATCTGATTACTCGCCGTAAACGAGGCTACCATGTTATTTAGCATATCACTTCCCGCCTGAGGCGAATTTGGGAGCAGAATAAGATTCGTATTAGTCTCTTCCCCTATGGCCTGTAAGGTATCATAGTGCTGGGTTACCACAATAAGGGCTGAAGCTTCCTGTGAATTAATGCCAACTTTATTCAAGACTTCTACGGATTCTTCCAGTCCGCGTGCGATCTCCCGGCGCTGATCGGCTATACCCATTCCTTGAAGGCGCTTGCTTTCAGCTTCAGCCTTTGCTTTTTCAACAATAAGTATTCGCGCGGCATCCCCTTCAAATTGTGCAGCGATCTTCTCCCGTTCAGAAGCATTAATGCGGTTCATAGCAGCCTTTACCTGGGAATCAGGATCAATATCCGTTACCAGTGTTTTAATAATGTCATATCCGTAGTCCAGCATGGCTTCCTGCAATTCAGACTTCACGGCAATGGCGATATCGTCTTTTTTAACAAAGACATCATCTAATTTCATTTTTGGCACCTCGGCACGGACGACATCGAAAACATAAGAAGTGATCTGATCATGTGGACTTTCAAGTTTATAAAAGGCCTCATACACCTTTTCCCGGATCACAACATATTGAACCGAAACCTTCAGTTTTACAAATACATCATCCAGGGTTTTTGTCTCTACGATAACGTCTAATTGCTGGATCTTCAGACTGAGCCGCCCTGATATTCGATCCACCATAGGGATCTTCATTTGCAAGCCGGAATTACGTATGCTTAGGAATCTACCGAATCTTTCAAGGACAACAGCAGTTTGTTGCTTCACTATAAAGAAACAAGACAGAAGCAACAGGAATCCAAAAAAGATAATAGGTATTAGAATAAAATTGCCCATAATTACTGATTTAAGTTATTGATTACGTACTAATAGGAGGTACTTATCTGTAGCAAAATTTAACGAAATGTTACAAAGAAGGGAAGGTATGAAAAAGGAATAAACCGGCAAGCCTAGGAAAAATGGGACAAGGCAAATTTCATTCGGGAAATAACCTCCTCTTTGCCAAGCAATTCCATAATCTCGAAAACCCCTGGTCCTTTGAGATCGCCAACCAGGATCATTCGCATCGTTGGCATGATGGCGCCAAAATTCAGGTCGCGCGACTTCATATATGAGTTTACCGCTGCTGAAATTGATGCATTTGTAAAGTCGATATCTTCGATTACATCAAGTAGCTCACGAACTCTTTCCGGACTTTGCTCTTTCCACCCTCTTTTAACGGCTTTTGGCTCAAATTCGGAAGGGGCATGAAAGAAGAAAGCGCTTAAACTGTAGAGTTCTTTAGCAAAGGAAGCTCGCTCCCGGATCAGACTCAAAATTTGTTGTAAATAAGCATCGGAATGTGATGACAGGTCAATCTGATTAGCCTCTAGGACTGTTTTATATTCTACCAAAAGATCATCTGAGGATCTTTCTTGAAGATAATGGTGGTTAAACCAAACGGTTTTTTCTGGGTCAAATCGCCCCCCTGCGTGGTTTACACGGTCCAGGTCAAACTCTTTTACGAGCTCGGCCAGGCTGAAGATTTCTTGTTCTGTCCCCGGATTCCAACCTAAAAGGGCTAGAAAATTCAACACGGCTTCAGGATAGTAACCGGCCTCTCGATAGCCCTCCGATTCTTCCCAGGACAGCGGAAAAACAGGAAATCCCAATTTTTCTCCATCTCGCTTAGATAATTTTCCTTTTCCCACAGGTTTCATGATCAATGGAAGGTGTGCAAATGCCGGAGCGTCCCATCCAAGAGCATGGTAGAGCTGTACATGGAGCGCAAGCGAAGGCAACCATTCCTCACCACGGATCACATGGCTGATCTTCATCAAGTGGTCATCTACGATATTTGCCAGGTGATAGGTGGGCATACCATCGCTTTTAAATAAGATCTTATCGTCCAGGGTCGTCGTATTTATTTCGATCTCACCTCGGATTAGATCCTTAAATGAAATAATGCCGGATTCCGGAGTTTTAAATCGGATGACATAGGACTGCCCTTTTTCTAATCTGCTTTCCAACTCGCTTTGATCAAGAGAAAGCGAATTATCCAGCTTTAAGCGATTATGTGCATTGTAAATAAACGTTTTCCCTTTAGTTTCATGGTCTTTTCGGTGTGCATCCAGATTTTCGGAGGTATCAAATGCATAATATGCGTGTCCGCCAGACACTAATTCATCGGCATATTTACGATATAATGACTTTCGCTCACTCTGTCTGTACGGCCCGTATCCTCCATCCTTATTAGGGCCTTCATCAAAAGGGATCCCACACCATTCAAGAGCTTCAATAATATATTCTTCAGCCCCGGGCACATATCTATTTTGGTCGGTATCCTCGATTCTCAAGATAAATTGACCTTGATGCTTTTTGGCATATAGGTAATTGAATAGCGCCGTCCTAACGCCACCTATATGTAAGGGGCCAGTGGGGCTGGGAGCAAAGCGTACACGTACGGCTGAATTCATAGATCAGGAATAATGCTGCAAAGATACATGGGGGAATGTAGTACCCAAAAGAATGTTAACCAGAGGGCAACATATTTTTTGGGATGCGGGGGTTCATGATATTGAACCATAGTGGGGGAAGTAGTGACAAGACCATGGACGTAGGGTAGCCGAAAGGCATTTGGGGAGATGTATCGTAATAGTTCAGAACTTGATACTTGCGACTCGATTTATAATGATGATCACTGTGCCGTGTTAATTCATATAAGACGATCCTCCCCATGACATGATTGCTGTTCCAGGAATGAATTTCTTTCACTCTTTCATACCTGCCGGAGGCTAGTTTCTCCCTCAGCAGGCCATAGTGTTCAATATAATTTACAGTTTCTAAGAGCAGGAAACCGACAATACCGGCGCCTATGGCATATGCCAGGCCTTCTGAACCAAAGATCCCCCAAATCCCCACGGCATATAGCATTTGTAAAATAGCATACCACATCATGTCATTTTTAAAGGAGTAAAATGGAGCGCTCTCTCTTTTAAGAAGGTTTTTCTGGATCCGCCAGGCATTTACATATTGGCGAGTTACCGAAGTGAACCAAAAGGAATAAACGGATTGATTATATCTTGCCGTGGCAGGATCTTCTGTTGTGGCTGCATGCAGATGGTGACCGAAATTATGCTCAATATAGAAATGCATATAGAAAGAAGGAAGGAGTAATAATTTGGCAAAAAAGCGTTCTACCGGATTCTTCCTATGCCCTAATTCATGCCCGACATTTATACCGTTACTTCCTAAAACAATTCCAAGGGAAGATACTAAACCGATTACTTCATACGTATTAAGTATTGTGGTGGTAAGCGTGATCAATGTGATTAGAAGGAGCCCAAATATAATGGGAATGTTGGCGTAAAGCATCAAGTCAAAAAGTGGGCTCACTGCCTTTTTGGAACGCATTTCTCCTTCAATATTTGAAGTGTCATGCGGAAGCAGCATCTCAAGAACGGGAACGACAACAAAGACATAAATAGGGGTGAAGTATGACCAGCCTCCTTGGAGGGCTAAACCAACAACCAAAGTAGCTGGTATGCTGAGTGCAGCCAGGTATTTCAAGTCGTACCATTGTGTGGATTTAACAGATTTTTGCGTCATAAATACCGTATATCGGGCTATCTTCGAGCTAAGATAAATGATATTGCAAAGTTTTCACAACATACAGGATAAGTTACTGAGGTTTTATAGCAAGTATTACAAACGCCTGCTGATCAAAGGGCTCATGTTTTTCGCTTTGTTTGGAGTGTTGTTTCTCTTTTTCATTTTAAGCATAGAATATTACCTCTGGCTAAACTCTACCGGCAGATTGATCTTGTTTTTATTATTCCTCGGGGTTGAGCTTTATCTGCTGTACTACTATATCATCAAACCACTGCTTTATTTGTTCAAGATACGGCGGGGTTTATCCAATAAGCAGGCCTCACGCTTAATCGGACATCACTTCCCGGAAGTAGGGGATAAGCTATACAATTTACTTGATCTTTCAGAAGATAAGGATAGATCAGAGTTGCTGTTGGCCAGTATAGAGCAGCGCTCTTCTGAAATGGATCAGATTCCGTTTACCAGGGCGATCCGTTATCGGGAGAATGCGAAATATTTAAAGTATTTGGCGATCCCATTGGTTGTGATAGCTTTACTGTGGTTGTCCGGAAGCCTCAGCTCGTTTTTAGGTTCCTATCAGCGGGTTGTTCGCTATAGTGCCTATTTTGAACCCCCTGCTCCCTTTGAATTCAAAGTAATTGCAGACGGACTTGAAGTTTTGGAGAATGAAACCGTTCGGATCAAGGTATTCACTATTGGAGAAGTTCAGCCAGAAGACGTGTATGCCGTAGTTAATGACAAGGAGATTTTACTAAGCAAAGCCGATAGTCTCTATGAATTAACGTTTACACCGCCATTGCAGTCCAGCACGTTCTTTTTCAGGGCTAACGAAGTAGAGTCGAGGCGCTACGAATTGAAAGCCTTAAGAACACCAGGGATCACTGATTTTTCAGTACAACTCGATTACCCCGGATATACCGGAAAACGTGCAGATATA
>Ga0265303_10002243_pt1 | contig 11937 bp, 9 predicted proteins | sample Helome_2_FD_192494 | JGI IMG/M metagenome (GOLD analysis project Ga0265303, IMG submission 192494) | Marine sediment microbial communities from subtidal zone of North Sea - Hel_20160317 (Illumina Assembly) | ecosystem: Environmental > Aquatic > Marine > Subtidal zone > Sediment ...
CGTCGGGACATTTTCGATCCTGCTGTACGCGCGAGACCTGGTGTCCATCAGGTACACGCGTGACATGCCGTCCTCGTTGGTCACGAACGCCATACGGCTGCGGTCGTGGCTGATGGTCGCTTCTGAGACTCCCCAGGGAATGTCGGTCGTGACGACATCCGGCCTTGCCCCGGGGGCAGACTGCCAGGCGAGCTGACCGAATTCGCTGCCCTGGTCCGTGACAAGCCAGATACCCTCCGATGCATCGTCGAACGCGACCGGGAGGTTGGTGCTCCTGTTGTCGACGCCACCCGCCAGCAGTGATGCTTCACCGGAATCGAGATCCAGCACGTGGACCCGCGAATCCGTGACGCTGACATAGTTCATCAGTAGCAGTTTGCTGCCACTCGCGGAAAACTCCGCAGCCCCCCACCAGGTGCCGTCCGGGGACTCGAAAGCAAGCTCGGCGCTGTCAGGATCGGTCGGGTCCATGATCCACACATCATTTGATGCCCCGTTGCGCCGGGTGCTTTGGTAGGCAATGCGCCGGCCGAGACGATCCCAGACGACCGCGGTATTCCTGGACTCGCCATCCGTTAGCATGCTCGCTTCGCTGCTCGCGGGGTCGAGCACAAAGATCTGCGAGAATTCGCTGCCGCCCGCATCGCGCATGAACAGCAACTGATCGGCGCCCGGTTGCCGCGTTACGCCGCTGACCGGCTCGCGGTAAAACGTAATCTGATGCCTTGCGCCGCCCGGCATGTCGACGCGGTGGATCGAGTCCACATCCCCAAAACCCGTCGATACATAGATGCCGTTGCCGTCCGGGGTCCATGCGCGAAAAACCGCCGCCCGAATATTCTGGAAGCGCATGAGGTCGACGATGACGTCGTTCGGTATCTCGGGGATGTCCTCCATGACCAGGTTGCCATCATGCATCGTGCGACGTTCGACATCGGCCGATGCCGTCGCAGTCACAAAAAGACCTGCCAGTAGGAGCGCGCCCCAGCGCGCGAAGCAACGCGGCAGGCGTAAGCCTGCTTCAGGATGTCGGATTTCCTGACGCGCATTGATCAGAGCACCCCAGCGCGCGAAGCGAGTCAGCGGCCGCAATGCCGCATCAGCACCTTTCGTCATGCAACCAACAGCGCAATGAAGTCGTCAACCGGCGTCGCCGCGAGTTTTTCTCGATCGGCACAGAGCGCATCGAGTTCTGTCCACTGGCCGCCGGACAGTTTGGGTGCAACGCTGTCGGCAAATTTCTTTTTGAGCACCGGAATGCCTTCTTCGCGACGCTCGCGATGACCGATCGGGAAGTGAACCTCGATGCGGTCCGTGCTGCTGCCATTTTTAAAGAAGACCTGTACTGCGTTGCCAATGTAGCGGAGTTCCGGATCAAAATAGTCCTTCGTATACCGTGGATTCTCTTTGACTGTCATCTTATCCCGCAGTTCATCGATACGCGGGTCGCTGGCAACGGCGTCTTCGTAGTCGGCGGCGGTCAAACGACCAAAGATCAAGGGCACGGCCACCATGTACTGGATACAGTGATCCCGGTCCGCCGGGTTGTCCAGGGGGCCTGTCTTGTCGATGATCCGAACCCCCGCCTCCTGTGTTTCGATAACGACCTTTTCGATTTCGTCTATGCGCTCCTTGACGTCGGCGTGCAGCGTCATGCCGGCCTCGACGGCCGTCTGCGAATGAAACTCGGCCGGGTATGAAATCTTGAACAGGATATTCTCCATGACATAGCTGCCGTACGGACGCTGGAATCCAAATTCTTTACCGTTGAACAGCACATCGTAGTAACCCCAGGTTCGGGCGGTCAGCGCCGACGGGTACCCCATCTCACCGGTCATCGCGATGAGTGCCAGACGGACACCGCGACTTGTCGCGTCACCAGCGGCCCAGCTCTTGCGAGAACCTGTATTCGGTGCATGACGATAAGTGCGCAGCGAGCACCCATCGATCCACGCATTGGATACCGCATTCAGCACCTGCTCGCGATTCCCGCCCAGCATGCGCGTGACAACGGCGGTCGACGCAACCCGCACGAGAAGCACGTGATCGAGGCCAACGCGGTTAAAGCTGTTTTCCAGCGCCAGTACGCCCTGAATCTCGTGCGCCTTGATCGCGGCCGTCAGCACATCTTTCATCGTCAGCGGATCTTTGCCTGCGGCGCGGGCCTGCCGACTCAGGTAATCGGCGACGGCAAGAATGCCGCCGAGGTTGTCGGACGGGTGGCCCCACTCGGCCGCAAGCCAGGTATCGTTGAAGTCGAGCCAGCGGTTCATGGCGCCGATATTGAATGCTGCCAATACCGGGTCGAGTTCGTACGACGTGCCGGGCACTCGCGCTCCACCGGACAGCGTGGCACCAGCCACGACGGGGCCTAGCAACTTCGTGCACGCCGGGTAATCGAGCGCCTGAAATCCACAGGCAAGCGTGTCCATCAGGCAGTAATGGGCGGTCTCGAACGCGAGGTCACTATCGACCTCGTAATCACAAACGTAGTCGGCAATATCGACGAGCGCGCTATCCCAGTCGGCACGCCTGGCCGAGCGAATATCTGTGTTGGACATCGTTATTCCTGTTATGTGAGCAAAGCCTCGCGCCAACCGATTCGTTTTCGAATCGTCTTCGATAGGCTATCGGTTCTCTATTGAGATCCATTCCTGTAGCCGCGGTCCGATATAGTCGGCGGCAGGACGAATCAACTTGTTGTTCGCGCGCTGCTCCATGATGTGGGCCGTCCAGCCGGTGATGCGTGAGCAGACGAAGATCGGGGTAAAGAGATACGTGGGGATTCCCATGAAGTGATAGACGCTGGCCGCAAAGAAGTCGGCGTTAGCGAACAACTTTTTCTCGTCCCACATCACTTTTTCGATGGCTTCGGAAACCGGGTACAGCGTCGTGTTTCCGACATCGTCCGCGAGCTCCTTCGACATTCTCTTGTTGACCGTATTGCGCGGGTCGGACGTCGTGTAAACGCGATGGCCGAATCCCATGATCAGGTCTTTTCGCGCCAGCATGCCTTGCACCCCCTCGATGGCCCCCTCCGGCGTGTCGAATCGCGAAATCAACTCCATCGCCGCTTCGTTCGCGCCACCATGCAACGGCCCGCGAAGGGCACCGATTGCGCCCGTGACGGCAGAATGCATATCCGACAACGTGCCGGTAATAACGCGCCCAGCGAATGTGGATGCATTGAACTCATGCTCCGCGTACAGAATTAGCGTCGTATCAAGGCACTTACGATGCAGTTCTTTGGGCGCTTCGTCGTGCAGCATGTGCAGGAAGTGGCCAGCGATGCTGTCGTCGTCCGTTGCCGTGTCGATGCGAACGCCGTCTGTGTGGAAGCGATGCCAGTAAAGCAACATGGATGGCAGGCAGGCAAGCAGACGATCGGCGACGTCCTGCTGATTCGAAAAGTCGCCCTCCGGCTCGATGTTGCCGAGAAACGATACGCCTGTGCGCAGTACGTCCATAGGGTTCGCATCGCCCGGCACCATTTCGAGGACCGTCATCAGCGCGTGGGGCAGGCCCCGGTTTGCCCTTATCCTGTCAATATACTCGTCGAGTTCGGCCCGCGTCGGTAACGCCCCGTGCAACAGCAGGTACGCAACCTCCTCGAAACTGGCGTTGTCCGCGAGATCGTAGATATCGTAACCGCGGTAGGTAAGCCCGGCGCCTTCCTTACCCACAGTGCATAGATGTGTTTCGCCAGCGGTAACACCGGCGAGCCCGCCCGTTTTCTTGTTAGCTGCCATCTTTATCTCCCGTCGTCAGACCCTGTTCCCGGAACAGGGTGTCGAGCTTGTCTTCATACGCCTGGTATCCGAGCACCTCGTAGAGCTCCGTGCGCGTCTGCATCGTTTCCACAACGGCCTTCTGCGTGCCATCGCGCCTGATGGCCTCGTACACCGCAGTCGCGGCGTTGGACATCGCGCGGAACGCGCTCAACGGATACAGCGTCATTGCCACGCCGACGTCGGCCAGCTCGTCCGTCGTGAAGAGCGGCGTCTTGCCGAACTCCGTCAGGTTAGCCAGTACCGGCACTTTAACGACGTCGGTGAACTGTTTGTATTCATCAATTGTGGTAAGTGCTTCTGCAAATATCATGTCCGCGCCCGCCTCGACATAGGCCGCCGCCCGGTCAATTGCTGCCTGCTGGCCTTCGACGGCATGGGCATCCGTGCGCGCCATGATGACGAACTGATCGTTGATCCGGCCGTCGACCGCCGCCTTGAGACGATCACACATTTCTTGCGCCTCGACCAGCGCCTTGCCGGGTCGATGGCCGCAGCGCTTGACCGCTACCTGGTCCTCGAAATGGCAGCCCGCGGCACCGGCCCAGGTCATTTCCCGAATCGTTCGGGCAATCATGAACGCGCTGCCCCAGCCCGTGTCGGCATCGACGAGCAGCGGAACATCGGTGGCGGAGGTGATACGGCGGACGTCTTCGGTAACGTCGTTGAGCGTCGTTACCGCAAGGTCCGGCAGGCCAAACGAGGCATTGGCGACGCCTGCGCCCGAGAGATAGATCGCCTTGAAACCGGCCCTCTCGGCAAGCATTGCCGTATACGCGTTAATGGCGCCGACGATCTGAAGCGGGCGTTCCGCCTCGAGCGCGGCGCGGAATCGGGCTCCTGCACTCATCTCGAATCCTCTCAAACTCGGGCCGTTGGCCTCGGTTTCGCCTTTTTTAATCTGGATTAAAACCGGCCGGGGCGAGGAGTTTAAACCATGCCAGGGGTCATTCCCAAATTGACCTTTCGCTCAATTAATTTCTACGACTGTCCGTCCGGTTACGGTGCCATCGATATACGCCTGAAAAGCCTCGGGCAGCTCGTCAAGCGAGATGCTGCGGTGGCCGATCCTGTCGAGATGCCGCGGCTTCAGGTCGTTACCGATCCGGGACCAGACGGCACGCCTGAGATCGTGCGGTGTATCGACCGAGTTGATGCCGAGCAGGCAAACCGCGCGCAGGATAAACGGCAGTACCGTGGTATTCAGCGCCGGACTGGCCGCAAGGCCGATACTCGCGATATTGCCGCCATAGCCCATCGTGCGCGTCAGCCAGGTCAGGTAATCGCCACCCAGGTTGTCGATGGCGCCAGCCCACTTTGCTTTCTCCATCGGTCGCTTGCCGAGGTCGATCTGATCACGCAACAGTATTCGCGCTGCGCCGATCTCGCGAAGATAGGCCTCCTCGGCGCCTTTACCCGTCACCGCTATCGCTTCGTAGCCGCGCCCACTGAGCATGTCGATCGCTACGCTGCCGACACCGCCGGTGGCGCCCGTGACGACCACTGGACCAAGGTCGGGCGTCTGCCCGTTCTCCTCCATGCGGTGTATTGCTAGCGCCGCTGTGTATCCGGCCGTGCCGATTTGCATGGCCTCGGCGGCCGTCATGCCCTCCGGGATGGGCACCAGGCTGCTGCTGACGAGGCGCGCGTATTCCGAATAGCCGCCGTCAACCGTTTCGCTGAGTCCGCAGCCGTTGACCAACACCTCGGCGCCTGGCTGGAACTCTTCGTCCTCAGAACTGACAACGACGCCGGCCAGGTCAATGCCACCGTTCAACGGATAGCGACGCAGGATCCTTCCTTTGCCGGTCGCGGCAAGTGCGTCTTTGTAATTGATCGTTGAGTGACTGACGCGGACTACCACGTTTCCGTCGGTCAGATCGTCAAGCGACAGCTCTTTGAACGCGGCGACGATCTCGCCATCCTGTTCATCAATTCGATACGCGCGAAAACTATCCAATGCTCATCTCCCTTTGTCCAGACGGTTGAGCCAGGCTTCGAGGCCAGCCGCGTTCAGTGTCACGTCGACCTGCACGATCGACCGTATCGCATCGCTGTCACCTTTGAAGCCATGCTTGATCAGTCGCGTCGACAGGTACTCGTACATCGCGTCCTGGAGCGCATCATCCCGGTCTTCTGCATCGCGACAAGCCAGTGCCATCTGTTCATACGCATCGATACCCGCGTGCATATCGCTGGCCAGACGGTCGAGGTCTGTCACCCGGCTGTAGTGCGTCAGGTAAACCTGCTCGGGATTACAGCCCATGATTCGTTCGACCGACTTATGCGCCTCGACCGGGTCGAAACTGGCCGGCGTCGATGTCGGATAAATAAACTCGCCTTTCGCCGTATCCAGCTCACGATAGGATATTCCGAAATTGTCGCCCGTGAACACTCCGCGTGAGGTCGGGTCGTTGAGGCAATAGTGATGCCGCGCATGCCCCTCTGTGAACAGTGTTTGCATTTGCCGGCCATTGAAATCGATCCACCGATCATCTTCAGCAACGACGACGCGCCGTTCTTCGATCGGCCGAATCTCACCGTACATCTCGCGCGTGCGCTCGACGCCGTAAACGCCCTCGGTGCCTTTGATCAGCCTCTCGGGGTCGATCATATGCGGTGCGCCACGCGGGTGAATAACGCAGCGGGCATTCGGCAACTGTTGCATGAGCAGCCCGGCACCGCCGGCGTGATCGAGATGGACGTGCGTAAGAAAGACGAAATCGATATCAGCCGCATCGAGGTCCTGTTGGTGCAGCGCATCCAGCAACAGCGGAACGCTGTCGTTGGTGCCGGTATCGACAAACGCGCCGCGGCCGTTCTCGACAATCAGGTGGCTCGCATCCTGCAGCGGACGAAGGTACTCGGTGTCAACGGCAAAGATGCCGTCGTTCAACCTGGTGATTTGTGGGTTGCCTGCCGGCATCGATCACCTCGCAAAAGCGCGGCGGTAACTACTCTGTCCTGGTCGTTTCGAGGCCCTTCAGGCCCGCGAAGTAACGGGCGAGCAGCGCGACGTCGTCTGCAGCGATCAGCGCAGCCTGCGCGCTCATTACAACGTCACCACGGGTACCGTCACGATATTGGCCCAGCGCATGCTCGAGGTAGCTTTCGTGCTGACCCGCCAGCGTCGGCCACATCGCATTAACGCTGATGCCGTTCGGTCCGTGGCAGGCGACGCAGGCCGTGGCGGCCTCGAACGAGGCATCTTTCGTACCGCCTTCAGCAACGGTATCGCCACCAAGGGTTGCAAGATAGGCTGCAACGTCTTCGATTTCCTGGTCACTCAGGCTGGTCGCCTGTGCCTGCATGGTTGGGTGCGCACGCGTACCCTCACGATAACCCTTTAGCGCGATGACCAGGTAGCCTGCTTTTTGGCCGCCGAGCTTCGGGACACGATACGACGGATACGCGTTGCGATAACCTTCTATGCCGTGGCAGCCGAGGCAGGTGTACCCGAGTTCTTTGCCGGCCTCGGTGTCACCCTCGGCGATGGCGGCCTGTGCCAGAAAAAGTGTCGTCAGGAGCAGAGTCGCCGCGCGGGCTACGATCTTCATGTTCGTAATCACTTGGTTATTCAACGGGTTTCATGCCCGCAAACGCGCTCGGGCAATTTGTGAGGTCGCTATGGTAGTGACACTCGCCGCCGATTTCTAGCGAAACCCCTAAGATAGGTCGTAGCGGCATGCTAGCATCGGCCCGCTCAGACCCTCAAAACAGGTAATCATCGTGAATAAAGGCATCGTCGCCCTGCTCGTCGTTCTGGCCCTCGTCATCATTGTGTCACCCGGCATCCTGGGACGGTTTGCGGAAAAAAGTGTCGATGAAAACCTCAACTGGGCGGCGCAGGAAAGCGGTGACCTTGTCGTAAGCTCTGACGAGTTCGATCGCGGCTGGTTCTCTTCCGAAGGGCAACATCGTATCGAAATCAGGGAGGGCAACCTGAAGGCCATGCTTGAGACGATGGGTGGCCCTGACGACGGCCTCGATCTCCCGGTGCTCGTCATCAACACGCACCTTGACCACGGACTTATTCCTGTTTCATCCATGGCGCGGGAAAAAGGCTCACTGGCACCGGGTCTTGGCAGCGCCGTCTCGACGCTCAGCATCGAATTCGACGATGGCACCAGAACGGAGCTCCCGGGAACGATTTACAGCAAAATCGGCCTGGGCGGGGAACTCGAGTCGAGCTACCTGCTGGAGGCGGGTAGCCACGAGCAGAATGGCACGACCGCGGCCTGGGGCCCGAGCGAGATCAACATCACGACGAATCCGTCCAGTGGGGCTGTCGCCTTCGACGGCAGTATCGGCACGATCTCTTTCACCGATGAGGCGGACTCAATGGCAATCGATGAGCTCGTGTTTTCGGGAAGCCAGGCGCCCACCAGGTTCGGGTTCGCTGTCGGCGACGTGCAGCTGGAACTCGACACAATGTCGTTTTCGACCGACGGCGTCGAGGCCGGCGGCCTTAAGCACATGAGCGTTGACGGAAATACGAGTCTCGATGACGGTCGGCTGAGCGGCCGAACCGTGCTTGAAATGGAATCGCAAGCCATCCCACAGTTTGGCGAGTTTTCGGTCCTGGCCGATATCAGTCTGTCTGGCGCTGACGCCGAGGCGCTCGGCGCTTTGCAACAAGCGCTCGAAGCACAAGGGCCGAACCCCGATCCCGGTTTATTGTTCGCCACGATCGAAGATGACCTGAAGCGGCTGCTCGCATCGGGCATCGAGATGCGCTTCGATCAACTCGACGTTACGTTGCCAATGGGCACCGTGATGACGAAGATCGATGTCCGGGTGGCCGAAGACGACCTGCCGACGTTCGAATGGACATCGTTGCTGCTGGCGACCGAGGCCTCCGCGGATATCTCTGTTCCGGAGGCACTCATCGACATGGCCACGCAAATGAACCCGCAGGCCGGCGCTGTCGTCGGCATGGGGTTTCTGCAGAAGAACGGCGACGTCTACGAAATGAAGGCGGAGTACAAGAAGGGCCTGCTAACGATCAATGGCGCGCCAATGCCGATTCCTCTGGGCTCCTTTTGAGCGCGCGGCTAGCGGCTGAAGTCGACTTCATCGGCACGATGACAAGCAACGCGCGTCCCTTCGAGATCGCGGGCTACCGGTAATTTCGTCGCACAGATATCTATCGCGTATTCGCATCGTGGATGAAACACGCATCCGCCTGGCGGATGCAGCAACGACGGAACTTCACCGCGTAGCGGCGCTTTGTTGCGCGGCACAACCGGGTCCGGGATCGGAACGGCGTCGATGAGTGCTCTCGTGTACGGGTGCCGTGGCCGTGCAAACAGCGCCGCATTGTCAGCAAGCTCGACGAGCCGCCCCAGGTACATCACAAGCACGCGGTGGCTGATCGCCCGCACCACGGCAAGATCGTGCGCGATAAAAATTATGGAAAGGCCTGTTTCTTTTTGAATGTTGCGAAGCAATGCCAGCACCTGTTCTCTTACGGAGCCATCGAGAGCCGCAACGGCTTCATCGCAAATCAACACCTTCGGACCAAGCACCAACGCTCGCGCGATGGCGACGCGTTGTGCCTGGCCGCCGGACAGTTCGTGCGGATAGCGCCCCAGGTACTCCTCCCCGAGGCCGACCTGCTCGAGCACTTCAACGACCCTGGCAAGTCGCGCCTCCGACGACAGCGCCGGCTCATGCACCAGCAGCGACTCAGCGATGAGGCTCTCCGCCCGCATCTGTGGGTTCAGTGCGCTGACCGGGTCCTGGAAAACAAGCTGCAGGTCTCTACGATGGGCTTTTGCGCGTCGCTCGACCGGGCCCTCGAGCGGCGCTCCGGCGTAGACGGCGCGGCCCGACTGCATCGGCAACAGGCCCAGCACAGCCCTGACGAGGCTGGTTTTTCCGGAGCCGGACTCGCCGACGACGGCGACGGTCTCACCACTTCGGAGTGAAAGGCTCACATCCTGCACCGCGCGCAGCCGCTCCTTGCCGGACGCAGCGTAACTGACCCCTACCGCTTCAATGCCGAGAATCGACGGGCCCGTCGACGGCTGGGGAATATCCGCGCCATCGATCCGCGGCGCCGCATCCAGCAACAGCCGCGTATGCGGATGACCCGGCGACGCGAACAACGCCGTCGTGGCACCACCGTCGACCAGGCGCCCCTTTTCCAGCACCAGCATGCGCTCGCAATATCCGGCAACCACCCCGAGATCATGCGTGATCAACAGCAACGCGGTGTTGTCGCGAATCGCCTCGAGTAACTCCAGTATCTGCGCCTGTACCGTAACGTCGAGTGCGGTCGTTGGCTCGTCGGCGATCAGGAGATCCGGTTCGGCGATCAGCGCAGATGCCAGCATGACGCGTTGCCGCATGCCTCCGGAAAGTTGATGCGGATAGGCGCGGAATTGTCGCTGCGCGTCGGGCAGGCCCACACGATCGAGCATCCCGACAACCCGGGCATCGATGTCCGTGTCGCGCGCCGGGTCGTGCCGCAGGAGAATCTGGCGCAGCTGCCGGCCGATCCTGAGGTACGGATTCAGGGCCTGCATCGGATCCTGAAACACGATGCCTATTCGTTTCGCGCGCAGCCGGTTGAGTTTTTCCTCGGTGGCCGCCACCAGCTCTGTTCCGTCAAAGCGAATGCTGCCGCCTAGCTGCGCCTGCCTGGGCAGCAGGCCGAGTATGGCGAGCGCGGTTTGTGACTTGCCCGAGCCCGACTCACCGACGAGACCCACGCACTCGCCGCGGCCAACCGAGAAGCTGAGCTCATCGACGACCGCAGTACCGCTATATCGAATCGATAGGCTATTGACGTCCAGCAAGCTCAACTAACATGCCTCGCATCGAAAAAGTCCCTCAAGCCATCGCCGACAAAGTTGAAGCACATGAGAATCAGCGCCAGCAGTCCGGCGGGAATGAGCAAGGTCCAGGACGCGCCTTCCATCTGGTTTACGCCCGCATCGACTAATGCGCCGAGTGACGTCTGCGGCTCCTGCACACCCAGACCAAGAAAGCTCAGGAAGGACTCGACGAGGATTGCCTGCGGAATCGTCAAGGTAACGTAAACGACAACAACGCCGATCAGATTCGGGGCGATGTGGCGCCAGATAATCCGGCGGGTGCTCACGCCGGTGAGCCGCGCGGCATCGATGAATTCGCGCTCCCGAAGGCTGAGCGTCTGGCCGCGAACGATACGCGCCATGTCCAGCCAGTTCACTGCGCCGATTGCGATAAATATCAGCAGGAAATTCCGTTCGAAGGCGACCATCAACAGGATCACGAAGAATATAAACGGCAGGGCATACAACGTATCAACGAATCGCATCATCACCGCATCGACGCGACCACCGACAAAGCCTGCAACGGCCCCGTAGGCAACACCGATAAACAAGCTCACCAGGCTTGCCACGATAGCAACCAGCAAGGTCACGCGGATCCCCAGCATCGCGCGAACAAACAGGTCGCGGCCAAGATCATCGGTGCCGAATATCTGCGCTCCCGCCATCGTCGGCGCCACCAGCTGCCGGTCGAAATCGGTTGTTACGTAATCATGCGGACTAATCCAGGGCCCAACGAGCGCGAACACCGCGATCGTTAACAGGATTCCGCCGCTGACGCTGATCGCCCGGTAGCGCAACACACTCATCGGTAGCGCACCCGTGGGTCGATCGCGCCGTAGAGAACGTCGACAATCAGGTTCAGGGATACGATCAGCGTCGCATAAAAAACGACGATGCCAAGCACGAGCGTGTAGTCTCGATTGAGGGCGCCGCGAACAAAAAATTGTCCCAACCCGGGTATACCGAATATTTCTTCGACAACCACGGAGCCCGTCAGAATGGCAGCGATCGCCGGGCCCATATACGAAAGCACGGGCAGCATCGCGGGCTTAAGCGCGTGCAGACGCACGACCGTCGCGGTACCCAGGCCCTGCGCGCGCGCGGTGCGAATGAAGTCGCGGCTCAGCACATCGATCATGCTCGCGCGCGTAAGGCGCGCAATGTAAGCGATCTGCGGCAACGCCAGCGTCACAACCGGGAGCAATAATCGCGAAGCCCCCGTGGTACTGCTCCAGCCGGCCGGCAACCACTGCAGCTTGACCGCGAGCAACAGTACCAGGACAGGTGCAAACACAAACACCGGTATCGATATGCCGGTCAACGAGAGC
>Ga0265303_10002246_pt1 | contig 11932 bp, 10 predicted proteins | sample Helome_2_FD_192494 | JGI IMG/M metagenome (GOLD analysis project Ga0265303, IMG submission 192494) | Marine sediment microbial communities from subtidal zone of North Sea - Hel_20160317 (Illumina Assembly) | ecosystem: Environmental > Aquatic > Marine > Subtidal zone > Sediment ...
TAAAAGAACAGCAGGGTATCCCACTCGGCCCGGGCGATCTTGGTGAATACGTTGAACGTCGGCAGGCTGCCCATGGCTTCGTCGTGTTCCACCTCGGTCAGGAATTGATTCTTCGTCATGCCGAGCTCGAGGTGCACCGTCTTCTTCAGGTAGTAACCGAAGAACTGCAGATAGGCGAGACCGGTCAGCATGCCGATCACCGGCGGCATATGCATGAAGCTGTGGAAGCTGACTGCAGTGACGATGGTCAGCAGGAACAGGGCGATGATGCGCCTCGCTCCGCGTTTCATCGACACCGACTCGCCTCCAGCTTCCGGATGCTCGTTTGGCACCGCCATCACCATGAGTGCCGCAGGCACCAGCCAGTTGACCAGCGAGGGGACAAAAAGGGCGAAGAAGGTGCCAAATGCCACCGTGCCCTGAGCTGTCTCGACACCTTTCTGCCAGACCATCAGGGTCGTGATGTCGCCGAACGGGCTGAATGCGCCACCGGCATTGGCTGCGACCACGATGTTGATACAGGCGAGCAGGACGAACTTGGTGTTGTCGCCGCCCACCGCGAGGACCACTGCACACATCAGCAGCGCGGTGGTCAGGTTGTCTGCGACCGGGGAGATGAAGAACGCCAGTACGCCGGTGATCCAGAACAGCTTGCGAAAACCGTAGCCCTTCTTGACCAGCCATGAGCGCAGGGCCTCGAACACGTTACGTTCTTCCATGGCGTTGATGTAGGTCATCGCGACCAGCAGGAAAAGCATCAGCTCGGCGTATTCGAGCAGGTTGTGTCTGACCGCTATTTCGGCGGCATGATCGATCCCGTGGGTTTGGTAGATCCAGGCGATCAGTGCCCAGATGATCCCGGCTGCGAGGATGACGGGTTTGGATTTGCGCAGATGGGTGAATTCTTCTGACATGACCAGCCCGTAAGCAACCACGAATATGGCCAGCGCCGTGAAACCGACCCAGTGTGCGGTCAGGTCAAGGCGTTCGCCGCCCCCTCCGGAGGCCCACGCCAGGGCCGGCGACAGCATGAGCAGCAGGGGGACGGGCAGGCGCGACAGTGTTGTCATTTTTTCTCCGTGATTCTCGACGACTCGCGATCGGGTGCAGCATCAGTCGCAACCGCTGATGAGTTTTGATTTTCCATTAAAGGGTTCCGGGGCGGAAGCGAATTCCGTCAACAAATTTTCACAAAACTGTAACATTTCGCGAATCCGGGAAGCCAACACCCGGGCTGAGTATGTTGTCGGGGTCGAACTGGCGCTTTATCGCCGCCATCAGTTGCAAGCTGGTGGCGTCCAGCTCGCGGTCGACGAATTCGCGCTTCGCCCAGCCGATACCGTGTTCTCCGGAAAGGCTGCCGTCCAGCGAAAGCACCAGATCGAAAACGGCGTCGAGACAGGGGGTAGCCGCGGCCATCTGTACCGGGTCATCCGGATCGACCAGCAGGTTGACATGGATATTGCCGTTTCCGGCGTGACCGAAGTTGACGATGGTTACACCGAAATCGGCAGCGAGTCTTTCAAGGCCATCGATCAGCGCCGGTATCCGGGAGACGGGAACCACGACATCCTCGTTGATCTTTTTTGGCGCCACATTGCGCAGGGCGGGGGATAGCGCCTTACGCGTCCGCCACAGGCGTTCCACCTCTTCATCCGCTGTCGCCGTGTCGACCCGCAGGCAGCCGCTGCCCTGCGCCGCGGCTGAAACCTCGGCGGCACTGGCCTCGATCCCCGCGAGCGGGCCGTCCACCTCGATCATCAGCAGCGCACCGGCATCTGCCGGCAAGCCGAGATCCGAATATTCGCGCACCATGTCGATCGCGATGCCGTCCATGAACTCCAGGGCGCAGGGTGTCACCGGCTGCGCCATGATCCGGGACACCGCCTCAGCCGCGCCGTGAATATCGCGATAGAGCGCCTGCAAGGTGCGCTTTGCCTCGGGCAGGGGCGTGAGTTTCAGCGTGGCCTCGGTGGTCACGGCGAGCGTGCCTTCGGAGCCGATAAGCAGGCGGGTCAGATCGTAGCCGACCACGCCTTTCGTGGTCGCGACCCCGGTTCTGAGCAGGTCACCCGCTCCGGTGACGGCCTTCAGACCGAGGGTGTTTTCGCGTGGCGTGCCGTATTTGACCGCGCGCGGGCCGGCCGAGTTGTAGGCCAGATTGCCGCCAATGGTGCAAACGGCCGCACTGGTGGGATCCGGTGGCCAGAAGAAGCCGTGTTCGGCCGCAGCCTGCTGCAATTCCTGATTGGTGTAACCAGGCGACACCCGCGCAAGCCGGTTGGCCGGATCAATCGAGAGTTGCCGGCGCATGCGTTCCATGGCAAGTACGATGCCGCCTCGCAGCGGCACCGTGGCACCGGTGGTGCCGGTGCCACGACCGCGTGCAATCAGCGGTATCCCGTATTTACGGCAAAGACCCACCAGTTTCTGTATCTGCACGACATCGCTGGCGAAACAGACCGCCTGCGGCAGCGCATGCTGACGGCTGTTGTCGTAACCATAGGCCCAGCAGTCGCTGGTGGCCGTGAGCAGGTCCCGGCCCTCGAACAGGCTTTTGAGATCCGCGGTTAGTCCCGCCGGCAGGGGTGCTGCCTTGCTGGGATCACTCGTCGAGGTATTCAAACAGCTTGACCACGCGCTTTACGCCACTGACAAAGCGCACTTTTTCAACCACGGCGTCCGCCTCGGTCGGGGTCAAAAGGCCCATCAAATACACGCTGCCCAGGGAACTGCTTACCTTCACACGCGTGGGGTCGAAGCCCTCGAGCTTCACGTCGAACAGGTGGACTTTTACCTGGGCGGTGAGATAGGCATCCGATGTGGACTCGCCAAAGGTTGGCGCCGCACCGGCCGCGACCTCGTTGAATACTCCGCGCACGCGCGGAATGGTGCCGACGCGCTGCGCGAACGGCTCTACGATCTCCATATTCTCCGCCTGTCCGATGAGCAGAACCTGCATGTTATAGACCGATATACTGACATCGGATTTCGCCGCCAACTCTTTGTCGTCGTTGTACATTCCCAGAGCTTTCAGAAAGATTTCCTGGTCTTCCACGAAGCTGCCGGTGGTGCGGCGGTCATGTGCGACCTTAGCCGTCGTTACCGCGCCGCCAACCACAACGGCTGCACAGCCGCTCAGGCCCAGGGCCAGCAGTCCGATCACAAGATTTCGTGCTGCCAAAGTCTTTCTTTGCATTGAGTTAACCACCCATTAGTTGAAGATCTATCAGATCGCACAGACAGTGAATCACCAGTCGGTGGTTTTCCAGGATTCGTGCCGCGTCTGTCGCGGGCGCACGGATTTCGATGTCCCCTGTACGCAGTCCCGCGGCTACGCCGCCGCCATCTCTTCCGGTCAGGGCGATGATTTTAAGCTGGCGTTCCTTGGCCGCTTCCACCGCCGCGATCATGTTGCTGGCCGTACCGTCGATGCCGAGGGTCAAGAGTACATCGCCTGGATGCCCCAGCGCGCTGATCTGTTTGGCAAAAATTGCCCTAAAGCCCTCGTCTACGGCGATCGCGGTCAGTGTCGCTGCATCCGAGTTAAGTGCGACAGCCGGAAGCCCCGGGCGTTCGCGTTCGAATCGGTGCTGCATCTGCACGGCAAAATACAGTGCGTCGGCCGCGGAACTGCCATTGCCGCAGCTCAGCATCTTTCCACCGCCAAGCAGGCTGGTCACGATACATTGTGCCGCCATCGCAATGGGCTCAGCCTGGGTCGCTGCCGCCTCGGCATTCAGTTTCACACTTTCGGCAAACAGCGCGGCGACGCGTTCGATCGGATCCACGGCGAATCGTTATCTTGTGTCGGTATGGCCGCGCAAGTGTCGCATGCAAACCGCTGCGGGTCGATCTCAAGTGCCGAAGGCATCGCGGATCCATCGACCGGCGCCCTGCTCGAAGGCGACGACGTCGAATCGGCAGGGGCCCGACCAGCCGTTCGACAGCAGATAATGCCGGGCCGCCAGAATCACTCGCCTTTGCTTTTTCAAGTCTACGCTGGAGGCCGCACCGCCGTAGCCGCCGTGGCTGCGATAGCGTACCTCGACAAATACCAGGTGCTCGCCATCACGCATGACCAAGTCTATCTCCCCGCCGCGGCATCGGTAATTGCGCGCAAGCGGGAGCAGCCCACGGTGCTTCAACATTGTTTCAGCACGGGTTTCGGCATCCTTGCCCAGGTCCTGCGTCCTGCCCATCAGGACAGAGGCGGATCGTCTTGCGCGGCGGGTTGCTCGGGGACGGCGGGTGTCAAGGGTGCTGTCTCCCCGCCGCCCTGCAGGTCGAGACGTGGTGCGTAGCCGAGAATTTCGAGCTCTTCACCCAGTCGGACCCATACCAGCTGGCGATGTATCTGATTGGTTTCGTCCATAAACAGATTGCCGGTACGGCCGTCGAGAGATTCATACCGGCTGCTTTGCAGCCGATTGAGATGCGGCACCAGGCGAAAGGCATCCATGCCCATGGCATACAGTCGGGCATAACCCGAGCCGCTCTTTGGGAAATATTGGGCAACTGCCGTCCTGCTGTCGGGGTCTTGCCCATCGCGGGACAGCATCCAGGGGATGTCGGCCAGCATGACGCCCTTCATATCCTCGACCTGGCTGGGTGTCAGTTGTCCGAACCAGGCGTGAGAGGTTGTGTACAGTGGCAGGTCGGCCGCGTGGTGGAACTGCAGCTGCGGGCGTATGCCCTGTGCCTGCACCGGACGGGCCGCCATGAATACGACGTCGACATCGTCGCGCCGGCGTGGTTCGAATTCCACCCTTTGACCCAGCCACTTCTGCATCTGCTTGTGGCGAGCCTCGCTCTGATCCAGGTGCAACACGCCGGTGATGGTCTCGCTGTAGTCATGACTCTTGTCGTCGTAGCGGGCGGTCCCGGCCACGCTTCCACCAAGGCCGCGCCAGCGTGCCTCGAAGGCATTCGCCAGTCGATCGCCCCAGGCACCCTGTGGCGACAGGATGATCGGCCGCCGGCCGCCATCCAGCCAGGCCCGCTCGGCCGCCTGGCGTGCTTCGTCTTCCGGCGACAGGGAGAACATGAACAGGCTGGTGGGCGGTGCAGCCTCGATCACGACTTGATTGAGTGCCAGCACCGGCACCGGGAGTTCTCCGGCGCGGGTGAGCTGTGCCACGGCATCCTTTTGCAGGGGTCCGATAATCAGCTCTGCCCCTTCGGCCACGGCACGCGTGTAAAGGGGCCAGATCCCCGACGGGTCGGTGGAATCGTAAAAACGGAGTTCGCTGCGTTCGCCCTCGGCTTGCCCGAAACGACTGATCACGATGCCATCGCGGATCGCGGCTGCAACATTTGCGAACGCACCCGATTGCGGCAACAGCACAGCGATACGGGACACGTACTGCAACTGGCTTTGCAGTTGCAGCTGATAATTCGCCAGCAGTTCGGGCAGGGCAGGGTGCCGCGGAAAGCGCTGTCGCCATTCGGCCAGCCTGGGTTGGAGCCCCTCCGGTCCGCCTTCGTGTTGTTTTACCAGCAGAGCGAGCTGCATCCAGCCGCCGGAAACGCCCGGCGGCGAGGGTTGCAGGTTTTCCAGCACGCGTTCGTTCAACAGGGCGAGGGTGCGCAGGATCTCGGTTTGAGTTTCCATTCGCTCCTGCGGGTCGGTCTGTAGCGCGTCCACGGCCTGCAGGGCGTTCGCCGTTTCAAGCAGATTTCCCATCTGGCGGTAGGCGGCGGCAAGGTTGCCGTAGAAGCGGATGCGCAGACCGGTATCCGCACGTTCGTCCGGCGGAGCGCCGAGTTCGTCCATCGCCTCGATGGGACGCATCTCCTGAAGCAGTACCTCGGCCTGCAGCAGGCGCCGCTGGAGTGTCTGGCTGTCGTTCAGATTCAATGTCGCCAGTGCAGTCAGCACGGAACGGACACCGTCCCAGTCAGAACCGCTTCGCGATGCCTCGGCTGCCTCGAGCAGGTAGGCTGCGCGCTGTTGACCCGGCGACGTGCGTGCGGCCAGCTGTCGGTAGATCTCTGCCGCCGCCAGATATTGCCCTGACGCAATCAGGCTGTCGGCGCGCGCGATGTCGGCGCTGTCGCCGGGCGGGCGTGAAGGCCGGTCGGGGGTCTGGCCACAAGCGGTGACCAGGGCGAGCAAGATCAAGACAGAGAGAAGACGGAAAAAGGTGGCAGCTTGCATGGAAGATTGCGCGCGGTCAGGATGGGATTCCGAGTATCAGAGGTGGGAATAGAGGTGTCAAACGCGGCCGGCCGGCTATACATCGTCGCTACACCCATCGGTAACCGAGACGACATCACGGCACGCGCGGTCGAGATATTGCGCAGTGTCGACCGAGTGGTCGCCGAAGATACCCGGCACAGTGGGCGGCTGCTTGCCCATCTAACGATCAATCGCCCGATGATGTCGCTGCACGAGCACAATGAGGCGCATGCGGCGCAGCGGGTGATCGGGCACCTGCTCAAGGGAGAGTCGCTGGCATTGATCTCGGATGCCGGCACACCGTTGATCAGCGACCCGGGGTATCCATTGGTGCGCGCCTGCCGTGAGCAGGGCATCGAAGTGGTGTCGGTGCCGGGTGCGAGTGCACTGATTGCCGCCCTCTCCGTATCCGGTTTGCCAACGGACCGGTTCCGTTTCGAAGGCTTTCTGCCGCGCCGGCAGCAGGCTCGCCTGGCCCACCTCGAGACTCTGCGGCGCGAGACTGTCACCCTCATCTTCTACGAATCTTCGCATCGGGTGACCGAAGCGCTGAGTGATCTGGTGGCGGTATTCGGTCCGGCACGCCCCGCGGTGCTGGCACGCGAATTAACCAAGCTGCACGAAACGGTCAGATCCGCCCCTCTGGCCGAGTTGCTTGACTGGGTCGCGGCCGACGAGAATCAGCGCAAAGGTGAATTCGTGCTGATGCTGGCCGGCGCTGAGGTCGATGCGGATCACTCGGCATCAGACATCGACAATCTGCTGGCCATACTGCTCGAAGAACTCCCGCTAAAACAGGCGGCAAGTCTGGCTGCGCGCATCAGCGGTGAGAAAAAGAACCTGCTGTACCAACGTGCACTGGTGATTGCGGAGCGCTGACGCACTTGCCAGCCGCAGTGGCATGCCCTAGGGTGCATCGCGGAGTCGGCCAGACGATCGCGGCCGCCGTGAGGCGGCGGAGGAAAGTCCGGGCTCCACAGGGCGAGAGGCCAGGTAACGCCTGGGCGATGCGAATCGACGGAAAGTGCAACAGAAAGCATACCGCCTATGGCGCCAGACTCGCTCTGGCGGCAGGTAAGGTTGAAAAGGTGCGGTAAGAGCGCACCGCGTCTTCGGTAACGAAGATGGCACGGCAAACCCCCTCTGGAGCAAGACCAAATAGGGAGGCATGCCTCCGGCAGCCTGCGGCCCGCAGGTGCCTCCGGGTAGGTCGCACGAGGCGTCCGGCGACGGGCGTCCCAGATGAATGATCGTCCTCGACAGAACCCGGCTTATCGGCCGGCTCCACCCTCTTTTTTCTCCGGGCCGGGCATCCGGCCCGGCTTCGATGCGCCCGATGCCCATCCAGTTCGACCGGATTGGACTCGCCGAACCATTCCGACTGCGAATGACGGGAATTTAATTCACTCCCCGCGGCCTTTTTAGCCTGTCTTCTTGATAATCCACTTTAACTCGCACGGTTAGTGTGCTGTTTTCCGTCCCTTTCTCCGTTTTTCAGTATCCAGCCTAAGTTACTGAGGCATAAGCATTTTTTTGTTCAAACAAGCTTGACCGAGTGGGGCAGGAGACCTAAGATTGCATAAGAAGTGGGTAATTGTGGGGAAGTAGGGGGAGTTACCCACCCGAATAAGGAGACGGCGAAGCCGTGTTTTTGGGGGTCAGTACACTCAATCTGGATGCCAAGGGGCGACTCGCGGTTCCGGCCAAGCACCGCGACGCGCTCGCGGACTGCTGCGCCTCGCGCGTCGTTGCGACCGTCAACCCGATCGCCGGGGAAAAGTGCCTCTGGCTGTATCCCGAAAACCAATGGCGCGAGGTCGCGCGCACCCTGTCGCGCCTGCCGACAATGGATCGACAGGCCCAGGCGATGCGGCGTCTGATGATCGGGTTTGCCTCCGAACTCGAGCTCGACGGCCAGGGCCGCATTCTGCTGACCAACGAGCAGCGTGAGTTCGCGGGTCTGGACAAGCGGGTGGCCTTGGTCGGCCAGGTGCAGAAATTCGAGATCTGGGACGAAGCGGTCTGGTCTGAGAATCAGGAACAGTGGCAGGCCGAGGTGATGGCCGAAGATGGCAATCTGTCGGAAGCGTTGCAGGGAATCACGCTGTGACGGCGCCGGTATCGGCACATATCCCGGTGATGCTCGAAGAGGCGACCCGGGCCCTCGATGTTCGTCACGACGGCATTTATATAGACGGGACATTCGGCCGCGGTGGCCATAGCGGGCGGATTCTGGATTTGCTCGGCGAAGGAGGTCGTCTGCTGGCCTTCGACAAAGATGAGGAGGCTGTGCTCGTGGCACGCGAACGCTTCGGCTCGGACCGACGCTTTTCGATCGTTCACGGCAGCTTCGCCGAGCTCTCTTCCGTGGTGGCAGAGCAGGGCCTGGAGCATCGGGTCAATGGACTGCTGCTCGATCTCGGGGTGTCGTCGCCACAGATCGATGATCCGGGGCGCGGGTTCAGTTTTCTGTACGACGGCCCGCTCGACATGCGTATGAATCGCGCGCGTGGAGATAGCGCGGCCGAATGGCTGGCCGGTGCGGACGAGGGTGATATTGCCACGGTGTTGCGTGAATATGGCGAAGAGCGGTTTGCGCGCAGGATCGCGCGCGCCATCGTCGCGCGACGCCAGGTGACGCCGATCACCGGTACGCGTGATCTCGCCGACCTGGTCGCCCAGGCCTGTCCAGTGAAGGAAAAGTTCAAGCACCCGGCTACCCGCACGTTCCAGGCGATTCGCATCTTCGTTAACCGCGAGCTCGATGATCTGCAGCTGTGTCTACGTGACTCACTCGACGTGCTGGCACGCGGAGCAAGACTGGTGGTGATCAGTTTCCATTCGCTCGAGGACCGCATCGTCAAGCGCTTCATGCGTGATACCGCGCGGGGGCCAAAATTACCCAAGGGCTTGCCGGTCAGGCATGTGGAGGCCCAAGGGCGTTTACGGATCCTGGGTAAGTCGCAACGAGCCTCACAGGCCGAGTTACAGGGCAACCCGCGCGCACGCAGTGCCGTGCTGCGCGTCGCCGAGGTCACGGCATGAGCCGCGGGCAGGTGTTCTGGCTGTCCTGCCTCATCGCCGCGGTTATTCTGAGTGGAATGGCCGTGGTATACGCAAAATTCCTGTCGCGTTCGTTGTTTGTCGAGCTGCAACAGTTGCGCGCGACGCGGGATCAGGTGGATTCGGAGTGGGGGCGTCTGCAGCTTGAACTCGCAACCCAGGGTGCCTTGGGTCGGGTAATGGATATCGCCAATTCGCGCCTGCAGATGCAGGTGCCCGAGGCAGAACAGATTGTGGTGGTGAAATAGATGGCGGCTCGTCGCGACAAGCGTGCCCGTCAGGTTCGCCGCGCAGAGATCAAGGCCCTGCCGAGCTACAGCGGTCGCCGCTACACGGTCCTGACCCTTTTCGCGCTTGCGGCTGCCGCGCTTGTATGGCGTGCCGTCGATCAGCAGATACTCGAGAAAGACTTTCTGCAATCAGAGGGGAGTGATCGTTACCTCGATCGGGTCGAGGTGCCTGCGCACCGTGGTCTGATCACTGACCGTCGCGGTGACGTCCTTGCGCTCAGTACCCCGGTTGTTTCGATTGCCGCCAATCCGCGCTTACTCAATACGGATGCGCAGCAGGCCGTTGCTCTGGCGAAGGCTCTGAAAACGAACCCGGAGCAGTTGCGGGCAAGGCTGGCCCGTTACAGTCAGCGCCACTTCGTGTATCTCAAGCGTCGCCTGCCGCCGCCGGATGCAGATCACGTGATGGAGGTGGTCAAGGCGCAAGACATACGTGGTGTGCATCTTGAACGTGAGTACAAACGCTACTATCCGGCAGGCGAGGTTTTTTCCCATGTGCTCGGCTTCACCAATGTCGACGACCATGGTCAGGAAGGTCTTGAGCTTGCCCTGGACAAGGCGCTTCGTGGGGAGCCCGGTGCCAAGCGGGTCCTGCGCGACGGGCGTCGTCAGGTCGTGGATGATGTCGAGAATATTCGCAGTCCTCGCGCCGGAAACCACCTGGCCCTCAGTATCGATCAGCGCCTGCAGTTCATCGCTTACCGTGAACTCAAGGCGGCGGTCAAACGCCACCGCGCGATCTCGGCTTCGCTCGTGTTGCTCGATGCCCGTACCGGCGAAGTGCTGGCCATGGTCAATCAACCGTCGTTCAATCCGAATGGCAACCGCTCCAACCGCAAGGGGCGTCTGCGCAACCGCGCGTTGACCGACGTTTTCGAGCCTGGCTCGACGATGAAACCGTTTACCGTGGCCGCGGCGCTGGATCAGGGTGTTATTCGGCCCGATACGGTGATCGACACCTCACCTGGCTACTTCCATCTGGGGCGTGCACAGGTGAAAGACTCGAAAAATCTGGGCCTGATCGACGTCGCCAAGGTCCTGAGCCGATCGAGTAACGTCGGCGCGAGCAAGATCGCACTGGGGCTGGATAAGCGCGATCTGTGGAAGGTGATGGATAAGCTCGGCTTCGGCAGCAGCGCCGGGACCGGATTTCCTGGCGAGGTCGCCGGTCAGTTGAGCGATTTCCGAAGTTGGGCGCAGATTGATCAGGCCACGCTGGCGTTCGGTTATGGAATTTCTGTCACTACCCTGCAGCTGGCACAGGCCTATGGTGCGTTCGCCAATGATGGTGTGCTGCTGCCGGTGACCCTGTTGAAGCGCGAGTCGGCGCCAAAGGGACGCAGGGTGTTCGATGCAAAAACTGCAACCGTCGTGCGGCGAATGCTCGAGGCGGTGGTGGCGCCCGATGGCACGGCGCCGGATGCCGCGGTGCCTGGCTATCGCGTAGCGGGCAAGACCGGGACGGTAAAGAAATTTGGTCCCGAAGGTTACAGTGAAGATCGTTATCTCTCGCTATTCGCCGGCATGGCTCCGGCGCGGGATCCGCGCGTGGTCATGGTTGTGATGCTGAATGAGCCACGTGCCGGAAAGTTTTATGGCGGCCAGGTCGCCGGCCCGGTGTTTTCCGCAGTGATGGCTGAAACCCTGCGCCTTCTGAATGTGGCACCGGATTTAGCGATCGATCCTGCCTTGCGTTTGGCGAATGCCGGAGAGGTTCGATGATGCCCCGGCGTGCCGATCAAAAGAGTCTGTTGCTGGCGGATCTTCTACCCGGACTTTCAGGCGTGGATTGGGCGCGTCATCAGGCCGTGAATTCCCTGGCCCTGGACAGTCGCGAGATCGAGGAAAGGGGTTTATGGCTGGCTTTGCAGGGCGCTCGCGGTCACGCCCTGGATCATTTTGCGGAGGCGCGCAGGCGCGGCGTCGTGGCGGTAATGGCAGAACCCTCCGCACAGTGGGACCGTGACCGTATTGCGCACCTATCCGGCGATGTGCCGGTCATCGCCGTCCCGGGGCTGCGTCGACAGGCCGGCGAGATCGCGGCGCGATTCTTCGGCCAGGCAGCACACTCAATGCGGGTCATCGGAGTGACCGGCACCAATGGCAAGACCAGCGTTGCGCACTTTCTCGCGCAAGCGTTGTCTACGCGGGTGCCAACGGCGGTTCTTGGCACGGTAGGCAACGGGTTTCCGGGCGACCTGAAACAGTCCAGTCATACGACATTGGATGCGGCGAACCTGCATGCAAACCTCGGCGGATTGTTTGCACGGGGTGCCAGGGCGGCGGTTATGGAGGTCTCTTCACATGCGCTGCATCAGGATCGCGTTTCGGGCGTGCCTTTCCATACCGCGGTATTCACCAATCTGAGTCGCGACCATCAGGACTACCACGGTGACAT
>Ga0265303_10002248_pt1 | contig 11927 bp, 8 predicted proteins | sample Helome_2_FD_192494 | JGI IMG/M metagenome (GOLD analysis project Ga0265303, IMG submission 192494) | Marine sediment microbial communities from subtidal zone of North Sea - Hel_20160317 (Illumina Assembly) | ecosystem: Environmental > Aquatic > Marine > Subtidal zone > Sediment ...
CGAGTTCATGTGGGTCAACGGTGTGCCTGCGGTGGGACTTTCCATCATCCTCGAGCGGGACACTGTCCATGTCGGTCGCTTCGGCAAGGCGCTGCAGGATATGGTCCCGGCGCTGCAGAGAGACTTCAGTCCGCTGCAGGTCGGACTGATCCTGTTCCAGCCGGTGCACGTGGAGGCGCGGCTGGCTGAGCTGGGTCGATCGTTGTTACTCGGCGTGATCATCATTGCGGCGATCCTGTTTCTTTCCATGGGCATGCGACTCGGTCTGCTGGTTGCGTCCGTGGTGCCGCTGGTCACGCTCTCGGCGCTTGCGATCTATGCCATCGGCGGCGGCGTGTTGCAGCAGATCGCGATCGCGGGGCTGGTGATCGGGCTCGGTATGCTGGTGGACAACGCCATCGTCATGGTGGAGAACATCCAGTGGCATCTGGATCGCGGACTGCCGCCGCGCAAAGCCTCGATCAAGGCGGTCAAGGAGCTGGCCGGGCCGCTGGGATCGGCCACCGGCACCACGCTCGCTGCGTTTGTGCCGATGCTGATCGCCAAGGGCAATACCGGTGACTTCACGCGCATGATCCCGACCATGGTGATGCTGACGCTCAGCGTCAGTTATTTTTACGCCATCCTGGTCACGCCATCCCTGTCCGAGTTTGTGCTCAAGCCCAGCGCCGGCCGCACAGAGGGCCGGCTGGCCGCGATCGGACGCAGGCTCGGACAATTCGCGATCGGTCACAGCGCGGCGGTGCTTGTCGTCGCGCTGCTGATGGTCGCGTTGGCCGCGTTTGGCATGCGTTTCGTCGATCGTGATTTCTTCCCCAGTACCGCACGCAGCGAGATGGTGGTCGATCTCAACTTCGCCGAGGGCACCCATATCAGCACCACCTCGGCGGCAGCGGTGGAGATGGCTGACGCGCTGTTACAGCTGCCCGAGGTGGAAGACGTCTATACCTGGACCGGCTTTTCCGGGCCGGTGTTCTTTTACAATTTGCGCGAGAACCCGCGTAGTCCGCACATCGGACGGCTGGGCGTGATGGCGCGCAGCGCTGGCGACATCACCACGATCTCCGACTGGGTGCGCGAATACGCTCGCGCCAGGCTGCCGGACGTGGAGGTGGTGCCGCACCGTCTCGGCCAGGGACCGCCGGTCGACGCGCCGATCGAGATCCGTATCTATGGCGAGGACTTCGATGTGTTGCGTTCGGCCACCGAGCAGGTGCTGGATTTTATGCGTGCGACCGAGGGCACCGCGGATGTCCGCGAGACCCTCGGCACCGGTACGCCGACGCTGGTCTTCGAGATCGACGACGCCGCCGCGTCGCGCTATGGGCTGGACCGCTCGAACGTCGCTGATGCGCTGCGCGGACGGACCCTGGGTGTCGAGATCGGCCAATATCGTGCCGGGCTCGATCCGGTGCCGATCTATCTGCGCTCGCCGGAAGGCGAGCGCTTCTCTACCGATCATCTCGACACGGCCTATGTATTCACGCCCGCGGGCGAGTCGGTGCCGCTGGCGCAGCTGGTCCATCAGTCGCTGGTGTGGCAGCCCTCCGCAATCCAGCACCGCGATCTGCGACGGGTCTCCATCGTGCTGTCGGAGCTGGAGGAGGGTTACGCATTTGGCAACGTCACCAGCGATCTGCAAAAACGCATCCGGGACCTCGCGCTGCCGCCTGGCACCAGCGTCGATTTCGGCGGCAAGCTGGAGAGTTCCGGCGATGCCAACCAGGCGATCTTCTCCGCCATGCCGGTCGGCGTCGTCCTGCTGCTGGTGTTCCTGCTGTTGGAGTTCAATTCTTTCCGCCGCCTCGGCATGGTCCTGGTGACGGTGCCGCTGGCGACCATCGGCGTCGTGCCCGGATTGTTGCTGTCCGACAACCCGTTCGGCTTTACCGCCTTGCTCGGTGTGATCGCGCTGGTCGGTATCGTGGTCAACAACGCGATCGTGATGATCGACGTGCTGGACAAGAATATGGAGCGGGGACAGCCACTGCTCGAGGCCATCGTCGACGCGGTAGCCAGACGCACCCGGCCGATCCTGCTCACCACTATCACCACGGTCGCCGGTCTGGCGCCGTTGACCATGACCCGCAGTACGCTGTGGCCGCCGCTGGCCTGGTCGATCATTTCAGGGCTGCTGGCCTCGACGCTGCTGACCCTGATCGTGTTGCCGGCCATGTGCCGCTATCTGCTGCGCTCGGAACAACCCGGCAGCTCTGCCGCGGTCGTTTGAGCGCAGGTTCGAGACTGCTATGCTAGCCCCCTTTGCGGCAGGCACCGGATATCGTCGATGGCGGTAAACAACATCTCGGGCTGGTTCCGACGTCAGTTCCAGAACCCTCAGATCGTCATTCTCCTGCTGATCATTCTGGTCGTGGCGGGGACGCTGTATTTCTTTGGTGGCATGCTCGCGCCGTTGCTGGCCGCGGTGGTCATTGCCTATCTGCTACAGGGTCTGGTCGGGCGTCTCGAGCGACGCCGGGTGCCCCATCTTGCGGCGGTGTTGCTGGTATTTCTCAGTTTCTTCGTGGCCCTGGTCTTCGCCTTTTTCGGCCTGCTGCCGCTGTTGATCCGACAGCTGACCCAGTTGGCGCAGCAGGTGCCGAGTATCGTGGCGGCGCTGCAGACGAGTCTGCTGGCGTTGCCGCAGCGGTTCTCGTTGATTACCGAGAGGCAGATCCAGGATATGTTGTCCGGTCTCAGCACCGAGGTGATCGGCGTCGGTCAGACGCTGTTGACCTATTCCCTATCCTCGCTGGTGACTGCATTCACCATCGGTGTCTATCTGGTGCTGGTGCCGATCCTGGTATTTTTTCTGCTCAAGGACAACGAGCAGATCGTTACCTGGTTCACGCGTTTTCTGCCCGAGCATCGGCCGCTGACAAACCAGGTATGGAATGAGGTCGACCGCCAGATCGGCAACTATGCCCGCGGCAAGATCTGGGAGATCCTGATCGTTGGCACTGCAGCCTTTATCGTGTTCCGTGTGCTGGGGCTACAGTATGCGTTGCTGCTGGCGGTGCTGACCGGCGTCTCGGTGTTGATCCCCTATATCGGCGCTCTGGTGGTAACGATCCCGGTGACGGCGGTGGCGTTTTTCCAATGGGGTCTGCAGCCGGATTTTTACTGGGTGTTCTTCGCCTACGGTCTGATTCAGTTTTTGGACGGTAATGTGCTGGTGCCGCTGTTGTTTAGCGAGGCGGTCAATCTGCATCCCGTGGCGATCATCGCCGCGATCCTGCTGTTCGGCGGTTTGTGGGGCATCTGGGGCGTGTTCTTCGCGATCCCGCTGGCGACCGTGATCCAGGCAGTCCTGCGGGCATGGCCGGCCGATATCCATGCGCAGCCGGCACCGCCCGAGGAAGCCTGAGCGCCAGCCATTGGCGCCGGGATGTTAGCGCTGCTGACAGCAGGCGGCATAGCCGCCGGCCAGCGACACGACCCGGGAAAAACATTTTTTGCAGCGCATCTGCCGCCAGAGCGGAACGTCCCCCGGCGCGACAGTAAAGGCAGAGAGGGCGGTCTTTGTCAGCCAGCACCGCCGCGGTCTCGCCGCCCATCTCAGGCACCGGTGATACCTTGGCCTCCAGCACGCCGCGCGGGATGTTGAGCGAGCCCGGGATGTGGCCGGCAGCAAACTCATCGGGTTCGCGCACGTCGATCAACACCGTGTCCGGTGCACCTTGCTGGTCGAGCTCGGCGACGCTGATCTCGCCGATACGCGAGCGCGCTTCGGCCACCAGTTGTTGCATGGTCATCTGCATCGATCTGGTCCCCGCAGGATGGGCTGATTCAGAAAGGGCGCAGCATTAATTAGCTGCCGCCCACGGCAAGATGGCGCCACAGGATGAACACGGCCATCAGGATCAGGAACACGCCAAAACCCTGTTTCAGACGCCGCTGATCCAGGCTGCGGCCGAGCCGGTTGCCCAGCAGGCTGCCGGCGATGCCGATCACGGTGAACTTGGCCAGCACCGGCCAGTCAAGACTCAGATCGGACTGCTGCAACACGTCCAGATATTTCCAGAATCCGGCGAAGGACTTGAGCGCGATGATGGCGAGGCTGGTGCCGATCGCCCGATGCATCGAGAGCCCGCCCAGCAGCACCAGCGCCGGCACGATCAGGAACCCGCCGCCGACGCCGACAAAACCGGTGAGGCCACCGACCAGCAGTCCGTCGATCACGATCTTCCATTCCGCACGAGCGGCGTCCGGCGCAACCGGGGCCCCGGCGGCCAGAGCTGATGCGGGGACCGCCACTGGCCGGAGCATAAAACCGGCAGCCAGTATCATCACCGCGGCGAACACCACCAGCTGCAGTTCGCCGCTGACAAACGCCGCCATCCACGCGCCACACCAGGTCCCGGCCATCCCCGGCAGACCGAACCAGACCAGGCTGCGTCCGTCGATCAACCGCCGCCGCAAAAAGGGCAGGGCACCGACCAACGCGATGCTCCCGACCACCGCCAGCGAGCCGGCGATCGCTACTTTTTCGTCCTGACCGACCAGAAAGACCAGCACCGGGACTGTCAGCACAGACCCGCCCGAGCCGAGGAGACCCAGGCTCAAACCGATCGCCAATGCACCTAACCAGGACATACAAAAATTATGTAATCAATTACTTAGAGGATATATTTAATGTCAAAATTAAAAAAATGCCCGGGCGGTGATCCACCCGGGCAACTGGGCCACTCGTTGTCTTGGGGGAGACAAGGTATTAGTGACGGCTAATATATACACCAGAACTTGCGAAAAGTCTAATGTATCTTTCGTCTCCATCGGCGAATGCCTATGATCCGGATTCGCCAATCCGGAGAGCCCGATGAAATATCTGCATACCATGGTGCGCGTCGCGGATCTGGACGCCTCGCTCGACTTTTACTGCAAGCATCTGGGGCTCGTGGAACTGCGCCGTCGTGACAGCGAACAGGGACGCTTTACCCTGGTCTTCCTGGCCGCCCCCGGTGACGACTCGGCCCAGGTAGAGCTGACGCATAACTGGGATCCCGAGGTCTATACCGGTGGCCGCAACTTCGGTCATCTGGCTTATCTGGTCGACGATATTTATGCCCTGTGCGAACGTCTGCAAGCCGCCGGCGTGGTGATCAACCGGCCACCCCGGGACGGTCATATGGCGTTTGTCCGTTCTCCGGACGGTATCTCCATCGAGCTGCTGCAAAAGGGCGACGCGTTGCCGCCGAAAGAGCCATGGCAGTCGATGCCCAATACCGGGGAGTGGTAGCGTCGGACCCGAGGATCAGAAGCGGACACCAACGCCAAGTTCGGCAAGCTGCTGCTCGACGTTGTCCCGCTGCGGTGACAGGGCCGCGTCGATGGTGGCCTGAATGCGAGCGATTTCGGCGCTTCCGGCCGTCTCGCCAAAGGACTCCGACTCGGTGAATTTCCAACCCCATTCAGCCGCCCCCAGCCAACCGTCATCCACCGCCTGGCGCAGTTTGTCGATGCCATCATCGTAGTCGCCGGCAGCCGCCGCGGTGATGGCGAAGTTGACCGCTATTTGTGCCGGGAGGTCGTCGGCATGGTCCCGGGCCATGTGTTGGGCATGGGCTTGCCGCAAGCGGTCCACCTGATCCTGGTTACCGGCTTTCGCCAGCGCGAATACCAGCGAATCCAGGACATCGTGGTTATCGTCGTCGACGACCGGCTCGGTCGACAGCAGGCTCGGATCCCATCGCTCCACCACCTCCAGGGCTTCATCAGTCCTGTCGAGCATCGTCAGGGCGAAGACACGTGCGTCGCGTAGACCGCCGAAATTACTCAGGTCGGTTTCCATCAGCGCCGCTGTAAGCACGTCCGCTTGCTCGAAGTCCTTGAAAAAAAGCGCTTCAAATGCCGGCAGCATTCTCACGAATGGATGTTCGGGCGACTCCAGCTTCATGCGCCGACTCCAGCGCTCCGCCTCTTCTGCCATCCCCAGGTCGCTGTAAAGGAATATGAAATTGAGGGAGCTGCGGACGTCACGTTCGGAAACTTCGTGGCCCTTGAGCAACCAGCGGTGAGCCTCGTCCAGGCGGAAGAATATGTTCCGGTTCAGGTTATAAAGCCCCAGGTAGCCGGTAGGGTAGTCCGGATCCAGCGTGACCAGTCTCCGCCATTGGGCCTCGGCTTCCTCGTAGCGTCCCAGGTCGGAGAGGTTGGCGGCGATGTTGTTCTGCGCCACCCGGGACAGCGGATCGATCTCCAGGGTTTTGCGCAGGACCTCGATGGACTTCTCCGTCCCATCCGGTGTCTCGGCCAGCGCGCTTGCATACCAGAGAAAGGCCGGCGCATAGCTGGGGTTGAGCTCCATCGCGCGTTCAAGGGCTGCCTCAGCCGCGTCGAGATTTCTCACGTTCATCTCCGCCAGCCCCTGGGAAGCCCAAACCTCTGCCGATTCCGGATCCAGAGTCATGGCCTTTTTCAGCAGCGGCGCCGTACGTTCATAGGCGGTCTGCAAAGGCATCAGGCCATGGTTGGTCGCAAGGAGGTTGATGGCGTCGGACACTCCGGAATAGGCCAGCGCGTAGTTCGGGTCCATACGCACCGCCTGTTCGAACAGCTTCTCCGCCTGCTCGATGGATTCCAGTGTCCGCAGATGGAGGAACTGGCGTCCACGCAGATAGAGATTGTGCGCCTCCACGTTGGTCGTGGCGCGCTTGGTGATCCTCTGTCGATCTGCCCCCAGCAGGTTGACTTTGAGGGCGTCGACCACGGCCAGCGAAATCTCGTCCTGGATCTTGAATATATCGTCCATCTCGTAGTCGTAGGTGTCCGACCACAAGTGAAAACCGTCATTGACCTTGATCAGCTGGGCGGTCACGCGGATGCGGTTGCCGGATTTTCGCACGCTACCCTCGAGCACGTGCTCGACGCCGAGTTTGTCGCCCACACTGCGCAGGTCCTCGTTTTGTCCCTTGAAGAAAAAAGAAGAGGTCCGCGCGGCGACGCGCAGACCGTCGACCTGAGCGAGGAGGTTGAGCAATTCTTCGGACAGCCCGTCGGAGAAATACTCGTTGTCTGCGTCGCCGCTCATGTTGACAAAGGGCAGGACCGCGATGGATTTCGGCCCCGCGTCCTCATCCGGACCGGTCATGCCTTTGAACCCGCCGTGGGTGGTGGCCAGAAGTATGACCGCCGCCGCCAGGCTGCCGATGATCAGATAGTTGATGCGCTGGCCGGTGGAGGAGGTGATGGATTGTTCGGCCGGCACCTCGACGGTCTTCTTGATGCCCTCGGGCGTGACCTCGAACGCCCAGGCGAGGATCAGCGCGATGGGCAGCCCCAGCAGAAGCAGCATGACCACAAAGGTCACGGTCCATTCGGGCAAGCTGAGTGCCGGGAAGGTGGTCTCGGCGATCTGGATCAGCACCCACGACGCGATGAGATAGACCGTCGCAACCTTGAACACGTTGCGGCGTCGCATCTCTCTGAGGAGACGACTCAATCCTCCGGATGTGTCGCTCAAACGCCTCCCCCAAGGTGCAAACTGCGGCCTAGGCTAGCAGATTCAGCTTGCGGATTCAGCGGATTGATCACACGTTTGACGCAACCGTTACAGTACAATCCCGACAATCCCCCCGCATCTGGAACCCGCTCGTTTGCCACTGTTCAATCCGCATGCCGCCCGGGCCAGGCTGATCCTGCGCCACCCCGTCGCCTTCCTGCTGCGGGTGGGTCGTGGTTTGCGTGCCAACCAGGTGATGCTGATGGCTGGCGCGCTGGCCTATAACGCGCTGCTAAGCATCATCCCGTTCTTTGCGCTGATGCTGCTGGCCCTGTCACTCTTTATCGATCAGGAAGGGCTGCTGCGAGCGCTTTCCGGCACGGTCGAACTGGTAATCCCGGGCCGTACCGAAGTCGTGATCGAGCAGATCCGTGGTCTGTTGCGGGGACGCGAGGAACTGGGGTGGGTGGCCATCGTGCTGCTGGTGTTCTTCAGCGCGTCGGCGTTCCTGGTTTTGGAACGGGCGCTGGAGCGGATCTTCCAGCATCGCGCGCTGACGGTCAGCCGGCATTTCCTCGTCTCGGCGATTATCCCGTATCTCTATATGCTGGTGCTGGGAGCAGGACTGACCGTGCTGACTATCGGTCCGAGCGTCATCGGCGCGTTGGAGCCGCATCTGCCGCCGGCATTGGTCGAGCTGCTTCCCGGGCATCGAGGCGGAACCTGGCTGGTGGCGGTGAGTATGTTCGTGCTGGAGGTGGTCTTGCTGGCGTCGTTCTATAAGATCATGCCGGCCGGGCGGATCGGCACGACCGCCGCGCTGATCGGCGGTCTTGCGGCCTCACTGCTGTGGGAGGGGACCCGGCGGACGCTGACCTGGTATTTCGACTCCATCTCCATCGTCAATGTGGTTTATGGTTCGCTGACCGCCGTGGTTGTGGCTTTGCTCCTGCTGGAAGTCGGCGCCGTGATCCTGCTGACCGGTGCCCAGGTCATCGCTGAATACGACCGTTTTGTGCATCGTGAGCGCTTTGTGCCGCGGCGACGTCCCGACGCGCCTGAGGACGCATGATTCGTAGCCGGGGCCGTCGCGGGGGTGGTGCCCTTGCTTGGGCGCATCTATTAGCTACCCTTTCAACAGAGGATCGGTTTTCGCAGCCAGGAGTCGAAAATGCAGTGTCCCAAATGTAGTCACGAAATGGAGACGGTGGAGTACCAGGGCATCGAGGTGGATCGATGCACGCTGTGCAAAGGCATCTGGTTCGACGCGCTCGAACATGAGGCGCTGAAAAAGATGGACGGCTCCGAGGCGATCGATCAGGGCGATCCCGAAGTCGGCGAGTTGTTCAATGCGGAAGACCGGATCTCATGTCCGGTGTGTCGCACCAAAATGATCCGCATGGTCGACCGTGATCAACCGCATATCTGGTTCGAGTCTTGCACCACCTGCTACGGCGTCTTTTTCGACGCCGGCGAATTCACCGATTTCAAACACCAGACGCTGCTCGACGCTATCCGCGACTTCAGGGCCGGGCCCCGGACCTGAACCGGGATTCCAGCTTTACCCTGAGCGCCTGGACCGGCTTCAGTCGCAGGCGCGCGCGATAAAGGCGACCGCAGAATCCAGCGTATCGAAGGCGTATTCGTCGTCCAGTTCTTCGTAGTCAGGGCGGTGCCGGATCTGCTTGTTGTGCACCTGATAACTTCGCTTGAGCAAACCGTGCTCATCGAAATTCAGACGCATCAGCAGCCGCAGCTCCCGGTCCTGACCGACGCTAACGGTGACCGCCCGTTCGGCTTTCTCGATCTTCACCGAGGTGTCGCCGGAGAACCTGGCCTCGAGCTCTTCAGCAGCCTTGTTCAGGTCCCGGTAAAGACGCGCCGCTTTGCGTTCGCGCCACTCGTCTTCCAGCGTTTTCAGACGCTGGGTGGTCTCCAGAATGTCCGGATCGACTTTTTTGTGCGTGACATCCATCACACATACTCCCGCTTGCCCCTGTTGACGCGGCCAATCCGCGCCCTCCGCGCAGTGACGGCTGGCGTTGCACCGGTTCGCAGGCAGGGCAAGGGGGCGGAGCGCTCGAAGAGCGTCCGTGCTTGCGGCCGGCCCGTTTCTCCGCGGACCTGACCGGCAGGCGACCCCGCTGTCCTAGGCACTGCCCTTAGACCGGTGGCTTTGCGTCATCGTCTTTCGACGACTTTGCCGTTTTCTGCACTTATCACGCTGTCATAACGCGCGGAGCAGTGTCAAGGACCTGGTTCACACCCATTTTCCGGGCCGTGGCGTGGCCCAGGCGTCGCCGCCCCGGATCGCGCCCTTGGTCTGATTGACGCATCTGCGGCGGCTGGCTAGGCTGCCGCCATGGGTCCGTCACTTGATCGTTGGGACTAGCGATGACCATGAAGCTGGAGTTTGAACTATCCGAGCAGGACCTGGCCTATTTCCAGCGGCTCATCGAGTCCAAAGGCAGCGCTCAGGGCGAGATCGAGATGGCGCATATCGTCAAGGCCGCCGAGAGCCTGCTGGAGCGTGCGCGTCAGGCCAATCCGCCGAGGTTCATTTTGCGTAAGCTGGAGCAACTGGAATCGCTGGTGGCGATGGTCACCGATCCGGAATGGCGTTTGCCGGTCGAAGACATCCGCCGGATCCTGGATGCCATGGCTTATGTATCCGATCGCGAAGACCTGATCCCCGACGACATACCGGCGATCGGTTATCTGGACGACGCCATCATGGTGGAACTGACCTGCAGAAACCTGCGGCCGGAACTGGAAGCCTACCGTGACTTTTGCGGATTCCGCGAGCAGGAGGTCGAGCGCCGCCATGTCAAGGGTGGCCCGGAGACACCGGTCTCGCGCTCCGACTGGCTCGAGGCCCGACGGCGCGAGCTGCACGAAACGATGCATAAACGGCGCGGACTGTTCGGCCGCCTCAAGACCTGAGCCGCGCTCAAGACAACGGCGGTACCGCGTAGTGGGCCGGCGGCCGACCGGCCGCGTAGGTGCCGAACATAAACTCGTAGGCGGCTTCCATGTGACGGGTAAGACGCGCGGTGTTGTAGAGCGGGCTGCGCTCCCGTTGCACCACGAGGCGCTGGCGCAATTCGGTCATCCGTCGAGGTTCGTTGGCGAGCGTCACCGCGAGGTCTCGATACGCTTCGAGTGACGGGCACACCAGCTCCGGCAGCCCCAGGGTCCGCAACAGGCTGCCGGCCACTCTGGAGGCGAAGGTCTCTCCCGGGCAGGTGAGGACCGGCAGCCCCGACCAGAGCGCATCGCTGGCCGTGGTGTGTGCGTTATACGGCCGCGCATCCAGAAACAGATCGGCGGCCCGGAACAGCCCCAGATACTCTTCCAGCGGTCGCCGCGGCGCGAATACGATCCGCTCGGCGGACACGCCTCGTTGCTCTGCTTCGCGTCGCAGATTGTCGGCCAGACCGCTGTCCGGGTTACTGTTTTGTGCCCACAGCACGCTGCCGGGGACCGCCCGGAGGATCTCGCACCAGACGTCGAGCATCTCCGGCGTGATCTTGTAGCTGTTGTTAAAGCAGCAGAACACAAAGCCCGATGCGGGTAGCCCGAGCTGTGCGCGGCCGGGCGGATCGGCCGGGCGCGCGCGGCGACTGTCATCGACCCAGTAGGTCTCCGGCAGATAGATTACCTGCTCGGAGCAGGTATCCAGAGCGGACGGTGGCACGACGAATTCATCGGCGACGATGTAGTCGACAAAGTCGCCGCCCATGGTCCCCGGATAGCCCTTGTAGTTGACCTGGATAGGCGCCGGCCGCAGCGCGAAGACTTCGGTCGGCGCCGAGAGCGTGTGGCCCTTGAGATCGATCAGGATATCCACGCCGTCGTCATGGATGCGGCGCGCGACCTCGCCTGGCGGCCAGCCGCGCACATCGCGGAATTCGTCAAAGGCGCCGATCACGCGCCGACGGATGTCGCTGTCGTCATCAGGTCCATGGCAGTATCCGAGCACGCGGAAACGATCGCGATCATGATTCTCGAACAAACCGACCTTGGTATAGGCGGTGGGGTGCCGGCGGAAGTCATAGGAGAAATAGCCAATTGTTATCCGATCTTTTGCTCCGCGCTGGAAACGGAAGTCCAGGGTCTTGCGCAGCGGCGCCATGCGCGCAGCGATGGCGCGGCTCCACAGCGCGGCGCAGGCCAGTTCCTCTTTCGCGGTGGACGGTTCGGCCAGATAGATAAACGGCGTCAGCCCGGGTAATCCGCGGCGCACGCCGTCAGCAAAACGCGCGGCACGCCCGGTCAGACCGTGCCATTCACACAGAGACCGGCTGACCATCAGCGCGCCACTGATGGCGGGTCCGCAGTCTGGATCCATCTGCACGGCCCGATCGAACATCGGCAAGGCCTGATCCCATTTGCGTTCGGACTCCAGGCTGCTGGCCAGGTTGCAGGCAAACTCGGCGCTATCCGGCGCGAGTTCCAGCGCCCGGCGGAAGCAGGCCGTCGCCGC
>Ga0265303_10002251_pt1 | contig 11918 bp, 11 predicted proteins | sample Helome_2_FD_192494 | JGI IMG/M metagenome (GOLD analysis project Ga0265303, IMG submission 192494) | Marine sediment microbial communities from subtidal zone of North Sea - Hel_20160317 (Illumina Assembly) | ecosystem: Environmental > Aquatic > Marine > Subtidal zone > Sediment ...
GACACGGACGTGCCCGGCGAGATCCTGTCGCCGACACAGCCCTTTCCGGTCAAGCCGCCGGTGTTAGTCCGCAACCAGATTTCCCCCGATGACGCGTGGGGCTTCACGGTGTTCGACCGTATGGCCTGCCGGCGCAAGATCGAGTCGCTGCGCCACGGCGGTCACTACGAACCGATGATGCTGAGCACCGGCACACTGATGTTTCCGCAGCCGGGGGGTGGCAGTAACTGGGGTGGCGGCGCCTTCGACCCGCAGCGCAACCTGCTGATCACGCCGGTATCGCAGATTCCTTACTACGTAAAGCTGTTGCCGCGTGAAGACGTGGACCCGGTGCAAGCCAGCAAGCCGGGCGCGGGCGCACCGATGCAGGGTCCGGGTTATATCGGCGGCACGCCGTACGCAGTGGAGCAGGGCCCGCTGTTCTCGCCGTCGTTCAGCCCGTGTACGGCGCCACCGTGGAATATGCTGGTGGCCGTGGACATGGCCGTCGGCGAAATCAAATGGAAAGTGCCTTTCGGCGTCCTCGACAAGCTGATGCCGGTGCCCATCCCGCTGAATTTCGGCACACCGTCTGCCGGCGGACCCATCGTCACGGCCGGCGGGCTGATATTCATCGGCGCCACTTCTGATTCGCGCATTCGCGCCTACGACATCGATACGGGCGAAGAGCTTTGGCAGGTGAAAGCCCCCACCTCGGCCCAGGCGACACCGATGACTTATACCGCGAACGGCCGCCAGTTCGTCGTGTTCGCAGCCGGCGGTCACAGCTGGTACTACGCTCAGGGCATCGACGATTATCTGTTGGCCTACGCACTGCCGGAATGAAGACTATGCTCGCGAGAAGTCCTTGCACACGCCGCCAGTTCCTCGGTCTGGCCGCAGCCACCGGTGCCGGCGCCCTGTTGCCGGATCCGGGCGCTGCCGATGTGCGCCGCACGCTGGACCTGGACGATCCGGACGACGCACTGACGGCCATGATCAAGATGCGCGGCAGCCTGATCGCCGAAGATGTGCCGCACTGGTACTACGGCACTATTTACGCAGTGCTGCCCGGTCAGGGCCCGCGACCGCTGGTGGACTTCGAAGGCTCGGAGATCGACTACTACGAACGCCAGCCGGATGGCAGTTATCACGCCTATGCTGCGACGGCCAGCTTCTTCCGCAATCGGGACACCGGCAAGCGCATCGAGGTGTTTACCAATCCTTTCAACGGTGAGCGCCGGGAAGTGGTGGGTAATACGATCAACGTGAAGGCGCACTACATCTACTCGAAGTACGGCTTCAAGCGCTCGGACGACGAACGGCCCCTGCCCGATGAACCGCAGATTCAGCGACTGCTGGAATGGCGGGACTCCGGCGAGCATGTCTGGCTGACCATGCGCCGGGCCTACCCACCCGGCCAGCCGCGCGGTGAACACCAGCTGGTGCGCGGACTGCTCAGTGAGCTACATGACCCCGGCCTGCCGAAGGTGTATACGACGGCGACGCCCACCTACATATCCCCCTACCTGCCGTGGATGGCCATGGGCGATCTTGGCGGGCATGCAATGTGGGTGGGGCCGGCGCGCAAGCTCGACAGCGTGGAGCAATATCCCCGCGAGCTGCTGGACTTCGTCGAGCGCAACTATCCGGACAAGCTGACGGCCAGGCCCTCCACCCCTTAGGTCAAAAGGCAGGCCACGACGCGGCGTCGCGAAGTGAGACCTGCCGCGCAGCCAGATTCCGCGACCTTCCAGTATGTTGGCGTAGTCCTGATGACGACGCGCCTTGGCTTATGTCGAATTTGCTGGAAATGCCACTGGTTCTGGCAGCGCTGGCCTTCTTACTGGGTTATGTGCTGGCGAAGCTTGGCGCACTCCTCGGGCGCAAAGCGCCAGCGGCCGTCAAGGGTGATGTCGACCGCGATCGTCACTTGCGGGCCGTGGAGGCGGATCTCCGCGTCGCGCGCAAACAGCTGGAGCAGACCGAAGCCGAGCTGACCGAGTTGAAGCAGAGCCGCGGCGAGCTGCAGGCAGAGCTGGACGAACGCGGCGGCGAACTGCGCGAAGCCACGGACCAGATTGCCGATTTGCGCGAACAGCTGAAGGGCGAGTGTGAGAAGACCCAGGGGCTGCGTAATGAACTCAGTTCGCGGGCCGAGCAGGGCATTCGGACCCAGGTTCAGCTGCGCGACATGGAAACCGAACTCAGTCTCGCCCAGGCCGGCAGCGATGCGATCAATGATGAAATCAGCCAGCTGGCCACCGAACGCGAGGAACTGACCGAGCGGCTGTGCGAACTGCAACGACTGCAGGAAGCCCATAAGGAAACGGGGTCAGCGCCAGAGCCAGAGCCAGAGCCGCGGCGCCGCCACGAAGACCTCATTGACGACACGCCGCCCCGCCGCCGGAGTTCCGACCTGGCGGTCGACGGTTGATGCGGCTGATCGGCTAAACTGACGCGGCCTGGTTACGGAGGCCGCAGCACTTGAAACTTGGATTGATGGCCGGTTACTCGCCGGCCCAGGTCAGTTTGCCGATAGACCTCGCCCTGGAGGCCGAGCGCCTGGGCTTCGACTCGGTGTGGACGTCTGAGGCTTACAGCACGGACGCCGTGACGCCCGCCGCCTGGATACTCGCGCGCACCGAGCGCATCAAGGTGGGCACCGCGATCATGCAGATGCCCGCCCGTACCCCCACCTGTGCCGCGATGACGGCCATGACTCTCGACGCGCTGTCCGGCGGCCGTTTCCTGCTGGGGCTGGGTCCATCGGGTCCGCAGGTGGTCGAGGGCTGGTACGGCGTACCCTATGGACGACCGTTGACTCGCACCCGCGAATACATCGCCATCATCCGCCAGATACTGGCCCGCAAGGCGCCGCTGGAGCACGAGGGCTTTCACTACCAGATTCCGTACACCGGCGAAGGCGCCAGTGGCCTGGGCAGGCCAATGAAAGGCGTATTGCGCGGCAACCCGGCGCTGCCGATCTACACCGCGGCGATTACGCCGAACGGCCTGCGCGCCGCTGGTGAGCTGGCGGACGGGGTGTTCCCGATCTGGATGAATCCGGATCGCTTCGAACTCCTCGGCCCGTTTCTCGAGGAAGGCTTTGCAAAGGCCAGCGGCGACAAGACGCTGGCCGACTTCGATGTGGCGCCGCTGGTTTACGTAGTGCTCGGCGATGACGTGGAAGCCTGCCGGCAACCGGTGCGCCAGCACCTCGCCCTTTACATCGGCGGTATGGGACCGAAGGCAAAGAACTTCTATGCCATGTACGCGGCGCGGATGGGCTACGAAGAACAGGCCGCGCAGATCCAGGACCTGTTTCTGTCCGGACGCAAGGTCGAGGCAGCGGCAGCCGTGCCGGCCCAGCTGATCGACGATTGCGCATTGGTAGGCCCGGCCGACCGAATTCGCGATCACCTGCAACGCTGGCGCGACGCCGGCGCACGCGGTGAAGTCGGTTCACTGCTGGTGGGCGGTGCATCGGCCGAGGCCCTGCAGCTGCTGGCCGAAGAGTTACTGTGACAGGCAGTCCCAGCTTCGGGATTCCGGTGCCACAGGTATTCATGAACGGCCACGCCGATATGGAGCTGGTCAAGACCACCTTGCGCCGGGCGGAGGAGCTGGGTTTTGACAGCGCGTGGGTGCAGGACCAGGTGGCCGGCGACGTCCCGCTGATGGAGTCTGTCAGCTTGCTCTGCTATGCCGCGGCCGTCACTGAACAAATTCGGCTGGGCGTGTCAGTCATCGTGTTTCCGATCCGCAATGCCGTGCAGCTCGCGAAGAACTTCAGCACCCTCGACAACATGAGCAACGGGCGGGCGATACTCGGTATCGGCCTCGGCCCGGTGTTTGCCGGCGACAACTACTTCGGCATTTTCGGCACCCGCGCGAACGAAGCGCTGCGGCGTTTCAACGAAGGCCTGGCAATCATGCGCGCGCTGTGGACGCAGGAGACGGTGACTTACCACGGCGAGTTCTACACGCTGAACAACGCGGCGATGGAACCGAAGCCGGTCCAGAAACCGTCGCTGCCCGTCTGGTTCGGCGGCCAGCACCCCAAGGCGCTGAAGCGAGCGGTGCGAGTGGCCGACGGCTACATGGGAGCAGGGCCGACAACCACGCGTGAGTTTGCGTGGCACGTGGGAAAGCTGCAGCAGTTCCTGGCAGAGCAGCAGCGCGACCCGGCAAGCTTTCCCGTTTCCAAGCGCGTGTACCTGGCCGTCGACAAGGACGCCGGGCGTGCGAAGCGCCGGCTCGACGAATTCTTCGAGGCGCGCTACCCGTGGATGGTGCAGGCCAATCCGAACTTCGTGGCCGACATCTGCGCCTGGGGTTCGCCCGAGCAGGTGGCTGAAGGTCTGCGGCCGGTGCTGGAAGCCGGTGCCGGGATGATTGTGCTGAATCCCCTCTGGGATTTCGTCGAGCAGATGGAAGCGCTGGCCGACGAGGTCATCCCGCTGTTGCGCTGATTGCCAATGCAGGTCGACCTGATTCTCGACACCCGGGCCAGTGCGGACGAACTCGCCGAGCTCGGTCAGCTGGCCGAGCGCCACGGCATTCGCGGGGTGTGGGTGTCGAGCCTGCTGGACTCCCGCGATCCGTTCACGAACCTGTCCGTACTCGCGCGCGCTACGTCAGAGCTGTTGCTGGGTCCCGTCGCCGTGAATCCCTTCGACACGCACCCGGCGCGCATCGCGGCGAGCTTCCTGACTCTGAACGAGCTGGCGGGCGGCCGCGCGCGCCTGGTCGTGGGCGGCGGTGGCGAAGCGCTGGAATCCCTCGGCATCGAGCCCACGCGGCGGGTGCGGGCCGTTGCGGAATGCGTGGACATCGTACGGGCTGCCGCGACGGGTGATGTCGTCAACTACGCCGGCGAGCTGTACCAGGTCAGGCACCTGCGCCTGGGCTGGCTCAGTGCGCCGGCCCCGCCGGTTTTCGTCGGCGCCAGCCAGGACCAGATGCTGCGCATGGCCGCCCGCGTGGCTGACGGCATCATGATGAGCGACATGCCGGTACCGCTGACCGCGGCGGCTGTCTCCACCCTCGATAGGGCACTGGCAAGGCACGCGCGCAGCCGGCCCACCTTTGCCACGAATGCGTTTACGGCCTGGCACGTTTACGACGACTTGAGCCAGGCGCGCAACGAGGCGCGGCGTTGGTTACTATTGCGCGGCATTTTCAGGCCCTGGCTGCTGGCAGAGTTTCTGCAGCCCGACGAGGTCCAGCTGGTTATGGATCACCGCGACGCGTTCATCGAGGCTTTCCGCAGCGGCAGTGCCGACGTGCGCGGTGTGCCCGGCCCGATACTGGATGCGCTGGTCGACAATGTGACCCTGTGCGGGACCGTTGCCGACCTGGATCGGCAGGTGGACAAGCTGCGCGCCTATGCGAAGGCCGGGCTCAGTGCAATCTCCCTGCGCCTGTATGCAGAGCCCGGCGCAGCGGTGAAATTGCTGGGACAGCGGGTCTTGCCCGCACTACAGGGCACGGGGTGACAAACATATGCCGAGCAGAAGACGAGTTTTACTGGCGCTGTCCGCCCTGGCCGTGGCCGGTATCGCTGGCGTGAGCCTGGGCCGCCGCAAGCCGCCGCCCGCCCGCCCGCCCGGCGTCGCGCTGGGGCCCTTTGACGGCGATTCCACGACGGCAGAAGTGACCGCCGGCCTGGACCTGACCGGCCGCACCGTGCTGATCACCGGCGTGACCTCCGGGCTGGGCCTGGAAACCATGCGCGTGCTGGCCATGCGCGGTGCGCACGTCGTCGGCACCGGGCGCACGCTGGAGAAGGCCGAACGGGCCTGTGCATCGGTCACCGGCCGCACGACACCGGTGGCGCTGGAGCTCACGGACTTCGACACGGTGGCGGCTTGCGCGGCAACGGTTCGCGATCTCGGCGTGCCGGTCGACGCGCTCGTCTGCAACGCCGGCGTGATGGCGCTGCCCCAGCTGGAGCAGGCCTACGGACTGGAAAAACAGTTCGTCACCAATCACCTGGGCCATTTCCTGCTGACTAACCTGCTGCTCGACCAGGTGCTGGCCGCGCCCCAGGGCCGGGTGGTAGCCGTGTCCAGCAGCGCGCTGAAGTGGGCGGCGCCGGAGGGTATCGAATGGGACAACCTGTCGGGCGCGCGCGATTACGATGCGCGCCGGGCCTACGGACAGTCGAAGCTCGCCAATGTGCTGTTCTGCCTCGAGCTGTCACGGCGCTTCGCCGGAACCCCGGCCACCGCGAACTCGCTGAACCCGGGGGCGGTGCTGACCAACGTCGGCCGCCACGCGCCGGGCTGGCTGGTCACTCTCGGCAACATCCTCGGGCCGCTGTTAATGAAAGGTCCGGACCAGGGCGCCGCGACGCAATGTTACCTGGCGGCGAATCCGCTGGTGGCCGACGTCAGCGGCTACTATTTTCAGGGCTGCAATCCGATCAGCGTCGGGGGCCACACTGAAGATGCGGCCATGGCCGCCCGGTTGTGGGACGCGAGCCTGGAACTGACGCAGAACTGGCTTGCGTAGCTAGCGTTCCTGTTCCTCCAGCGCGCGCCGCCGGGCGTCGGCGGCGTCCATGATCTGGTCCTCTGCCTCACGCGCGCGATCCATGGTCTGGATCTGATCGTCGAACACGGTGTCTTCCACCGGGCGAACTTCGTCATCCTCAGCCGGGCCGGAACAACCGGCCAGCATGATCATGGCTAGTGCTGTCAGACAGTCACGATGCATCGGGTCACCTCCGGTCAAGACTCAGGACGCAGCCCGATACTGCTTTGCGGGCTGGAATTGCAGCGGCGTCAACGGCGCCGCAGCGCGCCCGGCGCGAACACGCTCTTCGGTGGGCGTGCCGTAAAGCGTGGTGCGTTGCCGGGGCGTGCGTCCGGCGGCGATGATTAATTCTTCCAGCTGTTCCGGTGAGAGTTCCTGGCCGTGGCTGGCGCCCGCGGCCCGGGAAATCGACTCGTTCATCAATGTGCCACCGAGGTCGTTCACGCCGGCCCGCAGCACCTGGTGCGCACCGGCGGCGCCGAGCTTCACCCACGACGCCTGCACGTTGTCGATCAGCGGATGCAGCGCCAGGCGGGCGACGGCGTGCATCAGCAGCGTCTCGCGCCAGGTAGGGCCGGGGCGGGCCTCGCCGCGCCGGAACATGGGGGCCTCGGAATGGACGAAGGGCAGCGGTACGAATTCCGAAATGCCGCCGGTCTGTGCCTGCAGGTCGCGCAGGGCGAGCAGGTGCCGTGCCCAGTGAACGGGCTGCTCGCGATGGCCGAACATGATTGTACTCGTGGTCCGCAAGCCGACCTCGTGGGCGGTGCGCACCACGTCGAGCCACTCGTGTGTGTTCAGCTTGTCCGGACAGATTTCCCGGCGCACGTCGTCGTCGAGTATTTCCGCCGCGGTGCCCGGCAGGCTCGAGAGACCGGCCTCCTGCAATCGTTCCAGGAAGTCTGCCACCGGGATACCCAGCGTCTCGGCGCCGTGGCTGACTTCGAGGGCCGAGAAGGCGTGGACATGAATGTCCGGTGCCGCGCGCTTGACCGCGTTGCAGATGTCCAGGTAGGTCTGCCCCGTAAAGTTCGGGTGTATCCCACCCTGCAGGCACACTTCCGTCGCCCCGCGGGCCCAGGCTTCCGCCGTGCGTCTTGCGATTTCGGCGAGATCCAGCACATAGGGCGCGCCGCGCAGATCTTCGCTGGTCTTGCCTTTAGAGAAGGCACAAAACCGGCATTTGTACAGGCACAGGTTCGTGTAGTTGATATTGCGCGTGACGACGAAAGTCACCGTGTCGCCCTTGACCCGTTCGCGTAATGCATCTGCCTGTTCCATCACGTGCAGCGCGTCATCGCCCCGCGCGTTGAACAGACGAGTGACCTCGCCCTCATCCAGCCGCTCGCCGCCGGCTGCTCTGGCCACCAGCGCTTGCAGGCCGGGGGTGCATAGTCTGTTTCCGGTCGTGGCGGGGGCAGCGGGCGGCTCAGGGCTGATGCCGGCCGCCCAGTCATTCTCGCGAGCGTAGCCGCCGGCGTCGCAATGCCGAAGCAACGCGGGCATTAGCTCCTGGTCAACCCAGCGTCCAGCGTCCGCTATGTATTCGGGGTACAGGGTCAGGCGCTCGGTCAGCAGCTTGCCCGCCGCCCGCGTTTCGGTAGCCAGCGCGTCGAGCTGTGGCCACGGCGATTCCGGGTTGACGTGGTCGGGCGTGACGGGCGACACGCCGCCCCAGTCGTTGATGCCGGCGGCCACGAGCTGCCCGAGTCGCCCGGCATTCAGGTTCGGTGGGGCCTGAATATTCATGTCCGGACCAAAGATCAGCCGGGTGACCGCGATGGTCCACAGCAATTCCTCCAGCGGAGGTTCCGGAACGTTCGCCATCTTCGTGCCGGGTTTCGGGACAAAGTTCTGCAGAATGATTTCCTGCAGGTGGCCGTGGCGTTCGTGCAGTTCGCGCAGTGCGTACAGGCTTTGCAGCCGTTCGTCGCGGGTTTCGCCGATGCCAATCAGCAGGCCCGAAGTGAGCGCGACCCTGGCTTCACCGGCCGCCCCAATGGCAGCGAGGCGGGTCGAAGGTGCCTTGTCCGGCGAGCCGAAATGCGGCCCGCCTCGGGCTGCGAGCCGGGCCGATGCTGACTCGAGCATGATGCCCATGGATGGTGCCACCGGTCGCAGTTGCCGATAATCGTCGGCTGTCATCAACCCTGGATTGAGATGGGGCAGCAGCCCCGTCTCGTCCAGCACCAGGCGCGCCATTGCGCCCACGTAGTCGAGGGTGCTTGCGTAGCCCAGTGCCGCCAGCGCGTCGCGCGCGGCGCGGTAGCGCAGTTCCGGCTTGTCTCCCAGGGTAAACAGGGCTTCGCGGCAGCCCGCTTCGCGGCCGGCCCGCGCGATGTCCAGGACCTGCTCCGGCGTCAGGTAGGCCTGCTGCAGGCGCCGCGGCGTTTTCGCATAGGTGCAGTAGTGGCAGACGTCGCGGCAGAGTTCCGTCAGCGGGACAAAAACCTTGCGCGAATATGTAACGAGATTGCCTTTGCCCTGGTCGCGGAGCCTGGCCGCCTCGCCCATCAGCGCGGCCACGGATTCGCCACGCAGCAGGCTGTCTTGGGATGGTGGTTTCCAGTTCGGGTTCATGCTTGCAGTGCGGTTGGTCCAGCGGCGCCGAGGCGTTGTTCAATGTCGTTGGCGGCGAGCCAACCGGTCGTATGTTCGCCGCTCACCTGGCTGCAAAGCCAACGCAGGTCGGTCGGAATGTCGATATCGCGGGCAAAGGCAGCCAGCGGAATTTTCTGCGCCGGCAGCCCGGCGGCCAGGGCGCTCTCGAGGTGGCGGCGGGCACTGTCTGCACCGAAGCGGAAGCCCATCGCGTCCGGTGGGCTGATGACCAACGCGTTGGTCCCGCCGTCGCTGCGCGCCGGGCTGATCGTCAAACCAGAGTGATGACAGGCTAACAGCGCAGCGATGTCCCGGCTTTGCAGCGTGGGCAGGTCACCCGGCAGCACGAGCAGGCTGCTGACCTTCTGCAGTGCCAGCGCGTTAGCCGCCTTGCCCAGGGCCAGGTTCAGGTCGGCTGTGCCGCCATCGTCGAGCCAGTTGACGCCCACGGCAGCGGCCAGCTCGCGCGCATCCGCGCCGCCCAGCAGGTGGATGTCCCGGGTTGACCCAGAGGCCTGTACCGCGGCGATCACATCGCGCAGCATGGCTTCGGCGAGGCCGGCGCGTTCTGTTGCCGTCAACACCTGCGCCAGCCGTGCCTTGGCCATGGCGAAGGCTTTAACCGGCACCAGCGCTGCCGTGTCGCTCCGCGGTTGCGCAGTCATTGCGGCCGCTTCCGGCAGTCGCGCGCGAATGCCAGCGCCGCTTGCGCCAGCTCGATGCGGTCGTCCAGCGTCTGCATGATTGTGTTGCAGCAATGCACGGCGATACCGAAAGCCTCCACGTCTGCGCGCCTGTCCTTGTCCACGGTATCCAGTATGAATCCATCGATCCACGGCTGGTAGTGGCGGGCGACGGTGAGGGCGGACGCGGTGAGGCCGAGTTCGGTCATGATCTTGGCGGTAGGGCCCTTCAGCGCGCGACCGCCGACGATGGGGGAGATTGCCACCACCGGCACGGTCGCAGCCCGCAGTGCCGTGGCCAGACCGGGTATCGCCAGCAGCGGATCGATGCTGAGATACGGGTTCGACGGCGCAATCAGGATGGCTCCAAGGCTGTCCTTTTGCAGGGCCGCAAGCACTTCCCTGCTGGGCCGGGCCGCGCCGGCCCCGGCGAATTCCACCGCTTTCAGCCTCGGCTCGGCGCGTTGCCGCACGAAATAATCCTGGAACTTCAGCACGCCTGCGTCGGTGTGCACCAGGGTCGCAAGGGGGTCGTCGCTGGCAGGCAGCACGCGCGTCTTCACCCCGAAGGCTGCGCAAAGTTCGGTCGTGACCTCCGTCAGGCTTGCACCCTCGGCCAGGCGCGCAGTGCGTCGGAGGTGTGTGGCGAGATCGCGGTCGCCGAGCCGGAACCATGTGTCGCCGCCCAGTTCCGCCAAGGCCTCCATGCAGCGCCAGCCCTCGTCGCGCCGGCCCCAGCCTGTATCTGGGTTCACCACGTCAGCCAGGGTGTACAACAAGGTGTCGAGGTCCGGGCAGATCGCGAGCCCAAGGTGGCGAAAATCGTCGCCGGTATTGACCACGATCGTGAGGGCGTCGCCGGGCACGACCTGCTGAAGTCCCCGCGCCAGTTTCGCGCCGCCCACCCCGCCGGACAGTGCCACGCAGCCCACGCTCACAGAAACAGGTCCTCGTGGGGCGGCCGCAGGACCGCGGCCGCCGGCTGATCCGCCGCCGGCGCCGGCAGGCCGCGGATCAGCACGACCGGCGCGCCTTCGGCGCCTTCGCCCATCAGCAGCACCGCCGCTGCTGCAACGGAATCTGCCGGGGCCACCTCGGCCACCTGCATGGGCCGCGCGTACAGGTCTTCCGTGCCGCGCAGGTCTTCGATGACTGCAACACCTGCTGCGCCGATAGCAAGGCCGGTCGTGCCGAGGCGCCAGGGTCGACCAATGCTGTCGACGACCAGCACGCCGGGTGCGATGCCGCTGCGTTCGCCAACGGCGTCGCGGAGGGACCTGGCAGACGCATCGGGGTCTTTCGGCAGCAGCAGCACCTGGTCTTCGCTGCCCGCAACGTTCGACCGGTCAATACCGGCATTCGCCAGGATCACACCGAGGCGGTGCTGCACGATGATCACCCCTGGCCGGCTGCGGACCACTCGGGTGGATTCGCGCAGTATCAGTTCCACCATGCGCGGGTCTTTGTCGGCTTCTGCCGCGAGCCGGCGGGCGTCAGCGGACGCTTCGACAGTGCCCAGGTCCACGGTCTGGCCCTCGACCTTGGAGACGATTTTCTGGGCAACAGCCAGCACGTCCCCTTGCTGCAGGGTCAGGCCCGCGTCCGCCAGCGACGCGAGAATGATGCCGGCGAGATCATCGCCGGCCACAAACAGCGGCAAGCCGCCGAGGCGGAAAAATGCCAGGTCTGGTGAGCCCATGCCGTTGCAATAGCCGTTATGGCGGGGAGTTGGCGGTGATACGCACCGTCTTATGGTGTCCCGAGAGACAGATCATTGCCCAGAAGCGGGCCCCCGCTCATAGCCTCCGCGGCGCCCGGGTTGGCCAAAGAGACAGGCAGCGCGCCGCGGTCATGGGCCGGATCGCGATGGGCAGCGGCGCTGGAGCCCGCGCCTGGCCTGCGTTCTGGCCGCGCGGTTTGGTTTCGACGGTGGGTGGACGGGGTCGCGGGCTGGAGCGTCATCAGGAAATCATGGCGTCGCTGGAAACGCCATGCTAATCGCGGCCCGGCCCAGGGTCCAAGGCCGCTGGCCGTTTGCGCGGCGAGTAATGCACAATTGCCGTCCGCCGGATCGAGGCCGAAACATGGAGATCTACAAGGAGTTCGTCTTCG
>Ga0265303_10002252_pt1 | contig 11915 bp, 11 predicted proteins | sample Helome_2_FD_192494 | JGI IMG/M metagenome (GOLD analysis project Ga0265303, IMG submission 192494) | Marine sediment microbial communities from subtidal zone of North Sea - Hel_20160317 (Illumina Assembly) | ecosystem: Environmental > Aquatic > Marine > Subtidal zone > Sediment ...
GCACTTTTACCAGCAGCACGTGGCGGAGACGAAGTTCCCGGATGCATCCTTCGACCTGGTGGTGTCACACAACGCAATGCACGAGATCTCGGACGCAGATGCGGCGGGCATGATGCGCGAGAGCTACCGCCTGCTGAAGCCCGGCGGAGTTTGCGTGCACCAGGACGTGCCGCTGCGCTTCGACCAGCTCGACGATTACATGCAGTTCGACTACGGCTGGGACCATGACTACAACTGCGAGCCTTTCTGGCTCGTCTACGCGAACAATGATCCGCAGGCCATGCTGCTGGATGCCGGCTTTGCGGACGACGACGTGTACGTGGGTTTCGTTGAGCAAAGTGACAAGAGCATGCGCTGGTACGTTGCCACCGCGCGCAAGGCCGGCTGATGGCGGCGAGCGATAACTTCGAGCGCCCGAGCCGCGAGACGCGGCCGGCCTTCAGTCCCGACGAACCCATCGCCGAACGCCTGGTGCGCGTGGTGATGAACCTGGCGGCGGAACTGGCGGTAGTGCGTGAACGCCTCGATACGGTCGAGCGCTTGCTGGCAGAGAAGGGCTCGCTGACCAGCGCCGATATCGAAGCCTTCGCGCCTGGCGATAACGTCGACGCTGAGCGTCGGGAGTGGCGCGAGACCTACGTGCGAAGGATCTTTGCCGATCTGGAAGCGGAGATCGACGCCGCGCAACGCCAGGCGGGGCAACGCGCGTCGAAGTGAGCTCGCCCTCAGTGGCCAACGCCTTCGGCCGCTTTGCGAATGGTGCGCAGTTGCCCGGCGAGCCGGTCGAGATCCTGTGCCGTGATGCCGAGCCCGTCGGTAAACACCCCGGTCAGGGGTACCTGGCGCTCGCGCAGCTGTGCCCAGACCCTTTCACCGTCGCGCGTGAGTCCAACCAGGTGAGATCGCCGGTGGCCCGGGTTCGGCGCGGTTTTCACCAGTCCTTCTCGCCGCAGCAGGTTTGCGGTGCGCTGCACGCTCTGGCGGGTGAGACCCAGGCGCCGGGCGATCTCTGCCACCGTCATCTGTTCACGGCGGATCGTGGCCAGCGTTTGCCAGCGCGCCGGTGACATGCCGAGATCCTTGCCGAGCCGTTCGCCCACAGACAGCAGCTCACCGTTCAGCCGGAATACCTCGCCTACCAGCCGCTGAAAGGCCTGGACCAGCTGATCTTGCTCCGTCGCCCTACTGCGTTGAGGCGTGCCCGGCAAATCCCCGCTGTTGCTTGTTGTTGTCATGTTGTGAACCCCCATGCCTTGCAGGGTATGGGCCCCGCGGCCGATGTCGCGTGGCCAACACATAAAACGCCAATTGACAGGTTGCTGTCAATTGGCCTACTTTCGGGCCTACTGCGTGACCGTCCGGCCGGGGGGCCGGGTACAAGAACAACGGGATTGCGCTATTGCTGAGCCAGCGAGGGGAACAGACATGCAGACCAGCGGCCGTTCGCAGACGATTATCGGTGCCGTTATCGGCCTTGCCGCCGTGGCCTTTGCCGGCCTTAGCTACGCACAAACGGTGTTCGACGAAGAAATCGTCGTCACCGCGCGCAAGATCGAGGAGAACCCGCAGGACGTGCCGATTTCGATCTCCGCGTTTAGCCAGCAGACGATCCGCGATCTAAACGTGAACAATATCGACGAGATCGCGTTGTTTACCCCCGGTTTGTCGTACAACTCGGCTTTCGGTCGGCAGCCCGGTTCCGACCGCGCGTCGATGCGCGGTGTGACCACCATCGTCAACGGTGCGGCAAACGCCAGTTCCGTTGCGACATTTGTTGACGGTGTCTACGTAGGCGGCACCACCCAGCAGACGGAGCTCTTCAACCTGGAGCGTGTGGAAGTGCTGCGCGGGCCGCAGTCCGCGCAGTTCGGCCGTGGTACCTATGCCGGCGCGATCAACTACATCACCAGGGGCCCATCGGATGAATTCGAGGGTGACGTGCGCGCAACGGCCGGTGAGAATGACGAATATCGCATCTCCAGCTGGATTAGCGGACCGCTGTTCGGCGATTTCGGTTTCTATGCCAGTGCCGGCTACGACACTTTCGACGGCGACTACACGAACCGCAAGATCGGCGACACGGCCAATACGCTGGGCCGCGAACTCGGCGACGATATCGGCGGTGAAGAAACCAAGGGAATCACCGGCAAATTATTCTGGGACCCGACGGACAAGCTGAGTGTCACTTTCAAGCTGGGTTACCAGGAAACGGACGACGATCATTTCCCAATCTACCTGCAGAATCGCTTCGCGCAGACGCGCAACAACGATCCGAGCCTGGACCCGGTGACACCGGTCAAGATCAACAACTGCTGTGAGCGGACCAGCACGGCGCCGCGCGCCCGCGAGTACTACATCGGCAACGGCAGCACGGCCGGCCCGGTGCAGCTGAACACCGATATCCTGGACCAGGTGGCCGATTCCGGCGTCCAGATCGACCGCAAGATCGCGGCCCTGACCTTGGACTGGGACCTCGACTGGTGGATCCTGGACGGCACGACTTTCTCCAGCCTCACCGGCTACGTGGATGACGAGATCAACCAGGCACTGGATGTGACCTACGGCGGCTACGAGGCCTTCCTGACCAGCAGCCTCGGCGTTCGCGGGGCTTTCAACCAGATCGACGACGACTCCCAGGAGGACTTCTCGCAGGAATTCCGGCTGACGTCGAATCAGGACCAGCGACTGCGCTGGGCGGGCGGCCTGTATTACTGGCGTGGGGAGACCAAGGAAAATCGTGACGAACGCGCCTACGTGGACGACGATCCGGCCAACAGCGTTCCGGATGGCACCGTGGTCAGGGCTAACCAGTTTTGGGGTTTTGGTGGCCTGGACCGCACGCGGGTCATCAACAAGGCGGCCTTCGGCAGCCTGTCCTACGACATCTTCGACAACCTGGAGGCCACGGCGGAACTTCGCTACGCCGTCGACGAGGTTAAGGTGCGCAGCCTCAACTATCCCACCGCGCCGGGTTTCACCGGTGGCCCGTTCGCTGATCGCCTGCGCCAGCAGAACGATTTCGAGAGTCTGACGCCGCGCTTTACGCTGACCTGGGGACTGACGGAAGACGTCAACCTTTACGCCAACATCGCCAAAGGCACGAAGCCAGGCGATTTCAATACCACCATCCCCGACAAGCTGGTGCCAGATCCGGCTGACCCAACGGGACCACCGATCGCCGTACCGGACGAGTCCAAGCGCTTCGTGGACGAAGAAGAAGCCTGGAACTACGAGATCGGCATGAAGTCTACTTGGTTCGACGGCCGGGCGCTGTTCAACATTGCGGGCTATTACTTCGACATCGAAGACCAGCAATTGACGCAGAACGTCAGTATCGGTACCCAAGGTCTGTCGAGTTCCTTCCTGGATACTGCCGGTGAGACGCAGGTCTGGGGCCTCGAGACGGAAGGCTCCATGCTGTTCGGCGACTACCTGACCGTAGGCTTCAGCTACGCGTACACGGATTCCGAATTCGATGAATACGTGAACCAGGACCAGGCAGATTTGCGCGGCAGTGATGGCACCGTTGCACAGAACGAGGTCCTGGGCGACGTGTCCGGCTTCGACAGCCCGCGTGTCCCGGAGCACATGTTCTCGTTCACCAGCCGCTACGAGCGGCCCCTCGGGCGCGACGGCTCGTGGTTCATCAGCGCGGACTATGCGTGGGAAGACTCGAAGTACGCTCAGGTGCACAACTTGATCGAGACCGGCGAACGCAGCGACCTGCGCGCACAGGCCGGCGTGAGCTGGGGTTCCTGGTCGCTGGTGGTCTGGGGCAAGAACCTGACCGAAGACGAGAGCGCGGTGGACATCATCCGCTACGTCGATCGCAGTCGCGCGACGCTCGGCAGCCAGCCGCCGGATCAGCCCGGCCTGCTGGAGCCTTGCCCTGACCTCGATCCGACGGCGATCTGTACGGCTACCAGCCCGTCCACCAGCCCGCGCGGCTTCGGCGTAACGCTGCCGCGCAAGCGCCAGTTCGGTGCCACGGTCACCTACAAGTTTGGCGGTGGCAACTGACACCGGCGCTAGTCCTTCATAACCTTGCGGCCGGTGCTTTAAAGCTCCGGCCGCGTGCGTTGCAACCCGGGGCAGCCAATGCTTAGTGCAACGCGAAGCCTTGTAACGATAACGCTCCTGGCGATGGCATCCGCCGGCGTCATGGCTGACGGCCATCAGCTCGGTCAAAGAGAAACTGCGCTGATCGCGCGCAGCGACCTGCCGCTGTACGGCAAGACGATTCTGTACACCACGCCGCGCAATTACGCCGGCAAGCTCGGCCGCCTGCTGATTGAGCGCGGCGCGCGGCCGATCTGGATGCCGACCATCTACATCGAACCCATGCCGGACTACCGGGTGTTCGACGAGGTGCTGCGCGAGCGCGACCAGTATGACTGGATCGCATTCACCAGCCGCAACGGCATCGATGCGTATCTGAATCGCATGGAAGTACTTGGCCTGACGCCCGCTGACATGGTCGGGCTGAAGGCCGCGGCGATCGGCAACGATGCGGGCCTGCTCAAGCAGGCGGGGATTATTCCGGTCCTGGTGCCGCCGACGCCGAGCCCGATCGGCATGGTGAAGGAGTTCGAGCGCCGGGGTGTCAGCAGCGGTACCGTGTTGGTGCCGGCGCCCGACGTGATCGGCATGGAAGAACCGCGCGTGGTGCCGGAGTTCGTCGAGAACCTCGAAGCGATTGGCCTGACGACTAAACGTGTGCCGGCCTACGTGACGGCGCGAGAGACCGAAGACCTGGAAGTCGGCACCCGCATGTTGCTGGCTGGCGAGATCGATATGATCGCGTTCACCAGCCGCGGCGAGATCGAGAGCCTGCTGCTGCACCTGGGTGACGACAGCGGTGCACTGAACGAGAAGACCGTGCTCGCCTGCTTCGGGCCGATTACGTCTGCCGGCGCAGAGCGGAGGAATCTGCGGGTGGACGTGGTGGCCGAGGACTACTCGCGCTTCGAGGGTTTCGTCGCCGCAATGGAAAATTATTACCTTAGCCGTTGACCGCGTTGCGGGAGCGCGGTACACAAGCCAGAGATATCCAGGGGATGATGATGAACAAGGCTCTATTCCGGCTGCTCGGTGGTTTGCTGCTCGTCGGTGTACTCGCGGCCTGCGGGGAGAATGGCAGTAGCGGGGTGACGGGCGAGCAGCGCGTGGCCCCGGCGACGGCACCTCAGCCCCTCGCCGCAACGGCTGAATCACCCGCGGCGCCTGCCCCGGAAGCGGAGCTGGCGGCCGAGGCTGCCGCGGGCACGGAACAGATGGCGGAGGCCGCGGCGGAAATTGCCGGGGCGGTGGCCGAAGAGGCCGCTGTCGAACAGGTCGCGGCGCGGAACGGCGAACAGAAAGCGCAGCCCTGCCTGAGCTGTCACTCGATAGAGAACTTTGCCGGCTTCGACGTCGCTGAACTCGAGGCGGCGATGCAGTCGATGCGGACTGGCGAGATGGCCCACCTGCCGCTACCGGACAGCGTGAGCGATGCGGATGTGGCCGCAATCGCGAGCTTCCTGGCGGCCGCGGCTGCAGCCGACGGCTAAGCGCCGCCACGGCGCGAGACTACCGGGCTACATCACCGCGACAGCCGCGTTCGCCGCGGCTTCGCCGGATTCCATTGCACCTTCGATACCGAGGTTGAGTTCCGCGGTGTGCTCGCCGGCGAAGTACAGGCGCCCGGCGGGTTCGGAAAACAGCCGGCCGTAACGCGTGATCTGCCCGGGGGCGCGCGCGGCGTAGGTGCCGAGCGTGGTCGGGTCGCGGGTCCAGGAGCGCACGCCCACGGTCTCCAGCCGGCCAACGGTACTGGGTCTTACCCGGTTCAGTTCGCTGATCACAAACTCGCCCATTTCGTCATCCGTCAGGCCGCGGCGGGCCAGGTCACCCGCGCCGGTGGTGAACACCCACAGGTGCTCGCCGTCGCCGGTGGTAGACGGGTTGATGAACGCGCGCTCGATCGGCAGGTCCGTCCACATGTTGGCGGGCAAACCGTCTTCTTCCCAGTAGCGGCCGCTGATGTTCATGATCACGCTGGTGGCCTGGCCGTACGGAATCTGCTGGATAGCCTCGGCCATCAAGGGCGGCAGCGCGGGGGTGATCCCGATGTTGCGCACAATAGTGAAAGGCGCGGTGCAGACAACGAAGCTCGCACGCAACTGCTCGCCATTGTCGCAGCTGATTTTGACCCCGCTCGAGCCCTGTTCGATGGCTGTCACACGGTGGTTCAGCCGCACGTCGCCGCTCAGCGATGTGGCCATCGCATTGGTCAGGCGGCCCATGCCGCCATCGACCAGATAGCGGATCGGTTTGCCCTGGGCGAACGCGGTTTCCATTGAGGTCAGCGTGAAGCGGCCGGCACGCAGCATCCACAGCGTCGACAAAGCGTCCAGGTTGTCGTACTGCTGGCCAATCAGCGCGTATTTCAGCGCGTCGTCGTTAGCACCCTTTTCGGCCAGGAACTGCCCATAGGGCACGTCGTACTCGCCGAACTCTGCCTGGAGCCAGGCACCCAGGTCCGGCAGCGGATTGGGCCGGGGCATGAACGCCTGGGCGACCCCGCTCGGGTTCACTTTACGCAGCTTGCCCTCGAAGGGATTGATGGCCAGTTCCGGCCACTGGTCGGCGGTGAAGCCCTGGCCCTGGAAATGGAACCAGTAGCTCGGCATGCCGCCGGGCCAGGGTTTGATCTGCAGGCCCAGCTCTTCGACGGTGGCGAGAATCCGGGTATAGATGGTGCCCACGTCGGCCGCGCCCATTTCCGGGGTGCCTTCTGCGTCGAACAGGGTTTCCACGCGCCCACCTACGCGGTTGCTGGCTTCCAGGACCGTCACCCGCGCGCCCTGTTTTTCCAGCAGGCGCGCGGCGTGCAGGCCGGCGAGACCGGCCCCGATCACGATTACGTCGGTTGCGGGTTCACGGCCGCAGCCGGCCAGGGCGAAAGTCGCGGCCCCACCGGCGGAGCCCGCCAGGAAATCTCGTCTGGAAACTGTCACGAAGGCGTCTCCCTGCTACTGGTTCAAAACTATCACTGTGTCGCAGGCATCGCCAAGCGTCGCCCAGTACCCAACCTGCACCTGAGCATCGAGCGTATTGTCTAACACCACACTCAGTACCGGACCTGCGGCGGGAAGCCGTAGGCCTCGATCACCGACATGGGCACGCCGCTCTTGCGCGCGAACTGGATACCGATGTCTTCGAGCATCAGCCATTCGACGAGTCGTGCGCGGTGCCGGTTGGTCGCGTGGAAATCCGCATCGGTGGGCTGTTCGTCGCCGGTCATCGCCAGCACGTCGTGATAGGCCGACAGCGTGGCGTTGAACAGGGCATCCAGCGGCGGCTCGTCCTCGGCTGGGAAGAAATCCATGATGCCGCACTCCGCGGCAATGCCCGCCAGGATCCGGCCGGGCTCGGCCTTGTAGCGCGCGGCAAAGTTGCCGCCGGCCCCCTCGTAGGCGGGCCGCAGCGCGTCGGCGAACAGCGCCTGGGCTTGCGGATGCGGCGCGCCGGTCTGTAGCACGAGATCGATGCAGACGACGACGGACCGGCCTGCGCCTTCGGTCTCGTTGGTATTCAGCAGCATGATCAGGCCCGGTACGCGCGGGTTTGCCGGGTAGGCCAGGGTTTCGAAGAGCTTGATGCTGCCGGGTTTGCCGTAGATTTCGCCGTCGACGATGTGCATCAGCGAGTAGCCGGCTTTCTCGAGCACCGGGCCGCGGGACACCTGCGAGCAGCAGTACCAGTTGTCGCCCTCGGTTTCGCGCGGTGCGTCGGCGGCATCGTTGCCGTTGATGGTGGCGTAGACCTCGCGTATTTGCCCCGGGTAGCTGTCGCGGGGGTGCTCGAAGTCAGTTCGGTTCATGTTTGCAGCTTACGTGCCCGCGAGGCCGAAGACGCGCGTAATGACCGGCGGTCGGCTTGCGGAAGTTACTTATGGCGGAGCGCCTGGGGAGGCGCGGGGACGTGGTTGAACGGACTGTCGCAAGAATGCTGCCCTGAAAGCTGTGGACATTCGGTTACGCAGCAGGGGCGAATCGCCTTGGTGGTTTACAAACCTTTAACCAGCAGGAAACGGCCCACGCTGGCGGTTTCCCGTTCCTTGCGCGCGGCCTGGTACTCCGGCGAGTCGTACCAGCGATAGAAGTCTTCTGCCGACTCGCAGGACAAGATGACGGTGCGCGGGTGGTCGAGCTCGCCTTCCACGGCTAGCGGTGCCTCGTCCACGGCGAGCAGATGAATTCCATAAGCCGACAGCGTTGCCCCGGACTTTGCCAGGTACCGGCTAAATTGTTCGCGGTCGGTGATGGTGCCCTGGGCGATGGCATAGACGGTCATGGCCGGTCTCCTGCAACCTGGTCATCAGCACCAAGAATGCCGCAAAAGACCAGCCAGCTTCAGTATTTTCCGCCGCGCGAAGAATGGCGCGGAAAGTTGGGAAAGTTGGGGACATTCTTCAATTACCGCACAGTGGACATTGAAGAATGTCCCCGATCTGCGGACGATCTGTCCCCGACGACAGCCTGTCGTTGCAGAAACTTCGCTGTCGTCAGGCAGAGGCGCTGGCTGGCAGGGCTTCCAGCCCCCGCTGTTCGGCGGTCCTGGATTTCAGCAGTGCCGCGACCAGGAATAACGTGACGGCCAGGAAGGCCATACCGGCGAAGGCACTCTGGTATCCGGCGATGCCGCCGCCTTTCGAGGCCGCGACAGCCCCCACCGCGGCCGCGCCGACCAGCCGACCCAATGACGTGCAGACACTGAGCAGGCCCTGTGAAGAGCCGCGCTCTTCGGGCCGCGCCTCGGCCAGCATGATGAAGCGCAGCGGTGCACCCACCAGCCCGGCCGAACCCAGGCCGTTGATCACGTTGGCCGCGATGATGATGGGCAGAGTGAGCTCGCCGCGACCGAGGAGCAGGAAGGAACTGGTTACGAGCACCAGGCTCGTCAGCACCAGCAGCCGTGTGCCCACCACGTTGATCAGCCGGCCCACCACCGGTGAGGCAATGGTGGACATGATGACGCCTGGTAACAGCAGCAGCGCGGCGTCGGCTTCCGTGATGCCAATCGCGGCCACGATCAGCGTGGGCAGGAACACGCCGGCCGACTGCATCGCGCCAGCGCCGCCAGCCACCGCACAGGCCGTGCGAATCTGCCGGGAGTCGAACAGCCCGGGGCGAATAATGGGGTCTGCCGCCAGTTGTTCGCGCTTCCAGAACAGCGGGGCGAGCACCCCGAATAGCAGCAGCAGCGGCAAGACCTGCCAGCTGAAGACGCTGGCCAGTACCGCGTTGGTGTCGACCTGGTTGATGCCGACCACGAGTGCCGTGATGCCGATGACCAGCATGAGCGTGCCGGCAAGATCGAAGGGTGCGCGCCGCTGCGGTCGCTCGGTGGGCAGCAGGCGGAATGCGCCGATCATCAGCAGCGCGGCAATCGGCAGGTTCACCAGGAACAGCCACTGCCAGGAGAAGCGGAGAAAGATGCCGCCAAGTATTGGGCCGATCAGGAACGCGATGCCCCACACGGAACCGAGGATGCCCAGCGCCGGACCCCGGCGTTCCATCGGCAGCCGCGCCGCGATGACCGCGGCGGCCACCGGGAAGATGCCGCCGGCGCCGAAGCCCTGGATCGAGCGACCGGTATACAAGGTGTAAATATCGGGGGCGAAGGACAGTAGCAGTGAGCCCAGGGCAAAGCAGCCGATGCTGAACATGTAGACAGCGCGCAGACCCACGCGATCGGAAATCTTGGCAAGCAACTGTGCGCCGATCATCTGGCACAGCACGTACGCGTTGAACAGCACCGACAGTTGCCGGCCGGTCATGTCGAAGTCGGCCTGGATCGCAGGCAGGGCGGGACCGATGATCGCGATGTCCACCGCGCCCATCAGCACGCCGATGAACAGCAGCGCCAGCAGAATGTTGGTTTGCCTGGCTTCCAAGACCCGAATCCTCTTCCCCGTGGCTAAGAATTCGCTGTCAGCGGGTGCTCGGATGCCTCACGCCGGCTACTAACCGTGAGATTCCAAGCTATTGAAATATATGGAGTATTGGTCCCAGCTCGACGCTGGTTCCGGGCCCGGATCAAGCGTCGGCCGAACTATTCGCGCGGCCTGCTTGCTCCATAGGCGCTAACGGGCCCGTTCCAGGGCCTGCAGCGTTGCGGCCGTGATCATGTCTATCTGGGCCTGCTCGCTGATTTTCGGCTCCCATACTTCTTCGTATGCGCCGCCGTCAAAGGAGCCGAAGTACATGTGTATGCCGCCGGGCACCGGCACCCAGTCGCTGTCGGCCGGAAACAGATAACGCATGTCTTCAAACTTCTGCGGCGGCGCGCCCTCGAGAGTCGCCCGGTGGATGTGGGTCACCGGCAGGCTGGAGTCGGCCAGGCTGCTGGATTCTGGCGGGTAGGCGTCCCAGAAAATGAGGCCGGCGAGATTGTCCTGGTTATCTGCTGCGTACAGGCCGGCCATCGCGCCCCCCATGGAATGACCGGCGATCACCCAGCGCTCGATGTCGGGAAATGCCTCGCGCACGTCGTCCGCGCTGAACGGCGCAAAGATCGAGAAATAAAATGGCATCGACACGCCGACAACCAGGTAACCGGCGCGGGCGACCTCCTTGAGAATCGGTGCGTAGCCGCGGATGTCGCAGTAGGCGCCCGGGTACACAATCATCCCTGTGGTCGGAGTCTGATTCTGCGGGCGCATGATCAGCCAGTCGCCTTGCTCCTCGACCGCCACTGCCGCGTCGGGCTCGAGCGCGGCCATGGCCACTTCCGTGGGCCGCGCGCGGTTTTTCTCTGACGAGTAGCTGAGCCAGCCATACGACAGCACGAGGATCGCGGCGACGATGCTCGCCGTGACGATGAGGATTTTTTTCATTGCCGATTCTGTTATCCGCGCGCGTAGCAGGCGGTTCGTCGGCTGAATGCTATACGAAATTCAGACTATCAGTGCAGCGTGGCTGAACAGGGTACTGCCACGAGCAGTTCCTTCAGCACCGGCTCGGCATCTTCGCTGTGCAGCCAATCGGCCACTTCCGGCTTCCAGGACTCCCAGTTCAGCTGCAGCAGGCGCTGATAAGCCAGCACCGCGGCCTGAACCCCGGCGTTGGTGATCAACTGTGTCTCGTCATTTTCCATGGTATTCAGATGGGGTGGCTGCGCCGCTTTTCAAGCCGGCCACCCAATATAGGACAGCAAATCAGGAAGTTAGTGCCGGACAGAAATGATTCGGGCGGAATCGGGCGCCGGTGCGGCGCAGCGATCAGCCGGTGGGTGATACCGGGTTGCGCACCGGCGGCTGGGCCATCAGGTAGGCGTAAATAGCCGCCAGGTCGGCCTCGCTCAGCTTCGCGTATTCGGTCCACGCGTGGTTGGTCTGGAAGCCTGTCTCTGTCACCGGGATGCGCGCTCCAGCGTAGGCCTTGAAGCGCGCGATGAAGTCCGCCTCGCTCCAGTTGCCGATCCCCGTCTCCTGGTCGGGAGAGATGTTCGACGAGTAGACCTTCTCGCCGCTGGCGAACATGCCGAGGCCGCCACCAAAGCGCATGTCCTCGTAGGGCTGCATGCGCTCGTTCGCCGGCGTGTGGCAGAAGCGGCAGCCGGCGATGATTGTCATGTATTCGCCGCGGCTCAGGGGGTCGTCCTGGTTCACCTGCCACGGGTCGGCCGGCAATACGCGGGAGTTGGCGATGAACTCCATCAGCGGTGTCATGCGCCGGCCGCTGTATTCAGCCTCGATGGGTTCCAGCGTGCGGAGATACGCGATGATGGAATACACATCTTCCGTTTCCAGGTGCAGGTAGACGTCGAAGGGCATGATCGGGAACAGCGAGTAGCCGTCTTTGTGTAACCCGTTCACGATGGCCCGGTAGACCTCGCCGTCGCTCCAGTCGCCGATACCGGCGGGCGTG
>Ga0265303_10002253_pt1 | contig 11903 bp, 9 predicted proteins | sample Helome_2_FD_192494 | JGI IMG/M metagenome (GOLD analysis project Ga0265303, IMG submission 192494) | Marine sediment microbial communities from subtidal zone of North Sea - Hel_20160317 (Illumina Assembly) | ecosystem: Environmental > Aquatic > Marine > Subtidal zone > Sediment ...
TACGCGATGTCGCTTCGCAAGACATCCCCGCGCTCACCGCTATCGTCCCCATCGTGCTGCGGGCGCGGGTTGGGGAGTTCTTCGAGCGTCGTGTGGAGCGCCGCGACGCATGGATGCCAAAGCAAGCGGAACCCGATGCGAGCGAGGCAGGACGCCGAGTGAGCTTGAGCGAGAGGAACTCCCCAGACCGAGCCCGGCGATCGATCGACGCCGTTGTGAAGATGGTGGGTGGTGGCGGGTCAGAGGAGCATCAACTCCATGATGCGCCGGTACATGCGGGTCAAGGTTATGACGTCCTCGACGTTCACGTGTTCGTCGATCTTGTGGATCGATGCATTGACCGGTCCAAGCTCAACCACGTCGGTACCCGCCGGAGAAATGAAACGGCCATCCGACGTGCCACCACCCGTGGATAGCTCCGGAGCGCTGCCGGTTTCCTCGGCCACGGCCTGCGAGACAGCATCAATCAAGGTGCCGGGTTCGGTAAGAAACGGTTTGCCGGAAAGGTGCCAGTTCAATTCGTAGTCGATGTCATGTGCGTCGAAAACCCTGTGCACTTTTTCCTTCAGCGACTCGTGCGTCCATTCAGTCGAGTAGCGGAAATTGAAGCGGGCGGACAATTCGCCGGGCGTTACGTTCGGCGCCCCGATGCCTGCTCTGACATCGACAACCTGGAAACTCGTGGGTGGAAAATGGGCGTTGCCCTTGTCCCATTCAATCTGGTGTAGCTCGGCCAACACGGGCGCGAAGCGGCGAATCGGGTTGTCGGCATGCTGAGGGAAGGCCACATGCCCCTGAATGCCCTGCACAGTCAGTATGCCGCTCAACGAGCCGCGTCGTCCGATACGCACAATATCGCCGAGTGCGTGCTGGCTCGACGGCTCCCCAAGCACACACCAGTCGATGTGTTCATCGCGATCGCGCAACGCCTCCATGACTTTCAGCGTGCCATCGCGCGCTCGGCCTTCCTCGTCGCTGGTGATCAAGAGTGCGAGGCTGCCGCTATGTTCGGAATGTTTGGCCAGGAAGTCCTCGAGCGCAACGATCATCGCTGCGAGGCCGCTTTTCATGTCTGCAGAGCCCCGGCCATACAGAAGATCCCCCACGAAGGTCGGCTCGAATGGGTGACTGCTCCATTCGCTCTCGTTTCCAGGTGGCACAACGTCGGTATGACCCGCGAAGCACAATACCGGCGACGCCGTGCCGCGACGTGCCCAGAGGTTGGTCACATCGTTGAATTGCAACGTTTCACACCGGAAGCCGAGCTGCGTCAAACGCTGGGCCAGGAGTAACTGGCAGCCGGCATCGTCGGGCGTGATCGAGGTGCGCTGTATCAGGTCGCACAAAAGGCGGATTACTGGCTCGGAGGATACGTCATTCATCGCTTGAATTGTCGTTCCTAAATATATGAAACATATAATAAAAAAGGAATATCTTGATCCATCAACCAGTGGCTTATTTAATGCGATTTGCAACAAATCGGTAACAATTCACCGCTAAGCTTTGCGCAACATCCCAATCAACCGGAGAACCAATAGTGATTGTCCAACGCAGTTCCATCGTGCTCGTCTTTTTCGCAGTCCTTGGCCTCGCAATATCGACAGACGCACAGGCCCAGACAGGCAGAGACTATGTCTATGTCGTCGGATCGTCGACAGTCTATCCGTTTGCAACAGTCGTTGCCGAACGTTTCGGTCGCGGCAGTGAATTCAAGACACCAAAAGTCGAGTCCACCGGATCGGGTGGCGGCCTCAAATTGTTCTGTGACGGCGTTGGCGTAGATTTCCCCGATGTCGCGAACTCGTCGCGCGCCATCAAGCAATCGGAGGTTGATACCTGCGCCGCAAAAGGCGTGACGGAAATCGTCGAAGTAAAAATTGGTTACGATGGTATTGTCATCGCAAACGCGCTCGGTGCCCAATCGGTGAACCTCAGTCGTGCGGATATTTTCATGGCCCTTGCCAAGGAAGTCCCTGGTCCCGTCGAAGGCGAGTTGGTCGAGAATCCTTACAAGACCTGGGCCGATGTGAATCCGGCGTTGCCCGCCGCCCGCATAGAAGTTCTGGGCCCGCCACCGACGTCCGGGACGCGTGACGCATTCGTGGAACTTGCGATGGAAGGTGGTTGCAAGTCCGTTGCGTGGATCGCCGCGCTAAAGAAGACCGACAAGAATCGTTACAAAGCCATCTGCCATACTGTCCGGGAAGACGGCGCGTTTGTTGAGGCGGGTGAAAATGACAACCTGATCGTGCAGAAGCTTGAAGCCAATCCGAACGCATTCGGCATCTTCGGCTTCAGCTTCCTCGACCAAAACCTGGAGAAGGTGAAGGGCGCCAAGGTAGACGGTGTGGCGCCGACTTTCGACGCTATCGCAGACGGGGATTACCCCGTCTCTCGACCTTTGTACTTTTACGTGAAGAAGGTGCACGTTGATGTTATCCCGGGGCTGCGCGGGTACCTGCGTGAGTTCACCAGTGAGCGGGCCTGGGGCGAAGAAGGCTACCTGTCCGATCGCGGTCTGATTCCCATGCCAGACGATGAGCGCGGCGAGGTTGCCGCGGCTGTCCGGGACCTGACGCCATTGTCGATGGCGAGCGAGTAGCCGAATAAGAGAAACGGTTCAAGCGGCGACCCTGTCGGGTCGCCGCCGTTCATTGAGGAAGCGGCTGGTCAAGAAAACGCCTATATGCAAAGTACAACATTAATTTTGTTGCTCGTCTTCATGTCGATCGCGGCGTTTTATTTCGGGCGCAGTCGCTCGCTGGCGATTGTGGGTGGGCCGGGGCACGGCACGGCGTTACATTCGCTGCCAGGCTACTACGGATACTATGTCGCGATCTGGTGCATACTCCCTGCGTTATTGCTAGTGCTGTCCTGGCTTTTGGTCGAGCCGCGATTGGTTGTTGCGCTGGTCGTCGACGGTTTGCCAGGGTCTTATGAGAATCTGTCGGCAGGAGAGCTAAACCTGCTGATCAACAACATCAAGAACCTCGCGTCGGGCGATGTTGTCAGTGTCGATGTCGATGCGGTGCTTCGGGAGGCGGCCACATTATTTAACGCGTACGTCGCCAAGAGTCGTCAACTTCTCGCGGTTCTTGCGATCGGCGTGGCAGGGCTCGGCGCGGCGACGGCATGGCGCCGAATCGAACCCGATCTGAGGGCACGAAACCGGGTCGAGAACGTTACTCGCTGGCTCCTGATCGCGGCGTCGAGTATCGCGATATTTACGACGATTGGTATCGTTCTGTCGGTTCTTTTCGAGGCGATTCGGTTCTTCCAGAAAGTGCCAGTCTCGGAGTTCTTGTTCGGTTTGAACTGGAGCCCACAGACCGCTATCAGGGCCGACCAGGTGGGCTCTTCCGGCAGTTTCGGTGCGGTTCCTTTATTTACGGGCACACTACTCATTACCGGTATCGCGATGTTTGTTGCCGTCCCGGTGGGTTTGATGACGGCAATTTACCTGGCTGAGTACTCGTCAGCGCGAATCCGTGGTATCGCAAAACCGTTGCTTGAGGTGCTCGCTGGCATTCCGACCGTGGTCTACGGTTTTTTCGCCGCACTGACTGTCGCGCCCTGGGTTCGGCGCGCCGGAGAATCTGTCGGTCTCGAGGTCGCGTCAGAAAGCGCCCTGGCCGCCGGACTTGTAATGGGCATCATGATTATTCCGCTCATATCGTCGCTGTCGGACGATGCGATCAATGCTGTGCCTACCTCGATGCGAGACGGAGCGCTCGGGCTTGGCTCGACTCGCGCAGAGGCGATGGTAAAAGTCATTCTGCCGGCTGCTTTGCCAGGAATAGTGGGCGGCATTCTGCTTGCCGTCTCCAGGGCTATCGGTGAGACGATGATCGTTGTAATGGCGGCAGGTCTCTCCGCCAACCTGACGGCCAATCCGTTTGAGGCCGTGACTACCGTGACCGTTCAGATCGTGACATTGCTGGTCGGTGACCAGGAATTCGACAGCGCGAAAACACTGGCTGCGTTCGCGCTCGGCCTGATGCTGTTTGTCGTGACGCTCTTTCTGAACGTGCTTGGTCTGGGTGTGGTGCGTAAGTACCGGGAACAATACGAATGATTGTGCCAGGAATGACTGGAAAACGGACCACTCGGGAAATAGTGGAAGCCGGTCTGTCGAGACGCCGACGGAAGGAATACCTGTTTCGACTCGTCGGCATTCTTGCGACTGGTGTGGGCATTTTGTTTCTCGGCGTATTCTTCGCAAGCTTGATCGCCAAAGGATCGACAGCATTCAAGCAGACTTTCGTGCAGCTGGAAATCAAGCTCGAGCAGGACGTTCTTGCACCCGGCGGCGAACTCGATCTCCAATATGCCGATTTCGATGGACTCGTTCGTAGCGGACTTCGCGCCCAGTTTCCAGACGTGACACGTCGCGGTGACCGCCGCGAACTCTATCGACTTGTCAGCGTCGGCGCAGGCTACCAGTTGCGACGCCTGGTCCAGGAGGACCCGGATCTCGTGGGCACGGTGCAGACCCTGTGGGTGCCCGTATCGTCAGATGTAGACATGCTGTTCAAGGGCAACATCGACGCCAGCGTCGAGGAAGCCTTCCGAACACTGTCCGACAATCAGATTGCCTGGGCGACTGCGCTCCAGGAGGGCGGGCGGATTCGTTCGCAGTTCAATACCGCGTTGTTCAACAACGGTGACTCGCGCGAGCCGGAATTGGCCGGCATAAAGGGCGCAGTCATGGGCTCTTTTTACATGCTGTTGGTCACGATAGCGTTGTCTTTCCCCATTGGCGTGGCAGCCGCCATTTACCTGGAAGAATTCGCGCCGAAAAATCGTTGGTCGGACCTGATCGAAGTCAACATCAACAATCTTGCGGCGGTCCCGTCGATTGTATTCGGGCTCCTGGGATTGGCCGTATTCATCAACTGGATGTCCCTGCCGCGCTCGGCGCCGCTTGTCGGCGGACTGGTGCTGACTCTCTTGACATTACCCGTGATCATTATTGCATCAAGAGCGGCGATCCAGGCCGTGCCGCCTTCGATTCGCGAGGCGGCGCTGGGGCTGGGCGCTTCCAGGACACAGGTGGTGACGCACCACGTCTTGCCGCTGGCAATGCCAGGCATGCTCACGGGCGCGATTATCGGCATGAGTCGCGCGCTCGGAGAGTCTGCGCCGTTACTGATGATCGGCATGGTTGCGTTTATTGTGGACGTCCCTGGCAATTTCACGGATCCGGCGACGGCGCTACCGGTACAGATTTACCTGTGGGCGGACAGCCCGGAACGCGCGTTCGCTGAGCGCACGTCAGCGGCAATTATCGTGTTGCTCGCTTTTCTTCTATTGATGAATCTCGCCGCTGTCATAATGCGAAAACGTATGGAGCGCAAATGGTAAGCGCAGCATTTGAGCTGTGAGGTTACCTGTATGAGAATGACTGCCATGACTGAGACAATTACCGACAAGCCGTCAGCACCGCGCGAGCCTGTTCCGAATGAGGAACTAGAGGTTGTCGTCGACGGTGGTGTTGTTGTTCCGGAATTCTCCGAGCAGCAAACCGAGCTCGGCGGCAAGACGGTTGGCACGGTAAGCTGTGACGACCCTTTTATGATTGCCGACGATGTGAACGTCTACTACGGTGACAATCACGCCATACAGAACGTAACACTCGAGATTGCCAAGAAAGAAGTCATCGCGCTGATCGGTCCTTCAGGATGTGGCAAGTCGACATTCCTCCGATGCTTGAATCGGATGAACGATACGATCGATACGGCGCGTGTTACTGGCAAGATTACGCTCGACGGCAAAGACATCTATCGCAAGGAGCAGGACCCGGTCGCGCTACGCGCGCGAGTTGGCATGGTATTCCAGAAACCGAACCCGTTTCCCAAGAGTATCTACGACAATGTTGCCTACGGGCCGCGAATTCACGGGCTTGCAGGAGATCGCGCCGAACTTGATCGGATCGTTCACATGAGCCTGGAACGGGCAGGGTTGCTTAAAGAGGTCAAAGACCGGCTCGACGAGCCGGGGACGAGCCTTTCCGGCGGTCAGCAACAGCGTCTATGCATCGCCCGCACCATCGCCGTCAATCCCGAGATTATTCTGATGGACGAGCCATGCTCCGCTCTCGACCCGATTGCGACGGCACGCATAGAAGACCTCATGGATGAGTTATGCGAGGACTACGCGATCGTGATCGTGACTCACTCGATGCAACAGGCGGCCCGCGTTTCGAAACGCGTTGCCTATTTCCATTTAGGGCTGCTGGTTGAGGTCGATGAGACGAACAGGATTTTCACGAATCCTCAGCACAAGCTCACCGAGGACTACATTACGGGCCGAATCGGCTAAGACAAGGGGACATTCTGCTTTTCTCTGACATGAGAAAAGCAGAATGTCCCTATTGTCGGATTAATGGGTGTTTGTCCATAACTCTGCGAAGCGTTCTTCCGAGAATCCGACAGCCAGGAACCTCTCGGATTCCAGAACCGGGCGCTTCAGTAACGTTGGTCTTTCGATCATCAGTGCGAACCCGCGATTCTTGTCCATATCGTTGCGGTCAACTTCGGGAATCTTTCGCCAGCTGATACTCCGGCGGTTCAGAAGTTTCTCCCAGTCGATGCGGGCCGCCCAGCGTTCCAGCATCTGAATGTCGAGACCGTCGTCTCGGACATCATGAAATCGAAACTCGATATCCTGCTCCGTCAGGTATTTGCGCGCTTCTCTGCACGTGTCGCAACTCTTGATTCCATATACCGTCAGCATTGCTTGTTAGTCCAGATTTCTCAGGAGATCGTTCAATCCGGTTTTTGCGCGAGTCTTTGCGTCAACTTGCTTCACAATGACCGCACAATACAACGAGTATTTTCCATCAGCCGAGGGCAGGTTGCCAGAGACGACGACAGAACCTGTCGGAATGCGCCCATAGCTGATTTCACCTGTCTGCCGATTGTAGATACGGGTGCTCTGGCCGAGGTATACGCCCATCGAAATCACCGAGCCTTTCTCCACGACGACACCCTCGACGACCTCCGAGCGGGCGCCGATGAAGCAGTCGTCTTCGATAATGGTGGGACCGGCCTGGATCGGTTCCAGGACGCCGCCAATGCCAACGCCACCGGAGAGGTGCACATTCTTGCCAATCTGGGCGCAGCTGCCCACGGTTGCCCAGGTATCGACCATCGTACTGCTGTCCACGTAAGCGCCGATATTGACAAAGCTCGGCATCAATACCACGTCGGGAGCGACGTAGGCACCGCGGCGAACCACGGCATCCGGCACAATACGCACTCCATCGGCCGCGAATTGCTCCGCTGTATAGTCGGCGTACTTCATAGGAACCTTGTCGTAAAAGCGGCTGTGGCCGCTCTCGATGACCTCGTTGTCGGCCAGACCGAAACTCAGCAGCACGGCTTTCTTTAGCCATTGATTGACATGCCAGCCGTCGCCGCGCGGCTCGGCCACTCTCGCCTTGCCCGAATCAAGCAAGGCTATAGCGTCGGCAACCGCGGCTTGAACTTTGGTTTTGTCGTCGAAGCCCTGTGCCCGGTTGTCAAACGCGTGTTCGATGATCCGTTCGAGTTCTTGCATGCGCGTGCCCTGTCCCATAAGTTTGTGTCGTTTCAGCGCGTTTGCCTGAGGGTGATGGCAAGGCGCCAATGATCCATCAATTGCGGTCGCCGTCGAGCCTGGCAAGTAAAGCGTCTCTCAGTTCTTCCTGAGCCGCTGCGTCGAGCGGTTCTCCCGACTCATGGCGTATATAGAAAACGTCCTCGGCACGTTCGCCAATGGTCATGATTTTCGCGGCCTCGATATCGATGCCTTGCTCAATGAAAACGCGTCCGATCTTGCTCAACAGTCCGGGTCGATCGGCGGCGACGAGTTCGAACACCGTATTGTCGCCGGTCGTGCTCGGGCTGAACTCTACACTGACCTGCGTCGTAAACATGCGCGCCTGGCGCGGCACTGTACGGGTCACCGTGACTTCATTATCGTCGTAAGCGGTCAAGATGCGGGTCAGCGAGCGCCGTATCTTGTTCATGCGGGATTCGTCAAGTTCAACCCGGTCGTCAAGCTCCATGAACACGAACGAATCAATGCTGTAGCCTTTTTCCAGCGGCACGATGCGTGCGTCCATAATGGTCATGCCGAGTTCGCCGAGCACCGCCGTTGCATGCGCGAATGTCCGTTTATTACTCGGGGTGTACAGAGCGGCCTCCACACCGTCTCCGTTTTGACGCCGCCGCACATCGACCAGCCCGACTTCAGAGTCGGTATCGGAGTCGGCCAACCATTCGGTGTGCCAGGCAATCTCCGTGCTGCGATGCCGCAGGAAGTAGTTCGTGTTCATGAGCTGCCAGACTTCATCAATTCGCGCGTCCGTCAAGCGCCGAGCATTGAGCATTTCCCGTGCTTTGGTTTGCTTTTCCAGAATCAGCTGTTCGCGATCAATCGGATTCTCCAGGCCACGCCGCAGCGCCCGGCGTGTCAATTCGTACAGATCACTGAACAACTGTGCCTTCCATGAATTCCACAGCTTGGGGTCGGTGCCGCGGACGTCGGCGACTGTCAGCAGATAAAGGTAGTCAAGATGCAGCAGATCGCCGACGATGCTTGCAAACTCATTGATAACGTCCGGATCACCAATGTCTTTCTTCTGCGCCGTGGTTGACAGAATGAGGTGGTGCTTGACCAGCCAGGCGACGATACCGGCTTCATATTTGCTGAGCCCATGTTCGAGACAAAAAGCCCTGGCGTCGACGGCACCCAGTTCCGAGTGATCACCGCCGCGGCCTTTTGCGATGTCATGAAACAGGCCGCCCAGGTAGGCGATCTCGGGTTGGTCGAGCGATTGCATGATCTCGCTGCAGTGCGGGAACTCGTGATTGAAACGGGGCAGGGAGAAACGCCGCAGATTGCTCACGACGAACAATGTATGTTCGTCGACCGTATACGCATGAAACAGGTCGTACTGCATTCGTCCGACAATTCGACCGAAGGACGGAATGTAAAGACCCAGCACACCGTAGAGGTTCATGCGCCGAAGCCCGTGTGTGACACCTTCCGGAGCGCGAAGAATGCTCAGAAACAGCCGGTGGTTGCGCGGGTTCTGACGGAACTCGTCGTCAATCAGGTGCAGGTTGCGCCTGATAAGGCCGATGGTGTAGGCACTGACGCCGTGAATCTCGGTTGTCCGTTGCAATACCAGGAAAAGTTCGAGCAACGCGGAAGGGTCTTCTGCAAATACCCGATCGTGCACGGTCTGTAGAAAACCGTTCTTGATCTGGAATCGCTCATCGAGCGGTTCGGGCGCGGCGTTCGGGTCCATCAGGATGGCTTCTTCGAACAGCTGCAGCAGCATTTCGTTCAGGCGGCTCAAGTCCATGACTGTTCGGTAGTAGCGTTGCATCAGTTGCTCGACGGCGAGGGTGTAACTCGCGTCTTCGTAGCCCAGCATGTGGGCGAGATTGATCTGGTGATCGAACAGCAGCCGGTCCTCACGACGTCCAGTGAGAATGTGCAGGCCGAAGCGAATGCGCCAGAGAAATGCCTGGCCATCCTCCAGTCGCCGCAGCTGGCCCCGGGTCAGGAACTTGTGCTCTACGAGTTCAGCGAGGGTCGCGGCGCCGAAATGGCGTTTGGCGACCCAGCCGATCATCTGGATATCGCGAAGACCACCGGGGCTGCCTTTCACGTTCGGCTCCAGGTTGTATGCCGTGTCATGGTAGCGATGGTGCCGGGCGATCTGTTCCTGGCGCTTTTCTCTGAAATACTCGGCTGAGGGCCACATTTTGTCGGGCGCAATGATCGTCTGCATGGCCTCGAACAGAGTTTCCGGACCTTCCAGCAATCGGGCTTCCATCAGGGTCGTCGCGACGGTCAGGTCCGTACCGGCTTCCTCGAAACACTGGGCTACCGTACGCACGCTGTGGCCGATCTCCAGGCCGACATCCCATAGCGACGTTACGAAAGCCGATAGGGCCTCCTCTGCGCCAGGCGGTAGATCGTCCGGTAACAACACCATCACGTCGACGTCGGAATACGGGTGCAATTCGCCACGGCCGTAGCCGCCGACGGCAATCAGGGCGGCACCCGATGCTATGACATCGCGCGACCATAGCTTACGAAGCTGTTCATCGATCACGGCGGCGCGGGCGTGCACCAGGTCGACCACATCTTCGCCGGCTTCGAAACGGGTCTTCAGATCATCGCTTGCCGCCGCTAACGCCGCGCGGATTTCGCCATAACTTATTGAATTATCAACGATCGTTGACGCCAAGCGTGAGCACCTCGAAGCCGTCAGCCGTAATCAGGACCGTATGTTCCCATTGCGCAGACAGGCTATGGTCTTTGGTGACGACGGTCCAGCCGTCGGGCAACAATTTCACGTTCGATTTTCCGGCGTTAACCATAGGTTCGACGGTCAGCGTCATGCCCTCGCGCAGCTCCATCCCCGTGCCAGCCTTGCCGTAGTGCAGGACCTGCGGATCCTCATGGAACGCCTGGCCAATGCCGTGGCCACAATACTCACGAACCACGGAGAAGCGGTTCTTTTCGACGTTCTTTTGCACGGCGGCGCCGACGTCGCCGAGATGCTTGCCGGGACCCAGCTCGCGGATACCTAACCACATGCTTTCAAAGGCAATATCGGACAATCGCCTGGCCTGAATATTGGGCTTGCCGACAAAGAACATGCGGCTGGTATCCCCGTGATAGCCGTCCTTGATGACGGTCACGTCTATATTCAGGGCGTCTCCCGACTTGAGCGTCTTGTCGCCAGGAATACCGTGGCAGACGACGTGATTGACCGATGTGCAAATCGATTTTGGAAATCCGCGGTAATTCAGCGGGGCCGGGACAGCATCCTGAACTTTCGTGATGTACTCATGGCAGATCCGGTCCAGTTCGCCGGTTGTGACACCCGGTTTTACATAATCTCCAACCATATCCAGCACTTCGGACGCCAGCCGGCCCGCGACACGCATTTTGTCGCGCTGCTCCTCATTCTTGATCGTGACTGTCATACGACTTGCGCTGTGCTCACTGGAACAAATTAGCAAATTAGGGGTCGAACCGAGGTTTCTGCCACGTAGGCAAATTAGGGGTCGAACCGAGGTTTCTGCCACGTCGCGGCGGGTTGCCGTCCTGTAAAGCGGAAAACCTCGGTTCGACCCCTAATTCCTGCAATTCCGCGTTGTTGGGCGGGGTCGGCTATGGTATAAAGCGCGCGCGCCGGTGGCAACTAGTTGCAATCAGGGGCAAAAAACTACACACGTATACCGTCACGTCTCGCAGGGTGCCCCACCGAAAAAGGGGTTGCGGGATGGGGTATGCGGAGGCCTAACCCGGAGATATTCAAATGGCAGACGTAACCATGCGCCAGATGCTAGAAGCTGGCGTGCACTTTGGTCATCAGACCCGTTACTGGAACCCAAAGATGGCGCCCTTCATCTTTGGCGAACGTAACAAAATCCACATCATTAATCTCGAAAAGAGCTTGCCACTGGCGCGCGAAGCCAGCACGTTCGTGAAAGCCACTGTCGCCGATGGCGGCACCGTCCTTTTTGTTGGTACCAAACGCGCCGCACGTGAAGCCGTCCAGATGCACGCGAAGCGATGCGGAATGCCGTTTGTGTCGCAAAGGTGGCTCGGTGGCATGCTGACGAATTACAAGACCATCCGTCAGTCCGTAAAACGTCTCTTGACGCTTGAAAAGATGGCCGAAGAAGACGGATTCGAAGGACTCACAAAGAAAGAGATTCTCGGTCTTACTCGTGAGCAGGAAAAACTCGAGCGAAGTCTCGGCGGCATCAAAGACATGCGATCGCTGCCCGATGTGCTCTTTGTCGTGGACGTCGATCATGAAGACATCGCGATCCGCGAAGCGAGGAAGCTCGGAATTCCCGTGGTAGCCATTGTTGATACGAACTGTT
>Ga0265303_10002255_pt1 | contig 11901 bp, 8 predicted proteins | sample Helome_2_FD_192494 | JGI IMG/M metagenome (GOLD analysis project Ga0265303, IMG submission 192494) | Marine sediment microbial communities from subtidal zone of North Sea - Hel_20160317 (Illumina Assembly) | ecosystem: Environmental > Aquatic > Marine > Subtidal zone > Sediment ...
ACGGTTGGTGGAGCTTCGATCGTCCGTGACCGGGTAGATCCAAGATGATGATGGTGCGATCGGTATTCCATACAATAGGCCACCAAGCGGAATCGCCCGTGCGGCCCCAGCCGTGAACCAGGATCAGCGCAGGTTGGCTGGAATCACCGCTGATTCTCCGATACGAGATACTGCCGTATGTCATCGGAACAGTATGTACCTTGCCCGGTAGCACCGGCGAGGATGGCTGATAGCGATCCAGCTCTTGAACTGCATTGCGGTATTGGTTCCATCCCAACGCTCCGAGGGCAGACGGAAGCGCCAGCAACGTCAATGCTTTTTTCCAATTCATACGCCACCTATCGGCAGATTCCAGCTTGCGCCAGAGGCTTTTGTGTTTCTTCGTCGGTGGGCATTCAATCGAACGTGATCATGATTTCACTGAGCGGCTTTCGGTCGAAATCGGGGACCTTGCAATCCTCCGTCGGGTACCCAACGGGAAACATGACGAACGGCCGCTCGTTGGCGGGGCGACCCAGCAGCTTGGTCAAGAAAGCCATCGGAGAAGGGGTGTGCGTGAGCGTGGCCAGTCCCATATTGTGCAATGCTGCGATGAACATTCCCGCGGCAATGCCTACGCTTTCCTTGACGTAGTAGTTCTTTTTTCGTTCACCATCGGCAAGCAACTCATATCGTTGCTCAAATAGCACGACGATCCACGGCGCGATTTCGAGGAACTCCTTGTGGTGATCCGTGCCGAGGGGCGCGATCGCCTCCTGCCATTCGGCATTCATACGATTCTCGAGGTAGTTGATGCGCTCCTCCTCTTCGGCCGCGTGGCGAATCTGGCTTTTGGTTTCCGGGTTGCTGACGACGACCCAAGTCCACGGCTGTTTGTGGGCTCCAGAGGGGGCGGTGGATGCCGTTCTGATGGCCTGTTCAATGAGTGAACGCGGCACGGGATCGGAGCTATACATGCGAGGACTGCGTCGTTCGGCCAACGACGCGTACAGGGCGTCCGCTCGTTCGTTCATCTCGTCTGGAGAAAGCCGTTGAAACCGCAACTTCCGAAAGGGGTGCGAACGTTCCAACTCCGGTGAAGGATATGGATGGAGATAGGGGCTATCTGTCATGCGTGGGCTCTTTCACCTAGAGCACCCATCTTAGATGGCGGCCCGTTGGACGGTCGCGTTCGGAGTGGCAAGGAAACGGGTGGATTCCGCGACAGGGAACTCGACCAATCGGTGTTTCCTGTCACAAGCTTCTTGTGGGAGTCATTCTTATCGCGCTGCTCGGCGTGCTCATGGACCTGGCGATGCGAGGACTCGAAGCACGGCTGATTCCCTGGCGCGGTCGCGGGTAGCTGACTACCGGGCTTTGGGATTCGTTTGTTTGCGTGGAATCAGTTCTCGCGCGGTCGGTATACCACTACGGAGCGCTTCGACTTGGCGATGACGTTGGTGGTCACACTTCCTGCCACGAGTCGGCTCAAACCTGATCTTCCATGGGTGGTCATGACGACGGTGCCGTCATTTCCGGAGTAGTCCGTAATTGCTTCGGCGGGGTCGTCTCCGTGCAGCGTCTCGAATTGAGCGTCAATCCCATAGGCTGATCTGAGGTCGGAGGCGTATCCGCGCACGAGGCCAGACTCGGCGGCTCCATAGCTGGAGCCTATGGCTTGACGAGCCTCTGCTTCTGCCCCGGGTGAGACCACCGTCACCACCCACAGGGGGACGGCAAGCCGGTCCGCGGCTGCCGCTGCCGGCTCCAACGCGGCCTCGGCGAGCCGCGAGCCGTCGACCGGGACGATCACCCTCCGAGTGGGGCCGGGAGGTGGATCGGGGACAATCCGGGGTCCTACGAGGAACAAGGGTCGATCGATTTCGCGGGTTATCTGCTCCGAGATACTCCCCAGGTGCCCGCCGTGAGGCAGCAGGGACGCCGCAGTCGCCATACACAAGATGTCCGTGTCACCGACCGAGGCGATGATGCCATCTACTGACTCTTCAGCCTCCGAAATCTCGAAGGATCGATCGGCTCCGTCAAGATACGACGCCAGCGCCTCCAGGTCTCGTTGGTGTGATTCGGGGTTCTCGCCAGGCAGGATCTGGCGGTACATGCGCACATTCATTCCAAGGCGGCGCGCCAGCCTGCCCGCCACTGGTAGCGCGCGGGTGTTTGATCCGTGTTCGTCAATCGGAACCACAAGTGTGGTTTTGTTTGATAGCCAATTCTCTTTGGTGAAGGTCATGGTGTGAGCGTATGTACCGGAGCGAGCTGCTTGCCAGGGCAACGAGTCCCCGGTAAAGGGACGGAAGTCCTATTTATGGGCATCGTCGCTAGTCTAAGAGCCGCACCACCTCATTGACGGAGAGTTTCAGACATGAACACGAAGACTGCAGAAGATTTCAAGGTCGCGGACCTTTCGTTGGCGGAATTTGGTCGCAATGAAATCCGTCTTGCCGAGCACGAGATGCCCGGTCTGATGGCATTGAGGGATGAGTTGGGAGCCAGTCAGCCGCTCAAGGGTGCTCGAATCGCTGGATCATTGCACATGACTGTCCAGACGGCCGTCCTGATTGAAACCCTGGTGGCGCTCGGAGCTGATGTTCGTTGGGTTTCCTGCAATATCTTTTCGACTCAGGACCATGCTGCTGCCGCAATTGCGTGCGGGCCGAGCGGTACTCCTGATGCGCCCGCTGGAGTGCCTGTTTTTGCGTGGAAAGGCGAGTCGCTCGAAGAGTACTGGTGGGCGACACAGCAGCTTTTCAATTGGCCCGACGGGCAGGGTCCCAATCTGATCCTCGACGATGGCGGAGATGCCACGATGATGGTTCACAAAGGCCTCGAGTTCGAAAAGGCTGGAGCTGTCCCAGCCCCCTCGCCCGACGAGTCCGAAGAGGGCGTGGTGTTCCTGGATCGACTTCGAGAAATCCAGCTCCTCGATGCTGAGTTCTTCACACGAATGGCACCAGGAATCCGAGGCGTCTCGGAAGAGACCACAACGGGGGTTCACCGCTTGTATCAGATGATGGAATCGGGCGAGTTGCTATTTCCTGGCATCAACGTGAACGATGCCGTAACCAAGTCCAAGTTCGACAATCTTTATGGCTGCCGACATTCTCTCGTCGATGGCATCAATCGGGCCACGGATGTCATGATTGGCGGCAAAATGGTGGTGATCTGCGGCTACGGAGACGTCGGCAAGGGCTCGGCGCAATCGTTGCGAGGACAGGGCGCCCGCGTCGTTGTAACGGAGATCGATCCGATCTGTGCGCTCCAGGCCTCCATGGAGGGCTTCCAGGTCGTTCGCCTGGAGGACGTAGTTGCCACAGCCGACATCTTTGTCACGGCCACCGGCAACAAGGACATCATCATGGCTGCTGACATGGCGAAGATGAAGCATCAGGCGATCGTGGGAAATATCGGTCACTTTGACAACGAAATTGACGTGGCTGGCCTTCGAGCGACGCCTGGCATTGCCCATGTGAACATCAAGCCGCAGGTTGACGAGTACCAGTTTGCAGATGGGCACTCAGTGATTCTGCTGTCTGAGGGTCGGCTACTGAATCTCGGCAACGCCACTGGTCACCCCAGTTTCGTGATGTCATGCAGTTTCACGAACCAGGTGCTCGCTCAAATCGAACTACACGAGAACGCTGAGGCCTATGGAACAGATGTCGTGACGCTGCCCAAGGAACTGGATGAGAAGGTAGCTCGACTCCATCTCGATGCGCTTGGTGTCAGTCTCACGGAGCTGAATCCATCGCAGGCCGCATACCTCGGTGTTCCCGTTGAAGGACCGTATAAGCCTGATCATTACCGGTACTGATCTACCAGTATTCCTCGTAGTGGATATTGCCTGGGGCGTCTCGGCGATCAGCAACGAACCCGAGGTCGCTCAGCACCTCAACGACTCCTTTGGTCTCAGGGAAGGCCGGCTTGTCACCGTCCCAGGTGGGCGGCCCGATCATGGCAGGGTTCCCACACATGAAGACGTGAGTTGACCCAGGGTCCAAGCTGACCCCGAAGGGCCTCGTGAGTGATCCGTCCGAGATGGCGTCTTGAATGTATCTTTTCGGGATATCGGGTTCTCTTGTCGGCAGGGTCACATAGTGATAGTTGGGGAACCGAGCCTCTAACAGACGATGCGTCTCGAGGTAGGCCAGATCTGAAACGCGGCGAACGGACACGGCAGAAATGATCGGCCCGTAGTGTCCTTTGCGAAGCAGCTCGGATGCCATAGCGTTGTGCGGCGCCTCACCCGTGCCGGTCGACAGGAACATCACCGTGCTACCGGGGTCGGTGACTGGCGCCAGGGTGTATCTGCCAGTGATACGCGGTCCCAGATAGACGCGGTCTCCGACAACCTTCCGAGCGAGCCTCGGCGTTAGAGCTGGGACGCGATCTAGCGAAGGCGGTACGAGCACCACGTAGAACTCGAGTTCGTCGGTTTCGTGCGGGTCGGCGAGGTATCCAAATTCGTCGAATATCGGACTGCTGATGGAGTAGGACCGTCGGACGAGTTTCTCGGACTGTCCTGGCTTCAGCTGGTCAGCGGCAGCATCTATGCGTGGTTCCCAATAGCCCAAACCCAGTGTTGCGTACTGGCCAGCTCGGTGGGCGGCGTCTCCGACGTCCGGTTTGACGCGGATTAGCCAGAGATCCGAATGAGCTTTCTCGAAGCGCGTAATCGTGGCGTTGTAATGTCGAGAACGGAGCTCTTCTGCTTTGGCTGGATGGGGGAGCGGCTCCGGAACAGCGAGCTCAGGGAAGGCATGGGTCCGGATGACGGGCCATGCTTCTCCGGCCGGGACCAGCATTCCGATGTGGTGATGGATGTGCTCGTTGCGATCTTGGAGAATGAACAAGCGTCCGTTGTTCACGTCCACCGTCATGCCATGTTGAGCGAATGCGTCGTCGGCCACTTCGATGCCCAAAGCATATACGACATGGTCAAACTGGAGGTCCGGGGTTCGGCGGTCACCAAAAACCGCCATCGGAAACCCTCCAACATCGTCAAGGCCGATCGGGCTGATGTGCCAGAAGATTGTCGCATGGCGACCGGTCTCCAAAGCTGTCAGGGTCTCTTGCGATAGCCGAGACAATCGATCGGAGGACCCTGTGAGCGAGAGTACGACCTGATCGCCCCGTTCTACTGCCCGCTCGGCGAACTCGACCGCCTGCTCACCACCTCCGACGACGAGAACATCGTGGATTCCCTCAGGAAGCTCCGCATCGCCGATGTGTACTCGCCGAACTATCGGTCCAGGAATGGCGTATGTTGGCGCCGCAGGTTCTCCCGCGGGATCTTCTGCGTATGCCACAGCCGTAGCGGTGACGGTTCCATCGTTCGTTTCGATGGAGACGCCACCCTTGGTCTCTGTTATCGAGGTGATGGACACCCGGTAGCGGACCGTGAGACGGTACCGACCAACGGCTTCTGATGGGGTGACCGATGAGCTCGCCTCAAGCACGAGCACCTTGGCGAGGCCTGCTTCTTGTGCCTCAGCGGCCAGACTGAGGCCAGCGGGGTTTCCACCAATGATGATCAGGTCGTAATCGAACATTGCAATCGATTGTAGTCCTGTTGTCGCTGGATTACTCGGCGCGATCTTATCCGTGAGGGATGACGCGATAGCCGGTCGGAATTCTCCGAGCGCATTTACCCGTCGAGACTCGACGTTGACACGCTCAGCACTTGTTGGTCGAGGTGCAGTGCCACTGGATTGCCGAACACCGATGGGTGGAACGCCTTAGGGATCGTTGTTGAACGGCTTCCGGTCACAGTGGTCTCCTCCCATAAACTGCACTCTGTATTGCGACATGTCAACAATGTCAGTCCGTTCGCCCCGCCAAACATGGCGATGGGATCGCCGTTGCTCATGAACTCAATCTCTACGCTAGATCCGTTGCCGTCTTCGGTGATCTTGTTTTGCGTCCGTTCGGCGCATTCGACATCCGTACAGGCGATTAGGTAAGCATTGAGTGCGAGTGAATCTTCCGGGCTGTATCCCTGATTGACGACGATGGTCGGGGTCCCGTCGTCTCCGATGGCGAGATCAATCGCTCTGCCCTCGAATATCCCGGGAACTTCTGGGAACAAGGTCGAGGGTAGATCAAAGCATGAGTCCGGGCAGTGCGTTAATGCGGGTGCCAGGCTGGTATCGCTAGCGGGTCGGTAGAACCCGACAAAAACGTCGTTCGACTCGCCGACCGCGACGACGTGTTCGTTGAAGCCGCTTCCGCCTTCCATCCACTCATCTACAAACGCTGCGCATGCGCTGTCGGTGCATGACACAACATGATGAACGTTCCGGTTTACATCGAAATAGGCAATGACGGGCGAACCGTCGGCTCGGAGAGCCAAGTCGTGAAGTTTCGGACTTTGCTCCGAGATCAACGTTTGATTGAAACTGGCGCAGTCTGTGGTCGAGCAGCGAACGAGGTAGAGGCTGTTCAGGTTGGGTTCAAAGTAGGTGAACAGTGGGAGTCCATCGACGCCGATCACGATGGAAAGGTCGTCCGTCGTGAGTGTCCCAGTTTGGTTGGGGGTGGTGGCGGAGCACTCCGGATCGACGCAATGCGTGATCGTGAGATCCGAATACGGGAACGTCGCCAAGGTTCTGATGCTCGATATGATGATGGGATTACCGTCCACGCCAATAGCCATGTCTGCCGAGGTCACGCCGGCGGATAATTCGTTTGTGACCCAAGCGAGATCAGCCGGGGAGTCCTCAAGTCCCCACTGTCCGCTTATCGGGACCGAACCCGGAGCGCCGAATGAGAATGTGACGTCAGCAGTCCCGGCCGTATTCGTGTTGCGCAGCAGGAACATTGCTGATGAGGAGCGAAAGATACCGGGTGTCTCGATCCCGTCGCCGTCCCAATCTCCACCGATGATATGATCGCCAGGGTTGCCGATAACGAAGCTGTTGTCTGCGTTTCCGGTCGTGAGCGTGTCCCTGTAGTAGATCTGCCCCGTGCCCGGCCGATGAAGAGCTACCTCGTCTGATCCATCTCCGTCGAAGTCGGCGGCAATCGGGGTGTCTCCGGCGTCTCCGAAGACGAAGGAGAAGTCCGCCGCTCCGAGTCCTGTGCTCTTGGATCCGAGTTCGTTGATGACAAAGAACTCTTGGGTGCTCGGACGATAGAGGCTGACGGTGTCGCATCCGTCGCCGTTGAAGTCGCCCGCGAGAGGAACGTCCCCAGGGTTTCCGAAGAAGAATTCGATGTCGGCGATCCCTTGCGTGTTGCTGTTGCGTAGATAGACAAAACCGTCGGTCACTCGATAGAGACCCGGCGTGTCAATCCCGCTGCAATTCCAGTCGCCCGCGAAAGGGGCGTCTCCGGGGTTGCCGAAGTAGAAGGAGGTAGAGAAGCCAGATTCGGCCCGCAAATGCCAGATGCCAGTGTTGCTATCGACGAGACCCACATTTGTGGGCAGAGCGAGGGCCAGGCCGGTCGACGCCCCGGCGGCCAGAACACTGAGTGAGGTGAGGAGGGCAAGTACCAACGTAAGCTTTCGCATGTCTCTCCCAGGAAGGTTGCATCGTTAACGCTACCCGCGCCTTTTAAGTGCCTGGATTGATCAAACCAGGACTTTGGTCCTATCCCTTGGGACTCTGCAAGATGACGGAGGGGCCTACAGCGTCTAGCTCGTGGCCCGATCTATTCGTCAGTTCGCACGAACATGGGCGCCTGCTCTTCGGCGTCCCCGTCTGGGATTCGCTCGATGCCGACTATCTTGTCGATGATCGCGTTCTGGAAACGGTGCACCGGCTCCTCGAATCGGTAACACATCCGTCCGCCTTCATACTCGGGGGTCGACACTCCCTGCTGCACGCGTTCGACAATGTGCACGTCCTCGGTGTTGACCTCGTCCCAGAAAGCGGCCAGCGCCGTCAAGGCATCCTCGGCCCCGCCGGTGGCGATTGAGTCGTCGTGGGTCAAGATCGTGGTCGATTCAATGGTGCGTTGGTGATCCACCGGGTCAAGAATCATGATGAAGACGTGGTTGGGTAGCACTGACATCGCCACGTTGGGGAACAGAGCAATATGGCGGCCCGATATGAGATCGGATCCTTCGACCCCACCATAGGGAGGCAGAGCGAGCCATTCGCCTCCGTCGCCCTGGCTGACTGGCGTTGTAGTCATGCCGCAGTACATGCCGGGACCCTGCCAGCGATAGTGGTCTTCGATCTTCGAGACTTTGGCAAGATCTGGATGGACCCACGGCAAGTGGTAGTACTCCATGAAGTTCTCTTGGATCAGTTTCCAGTTGGCGGCAATGTCGTAGTCCTTGCGCGTGCGAATCTTCCACGATCCGAGCTCGTATCCGGCCAAGCGTTGGGTGAGGTCTCCGAGGTATTCGGAAAGATCGGGTGCATCGCCGGAAACGTTCACGAATATCAGGGGCCCCCATGTCTCCACGCGGACGGGTAGGAGACCGTAGTCGGACCTATCAAAACCTTTGGCCTCTGACACATCGAAGATGCCCTGCTGATCTGCGGGAATCTCAGACCCTTCGAAGAGAGGTGTGCCCAGGCACTGCCCGTCCAATCCATATGCCCAGGCGTGATACGGGCAGCGAATTCGTTTCTGAACAGTGCAGTCTTCCAATACCAGGCGGGATCCTCGATGCCGACAGACGTTGAAGAATGCCCGCATCTCGTCGTCCTCGCGACCATGCGTCACGAGGACTGATCGGCCCGCAACTTCCCGCACGATGACTTGTCCGGGGTCAAGAAGGTCGGCGGTCAAACCTACGGCCACCCATGATTTCGCCCACAGGTGTTCGCGTTCGAGCTCGAAGAACTCCGCAGAGCGGTAGGCGTCAGGGTTGATGGTGGAGGCGAGGGATACGGGAAGGCGGGTTTGCGCATAGGTCGCCTCGTCCAGATAGTCGGGCATCAGGTTTGAGTCCCTTTGAAGAAGACTCCAACGCCGACAATCCATACGACGCTGCCCGCGATGGCAAACCAGTCGCCCGCCCTCCATGCAGAGATCAGAAAGAGGACGCCGCTGAAGGTAAACATAATCCAGCCGATTCGGATGAGGTTGGAGTCACCCACGGAGCCGCGCCGTTGCTAGATACCATTTGTCGACACCCGCCTCGGATACTGCGAATGCCAGCTGTGTCGTCCATATTTCATGACATGAGGAACGCATCGGGCGATGCTAGCTATCCGCTTCCCACTCCCGCACCAAATCGAGCGTTTCTGGTGACAGCTCCACGAGATGCTGGGCGAGGGACCGCTGGCCCGAGACGATCTGGACGATCGCCTCGGCGAAGTGCTCGGCTGGTGTGGTCTCCCAGGCATCTCCGCAGTCCCACGCCGCGTCGGCAGAGAAACCTTGAGCTTCCAGGAAGGCGGCACGGGTTGCGGTGGGCATCCCGCAGGTTGCGTCAGCATGGTGGGCGAGTTCGTGGATCACCGATTCGCGGAGCGTTTCGCTAGGAGTCGATGTTCGAACCCGAATCCTTTGTTCGTTGTGTATGTATTCGGCGTCTCCTTCGCCAGAAACGGTTCCCTCAGTCAAGTGAACCGAGGGAACGCAGGAAGCAACATTGGGCAGAGCGTTCGAAAAGGCGGTCCACGCCTCATCAATCGTCTCGTTCATGGTGGCGGAGAGGCCGACACTGGTGATCATGGCCGGCGGGGAGCAGGCGGCCAACAATAGGAGAAAGGAAATGATCAGATTTCGCACAGACACATATTGGTCGATTAGTTGGCTAATGGCTGATATCCCCATCGGTTACACTGGCCGCGCGTGCGAAACTGATGGAGGCGCTGTGCAGCAGAATGTGGTCGCTCGATTTCAAGATGGGTCGCTCCTCAAAGGAGTGACGAATGATTTCTTTCCGAACAAGGACGAATTTCATCTCCTGCTCGAGGGCTCTGATGAGCGCCGCGCCATTCGCATTGCCGATCTGAAGGCCGTCTTTTTCGTGCACTCGTTCGAAGGTAAGCCTGACTACAGCGAGAACGACGAAATTGAGCGCGGCGGTATGGGTCGCAAGATCCAGGTGGATTTCGCCGACGGCGAGACGTTGCTCGGCTACACCTCGGGTTATGCGCCCAATCGAAAGGCGTTTTTTGTGTTTCCCGTCGATCCTGACAGCAACAACGATCGCGCCTACGTCGTTACCGCTGCCACCAAGGCTGTCGCCTTCGTGTAGAACCGTCGGTCTTTCTTGTCCGAAAACGATGCGGGGTCGTTGACGGTCGATTAGGTTCGGAGACTATGGATCGCATCGCTCGGATAATTGTTGATCATTCCCGCCAAGTTCTCGCTCTCACAGGGTTGATCACGGTGCTTTCTGTGGCGATGCTTTTTCGTCTCGATTTCAACGCCGACATCACGTCCTTCCTCCTTGAAGGTAATGATCGGGGTGAGGCCTTCGCCGCTCTGCAAGAGAAGTACGAAACCGAAGACCCGATCAATGTGCTGGTGGCGTTGTCTGATGGTGGGTCGTTCTCTTCGCCAGAGAATTTGGCTCTACTAGCTGAGTTGCGCGACGCGTATGCGGCAACGAATGGTGTTGGAGCGGTGGGGATGCTCGTGCCCGAGGTGAACCCGATCACAGGCGTGGCGCTCACGCCAGACGATTTGCGGGCGTTGCCGGAACCCGTCATCCAGACCTTGCTGGATTCGAACCCGCTGGCGTCGCTGCTCTTGAGTGACGATGGGGCGAGCACTCTTGCCGTGGTCGTGCCGGACGGCGACGGCATTCAGCTCGCCCGCGATCTACCTGACGTTCCCGTTCCCGACGGCCTAGAAGTGACCTTGGCTGGCAACCCGGTGGTCTTTGCCTCGGTGATCGGTCTGTTGGGTTGGTTCCTGCTCGTGCTGCCGCCTGCCGTCCTCGGCCTACTCTTGCTCACCTTCTACGCAGCCATTGGCGATCGGCGACTCACCATTATGGCCGTCGTGCCAGCCCTCCTGGGCTCGGTCTGGACATTCGGGACCCTGTTTGGGCTCGGCCGCGAGGTGGATATCGTGACCGTCATTGTGCCGATCTTTGTGATCGTCATGGGGTCGGCAGATGGCCTTCACTTCGTCACCCATTTCCAGGAGGTGTCGGCCGAAACGAAAGACCCGCACGAACGGGTCGCTTCCGCCCTGCGTCAGGTCGGCGTCCCCATGATTCTCACGACTGTCTCGACGGCGGCAGGGTTCCTATCGCTGCTGGCGACGGATGTTCGACCAATTCGCCAACTAGGTATCTTCGTCGCCGTTGGTATCACCTACGCGGGGTTCATCTCGTTCTTCTCTTTGCCAGCCATCATGAGCCGAATCGACATCCAGCCCCGACACAAGGAGTCCTTGATTGGCCCTCGCATCGTGTCGGTGCTCCAGAATCTGGTGACCAAGCGTCAGATCGCTTTTGGGCTAATGGCTGTTCTGGTGGTGTTTGCCGCGGTGTTTATCCCCCGCCTGGAAGTGGATTCCGATCAGCTGTTCTTCTTCAAGGACGATCATGAGGTTCGCCTAGCCTTCCAGGCCATGGAAGAGGTATTTGGTGGCGCCACTCCACTGACGGGTGAGTTCGTTTTCGACCCGAGTGACGGTGTGGCCGGTCTGGCTGCTATCGGAGAGACATCACGCGAAATAGAAGCGCTCCCTGGGGTTCGTGAGGTGTTCTCGGCCGCCGATTTATCAAGTTTGCCTCCAGAACAACTTCAGGGCGTGCTTTCCGAACAGGTTTCTCTGCCGTTGGGCGACATGGTGAGTGACGACGGCTTGAGGTTTGTGTTGTTCACTGAGGACTTCACCCCAGATGATCTTCAGGGATGGGTGACCTACGCGGACACCCATGACGAGGTGCGCATTTTAACGGGTATGCCGATTCTGTGGGATGAGACTGCTCGGCTGGTCCTACGAGCCCAAGTAGGTTCGGTGATTGCCGCCTTCGTC
>Ga0265303_10002256_pt1 | contig 11895 bp, 15 predicted proteins | sample Helome_2_FD_192494 | JGI IMG/M metagenome (GOLD analysis project Ga0265303, IMG submission 192494) | Marine sediment microbial communities from subtidal zone of North Sea - Hel_20160317 (Illumina Assembly) | ecosystem: Environmental > Aquatic > Marine > Subtidal zone > Sediment ...
ATCTGGCCCGAGGCGATGCGGAATGCGAGCTGGTATCCGATCTGACCGGCGGCGCCGGTGATCGTGACTCTCACGGGGCTTTTCATGTTGTGCTCATCCTTTGATTTCATGGTCTGCGAGGCCGTGCCGCGAGCCTTGTCGGGCGCCCCTCGAGGCCGTTGATTAAGAACCCCTAATTCTAGCAGGGGCCAGAGTCGGCGGGGTGATGGGCCGGATTGCGCATCCGTGAAACCGGGGGCTTGCATTTCAGAAGTATGGTGTTATAGTTGACTACAACACCACTTCACTAATAGCGCCGGAATAGCGGCAATCTGACGGAGAAGTTCTCATGTGGGCTGCGAGCAGAAAAGCGAGATGGTCATTACTGTCCCTCTGGGCCGGGCTGGCAGCTGTGCTGGCCTTGGCCGCCGGATTGAGCGGCGCCGGAGCCGCAAGCCTCGAAGCCCAGCGTGCAGACGTGGCCCAGCCGGCGTGCAGCGCGGAGACCATCGTGGCCACCCGCGTAGCCAGAGTGACAGCGGAGGCAACGGAGTAATCCGGACCTCGTCCATGGATCCGAACTGGAACGATAACCAGCCCATCTACCGGCAGCTTCGCGACCGGGTCGTGGAGATGATCCTGGAAGGTGTGCTGGGCGACGGTGACGCGTTGCCCTCCGTGCGCAATGTCGCTGCCGAGTACCGTCTCAATCCTCTGACCGTGCTCAAAGGCTACCAGGAACTGGTGGACGAGCAGCTGGTGGAGAAACGCCGCGGCCGCGGCATGTTTGTGCGTGAGGGCGCCAAGCGGAATCTGCTCAAGGACGAACGGCAGTTGTTTCTGCAGCAGCAATGGCCGGCGGTTGTGGCGACCATCGGTCGCCTCGGCCTCGATCTGGAGGAGTTGTTGGCTAAGGCCACAGCTCAACTCGAGAAACACGGGGAGGAATCCGAGTGACGACGCTGGTCAGAGCAAAGAATCTGAGCAAGCGCTTTGGCAACGTCACGGCGCTGGACGCGGTGGATCTGGAGATTCCCGAGGGGCGCATCGTCGGTCTGATCGGCCCCAATGGCGCCGGCAAGACCACTGCGCTGAAAGCGCTGCTCGGTCTCACCTCGTTCTCCGGCGAGCTGGAAGTCCTGGGCATGGACCCCCGGCGCGAGCGTCATCGGGTGATGCAGGAGGTCTGTTTTATTGCCGACGTCGCTGTGCTACCGCGTTGGCTCAAGGTGCGTCAGGCGCTGCAGATTGCCGAGGGTCTGCACCCCCGCTTTAGCATGAGCAAGGCCGAAAAACTGCTGGCGGCCAGCGAGGTCCGTCTCGACAGTCGCGTTGGACAATTGTCCAAGGGCATGGTCACGCAGCTGCACCTGGCGCTGGTGATGGCTATCGAAGCGAAGCTGTTGGTTCTGGACGAGCCGACTATCGGGCTGGACATCATCTACCGGAAAGATTTCTACACGACCCTGCTGAACGATTATTTCGACGAGGGCAGGACCATCCTGGTCACCACGCACCAGGTCGAGGAGATCGAGCACATCCTCACTGACGTGGTGTTTATCAACCACGGCCGTATCGTGCTCAATGAAACCATGGAGCGGATCGGGGAGCGCTTCGCCCAGGTCGCGGTAGCGCCGGAACGGGCTGCGGCGGCGCGGGAGTTGCAGCCCGTGTATGAGCAGGACGTGTTCGGTCGCAAGATCTTCCTGTTCCAGGACCGCACGCCGCAGCAGTTGGCACCGCTGGGCGAATCCCGTGTCCCGGGTATCGCGGACCTGTTCGTCGCCAAGATAAAGGGGGCTGCGGCATGAGTGTGATGACCACCCTCCTGAGGCGCGAGACCTGGGAGCATCGAGCGATCGTGATCGCGCCGTTGGTATTCGCCGGCGTGTTTATCGCCATCGCGCTGCTGGCCGCCGCGGGCGCCATCCATATCCAGGTGGGCCACTACGGCGTAGATCTGCGTGAGATGCTTTTGAGCATGGATCCGCAACAGCTCGGCGCGGTCATGCAGATGGAGCTGGGCTCGCTCGCGGTGTTTTTTAATGTCGTGATCCAGCTGGTGACCACGTTCTATTTGCTCGACTGTCTGTACGCCGAGCGCAAGGACCGAAGCATCCTGTTCTGGAAATCGCTACCGGTCTCGGACCTGACAATTGTAGGTTCCAAGCTGTTGACGGCGATGTTGGTAATCCCGCTGGTGAGTGTTGCGGTATTTCTTGCCACTGCGCTGGGAATCTATCTGATCAGCGGCATCCTGGTGCTTGTTGCCGGCAGCGGGGCCGTGCTGGCGGCCGGGCCGGGGGCGATCCTCGATACGCTGGTCGTCGCCATCTATGCCGTCGTCGTGCAGTCGCTGTGGTATCTGCCGATCTATGGATGGCTGCTGCTGGTGTCGGTCTGGGCCAAACGCTCGGTGTTGTTGTGGGCGGTGCTACCGCTGTTTGCGGCCACGGCGCTCGAGCGGATGATCTTCGGTACCGGCATGATCGGCACGCTGCTCCGTGAGCGGATCACCGGTGTCTATTCGCTGGCGTTCACACAGCCTGCAAACGAGATCGCCTGGCGCTACCAAGCCGAGGGCGCCGAACTGAATCTGGAATTGTTCGAGAGCCTGACCCACCTTATCGACCCGAGCACATTCCTGCTGAGTCCCGGCTTGTGGGGAGGGCTCGTGGTGGCGGCCCTGCTTACTGCGGCGGCGGTATGGGTGCGCCGTTATCGGGACGAGACCTGAACAGACAGCTCACCACGAATACCGGAGAGTCACACTGAGGCGCGCAACAACACTCATCTTGTCCCTGTCGTTGCTCGGCGTTCTGTCATCCGCCGGTTGCGTCATCGTCGTCAACGACGATGAGGCCGACGCGGAGTGGATCGGCAGCTACGAGGCTGACAGCGACGCCCGCAATGCGGCCAACACCGATCTGCGTGATCGGGTCGGACAACGTCTCGCGGAAGTGGCGCAGCTGCGCGACGAGGACATCTCTGTGACGGCGAGCAATGGTGTCGTTACGCTGCGCGGCAAGGTCGGAGACCCGGCTGTGGTCCAGCGTGCGGTCGATAAGACGGTTGCCGTCGAAGGTGTACGCCGGGTGGTCGCAAAGCTGACGGTAGAGGTCCGACCCGGCTGATCGGGGCGCAGGTCGACCCCGGAAGACCGATTTCGGGGTAGGCTATCGGCTGTCTTCCGCTCCGACCCGATCGCACGGACCTGCCGCCATGCCGTACAAGTCCAATCTACTGTGTCCCCTCTGGCTGTGTCTGGCGTTGTCGGCCGGCGCCGCGTCTGCCCAGGCGCCGCCGCCTGACCCACAGCCGGAGCCGCTCCCGATGGAGCCACTGGAGATGCAGCCGGTTGCTGAAGTCCCGCCTCTGTCGATCGCTGTCGGCGGTGTCTCGGAGACCCGGTTCAACCCGACCTATGGAGCCGTGTTTTTTATCGTCTCGGGCGGCGACCTGGCCGACGCCGGGCGCGACGCGCGGATTACCGCTGACGGTCGCGAACTGTCCTCCACCCGCACATCGATGTCACCACGTATCGTCGCCGGACGCTATTCCATGCCGCCCGGATCCCGACGTCTGGCTATGAGCGGCTGGGATGCCGAGGGCCGCCCGGTCGAAGCCGAGGCGCGGATCTGGACCGGTGAGTTGCCGTTGCTGGTCGTGGTCACCGACATCACCGGGAGTCCGGTCACCGGCGCGAGGGTAGCGGTGACGCTGGATCAGCAGCGGCGCGTCAGCGCCAGCCGCGAAACCCGCGACGGGCTGGCCCGGTTCGAGAATCTTCCCGATGAACGGATATGGGTGGCGGTCACCGCCGGAGACGGTGTCGCCGAGTCTCGCGTGGTGCCGGCCCGTCAGGGGACGCTGGAGATACAGCTGCGCCGCTGAGGCCGTCGCGCCCGTCTGTCAGCCGCTGCCGCGTCCGGTGCGCCGGCTGGCGATACCATGTTTGCGCAGATAGCCACGGAACTGGTGGTAGCTGAGACCCAGGGCCTCGGCCGCTCGTCCCTGATGAAAAGAGTGATCCGCCAGCGCTTGCTGAACCCGGCTCGACTCCAGCGCCGCCACCTCCTCTCGCAGATCGACCGGCCATTGCGGTGAACGCGTCTCGACCTGTGGCGGCTCGGTCTGACCCATCCTGTACGGTGATTCGAACGGGTCGAATACGATGGTCTGTACCGGTGCATCGGGTGGCTCGCTGAGATACACGGAACGCTCGACGGTGTTCTTCAGCTCGCGCACGTTGCCTGGCCAGTCGTTCGACTCCAGTGAAGCCAGCGCCTGCGGCGAAAACCCGGCGAAGAAGCTGCGTTTCAATTCGCTGGTGATATTCAGCGCAAAGTGCTCGGCCAGCGGCTCGATGTCGCCGTAGCGGGCGCGCAGCGGCGGTACCGTGATCACGTCAAAGGCCAGCCGGTCCAGCAGGTCGGCGCGGAATCGGCCTGCGGCGGCCAGTCGTGGCAGGTCTTCGTTGGTGGCGCCGATGATGCGGGCGTCGGTGTGCAAGGTCTCGCTGCCGCCGACCCGTTCGAACTCTCCGTACTCGATGACGCGGAGGATCTTCTCCTGCATGCGCAGCGGCACGGTGGCCAGTTCGTCGAGAAACAAGGTGCCGCCCTCGGCGCGTTCGAAGCGCCCCTCGTGACGGCGCGTGGCGCCGGTGAAGGCGCCGGCTTCGTGGCCGAATAATTCGGACTCGAGCAGGCTTTCGGTGAGCGCGGCGCAGTTGAGCTTTACCAGAGGCTGATCCCAGCGCGGCGACAGATAATGCAGACGCGCCGCCACCAGTTCCTTGCCGGTCCCGCGTTCGCCAATCACCAGCACCGGCTTGTCGAGCTTTGCGGCGCGGGAGGCGTGTTCCAGCATCGACAGGAAGGCCGGGGACTCGCCGATGAGCGTCGTACTTTCCGGAGCCGCATCCGCCATGGTAATTTTCACTATATTTCAGTAAAAAACGCTAAATAGTTTAGTATAAAACGCTAAAGATTGCGCACACTTGTTTCAGATGCATCATTAACTTCAATCAATTCATAGTGTTAGTTGGATTCCGAATATTGGCACGGATTTCGCTTGAAGAGCCTGAGCACCGAATTTTTTTTGACAGGAGGCGCCGGACATGGGCATTTTTTCGAGATTCACGGATATCGTGAACGCCAACATCAACGCGATGCTGGACAAGGCGGAAGATCCCGAGAAGATCGTCCGCCTGATGATCCAGGAGATGGAGGACACACTGGTCGAGGTCCGCTCCTCGGCGGCGCGGGCCATCGCTGACCGCAAGCAGTTGGACCGCAAGCTCGGCGGCGTAAAAGCCGAGCTGGCCGACTGGGACCACAAGGCTGAACTGGCGGTGCGCAAGAACCGCGACGACCTGGCGCGGGCAGCTCTGGCCGAGCGGGCCAAGGTCAGCGAGCGGGTCGGGCTCATCAAAAAGCAGCACGGCCTGGTGGACGAGGCACTGGCCCGTTTGAAAGAAGACATCGTCCGGCTGGAAGAGAAGCTCACCGACGCGAAGACCCGTCAAAAGGCGTTGGTGATGCGGCACCAGACCGCGTCTGATCGTCTCGAGGTGCGCAAGCACACGCATGAGACGCGTATCGATGACGCACTGGTCCGGTTCGAACAGTTCGAGCGTAAGATGGAGAACGTGGAGGGCCGGGTCGAGGCCTATGACCTGTCACCGACCCGCGATCTGCGTCGCGAGTTCACCTCCATCCAAGGCGACGAATCCGTAGAGCAGGCGCTGGCAGATCTGAAGCAACGCATTCAGACCGGACATGACGGCGGCCAGCAGGCATAAGGAAGCGGGACATGTCAGAAATTTTGGCCATCATTCTGGTAACCGTCGTCCTGCCGCTGGTGATCGTGTTGCACTACGTGACCAAGTGGAAGGACGCCAAGGGTCTTACCAAGGAAGAGGAGAAGATGCTCGAGGAAATTTGGGCCAGCGCGCAGAAGATGGAAAGTCGCATCAATGCACTGGAGACCATTCTCGATGACGAGGCGCCGGATTGGAGGAAGCGGGTATGAACCGGGATTACCTGGACACGCTGGCGGCTTACGCCCGGCGTCTGTATCGGGACCGTGACAACGCGTTGTTCCTCGGTGTCTGTGCCGGCATCGCCGACGGCTTCCGGTGGCCCGTATGGGGCGTCAGGGCAGTCGCGACGCTGCTGTTGCTGGTGTTTTTCCTGCCGACCGCGCTGGTCTACGTGACCGCGGGTCTGCTCCTGCCGGGACGACGCCTGGTGTTCGGCGGCTCGACCGAAGCGCAGTTCTGGCGCCGTCGCCCACGTTCCCGTCGCTACAGGTACTGAGCATGAACGCGCAGAATCCGGGGCCGGCACGCCGGCTCTACAGGGACAAGGAAAATGGCATGCTGTGTGGCGTCTGCGCCGGCATCGCCGATTATTTCGGTTTCGATCTGACCGCGACGCGAGTGCTGACGGTGGTGCTCCAATTCATGTTCCCGGCCACGTTTCTGGTTTATATCGTGATGTGTATGCTGCTGCCAAAGAAGCCGCGCGAGATGTACGAAGACCGCGAGGAGGAACAGTTCTGGAGCTCGGTGCGCAAGTCACCCATGGCCACGGTCGCCTCGGTACGTCACACGATGCGAGAGCTGGATGCCAAGCTGCAGCGGATGGAACGATACGTCACGTCACCGGGATTCGGACTTGAGCGCGAATTCCGGGAGCTGGAAGATTGACCCGGGCTACTGAGTAAGGACGGCGCTAAATGCAAGTCTTTGAGTTTGTTCTCGCGATCATAGTGGTGCTGACTATCGGCAGACTGCTTGAGCGCCACCTGGCTAGCCGCCGGCGACAGCAGCAAGATGTTGGGCCGACGCCCGAGCAGCAGGAGCGCACGCAGCGGGTCGATGATCTGGAGAAGCGCGTCCAGGTACTGGAGCGTATCGTGACGGATCAGGGCTACGAACTGCGGCAGAAATTCCGCGATCTGGAAGACTGAAGCCCGCACCCCCATGTTATCGTGGCGCGAACGCCTGTCGGGTGTTCATCCATGTTGCGTATTTGCTGGATCCTCATCATCGTGCTGCTGGCCGGGTGTGCGGCGCCGCGCCCCGACCTGGCGCGTCTCTACGCCAAACAGGCCAATCCGCGACAGCCACCGGTCATACTGATTCACGGCATCCTCGGCAGCCGGCTCGAGGATCCGGTCAGCGGGCGCGAAGCGTGGCCCGGTTCCACCTGGCGTCTGTTGTTCCACGATTATCACGATCTGGCTCTGGACATCGACGCCCAGACGCTGACGCCGCTGCCGGGCGACTTGCGCGTCAGTGGTATCACTGATCGGGCCGCCGGCCGGGATTTCTACGGCGAGATCATGCGCGTGTTGTCCGAGGCGGGGGGCTATCAGCGCAGTCGCCCCGGTGAGCCAGTAGCACCCGGCGCAAAGAACTACTACGTATTCGCCTATGACTGGCGCCGGGATAACGTCGAGACAGCCCGGGCGCTGGACCGCTTTATCGAGCAGATCCGTGCCGACCACGGTGACCCTGATCTCAAGGTAGACCTCATTGCGCACAGCATGGGTGGCCTGGTGGCGCGCTACTACATCCGTTACGGGACCGAGGACGTCCTCGATGACAATGAATTCCCGGTCAACGGCCACGGTGCCGAACGCGTCCGGCGCGCGATCCTTCTGGGCACACCCAACCTGGGATCGGTAACCGCGATCCAGACCATGTTGCAGGGAGTCAAGACCGCGTTTGGCGGTATGCCGGTCGAGGTCGTCGCGACGTTTCCCTCTGCCTATCAACTCCTGCCGCACTCCCTCAACGACTGGCTGATCAAGAGTGATGGCGAGCCGCTGGAGCGCGATCTGTTCGATGTCGAGATGTGGCGACGTTTCCAGTTCTCTGTATTCTCGCCGGAGGTCCGGGAACGCATCCTGGCCGACTCCGCGAGCGAGCAGCAGGGGCGCGCGAGACTGGCGCTGCTGGAGCGCTTCTTCCAACGCTATCTGGAACGCGGCCGGCGATTTGCCTGGTCGTTGACGGTGCCGGTCCCGGAACCGGCGATCAGCTATATCGTATTTGGCGGCAATTGCAGCCTGACGCCGGCGCGCATTCTGGTGGAAGAAGTGGCCGGCGAATCCGTGGTGCGGCTTTGGCCTGACGATATCGCTGATCCGGTGGCCGGGGTCGACTACGACATGCTGATGCTGGAGCCGGGCGACGGCGTGGTGACCAAGGCTTCGTTGCTGGCGCGGGACACGCTGGATCCGACCATCGAGCGTCACCGCTACAGCTTCTTCCCCGTGCGATACTCGTTCTTCCTGTGCGAGGCCCACAATCGCCTCACCGGCAATATCAATTTTCAGGACAATCTGCTGCATGCGCTACTCAGCGTCGACGACGATCTTCCTTAAACGATGAGACCCGCGATCAGACAGGGGCTGGGGCGACGCGGTCTTGGCACCATCGTCCTCGTCGCCGTCATCGCGCTGGCCGCGGGGCTGCCGTTTGGCTGCGAGGCCAGCGGCGGCCAGACGCTGAAGATCTTTGACGGCGACAGCTTTCTGATGCGGGGCGATGACGGCGCCGAGATCGAGGTGCGGATCTTCGGCATCGACGCGCCCGAACGTCATCAACCCTGGAGCCAGCGCAGCCGCGGAGCATTGCGCCGTCTGATCCGCGGGCACGCGCTGTCGCTGGAAGTGGTCGATACCGATCGCTACGGGCGGGTGGTGGCCCGGGTCAGCCGCAAGTCGGACGGGCTGGTGGTCAACACGGAGATGGTCAGGACCGGCGACGCCTGGGTCTATCGCCGCTATACCGGAGACAAGGCACAGCTCAGGCGTCTCGGTCTGGAGGATCTGCTCGATTTGGAACAGCAGGCCCGTCAGGCCGGCAGGGGTCTGTGGTCGCTGCCAGAGGCGGAACAAACGCCGCCATGGGAATGGCGGCGGCAGAAGCGCGGCAACTAGTCACCGCACGCCGCAATCCCGGCTCTGGCCAAAACAGGAATATCAATGGTGTCCGCCTCGCCTCATATCGAGATCCAGGCGCTGAGCAAACAGTACGAGGGGCGTGGCCGGAGCCGCCTGGTTCTCGATCATATCGATACCACCATCGGGCACGGTGAGTTCGTGGTTCTGGTCGGGCGCAGTGGTTCCGGCAAATCCACGCTGCTCAATCTGCTCGGTGGTCTTGACCGACCCAGCACCGGCGACGTGCTGATCGATGGCCAGTCCCTGGCCGCGCTGGACGAGGACGCGCTGTCCCGGCTGCGCCGGCACAAGGTCGGTTATATGTTCCAGTTCTTCAACCTGGTGCCGACGCTGACGGTGGCGGAGAACCTGCAGCTGCCGCTGGATCTGCTCGGTGTCGCGGAGCCGGAAGCGGAGTCGAGGATCCGCGACTGGCTCGCTGCCGTCGGACTCGTCGGACGCGCGACCGATTATCCGGACGAATTGTCCGGCGGCGAGCAACAGCGCGTCGCGCTGGCGCGGGCGCTGGTGCACCGTCCCGGTTTGCTGCTGGCGGACGAACCCACCGGGAATCTGGATCTGACCACGGCCCGTGACATGCTGCGGCTGCTCGACGATCTGTGCCGGCGCTCCGGCACGACGCTGGTGATGGCGACGCACAGTCAGGAGGTGATCGGCATGGCGGATCGCGTGCTGACCATCCGCGACGGGCGGCTGCTGGCTGCCGATGACATGGCTGCCGACGACATGGCTGCAAGATGAGCAAGCTGGTGCAGCGTGCTGGCTGGCGTTTCTTCTTGCGCCATCCCTGGCAGCTGGCCCTGGCCATCAGCGGTGTCGCTCTGGGCGTTGCCGTGGTGACTGGCGTGGACCTGGCTGGCGGGGCCGCGTTGCGGGCCTTCGATCTGTCCCGTGAGGCCGTCGTGGGGCGAGCCAGCCATCAGGCTCTGCCCCGGGACGGACGCATGGACGAATCCGTTTATCTTGCGCTGCGTCTTGGTGGAACTGCGCGTCGGGCCGCGCCGGTGGTCGAGGGGCGGGTTCGCGCTGATGCGGACGAACCGCTGATGCTGACCATGATGGGGATCGATCCCCTCGCCGAGGCGCCGTTCAGGGACTATGGGGCGAGCCGTGGTGACGGCCCGCTTGGCTCGTTGATGACCGAGCCGGGCGCGGTGCTTGGCACCCGCGAGTTCGCGCAGCGTCGCGGTCTGGCCAAGGGCGATCGCTTCACTGTGTTTGCTGATGGCCGCGACACGACCTTGCGTCTGGTGGGCTGGCTTGAGGCGGAGCCGGAGCGGCAAGCGGTGCTGGAGCAGTTCTTACTGGCCGACATCGCGACCGCACAAGAAGTGCTCGGTATGCTCGGTCAGCTGAGCCGCGTCGACCTGATCCTCGGGCCCGATGAGATCGAAACGCTGCGGGTATCACTCCCGGCCGATATTGAGCTGAGTGCCACCGCTGCCCGCTCCCGGAGCATGTCCGAAATGACCCGGGCCTTCCGCATCAATCTGCTGGCGCTGAGTCTGCTGGCGCTGCTGGTCGGTGCCTTTCTGATCTACAGCACGATGTCGTTCCTGGTGGTGCAGCGGCGCACGGTGATCGGCACGTTCCGTACCCTCGGCGTCAGCCGCGCCCAGCTGTTCATGTCTGTGCTGCGGGAGTCACTGTTGGTCGGCATCCCGGGGACGCTGATCGGGATGATCCTGGGCTGGCTGCTCGGCGCGGGTCTGACCCGTCTGGTCGTACGCACCATCGACGATCTCTATTTCCAGCTGCAGTTCTCCGGGCTGCACCTGGACGGCGTGGCGCTGCTCAAGGGCGTTTTTCTCGGTATCGGCGTCACCGTTGTGGCCAGTCTGGCGCCGGCCGCGGAGGCGGCGGCGGTGCCTCCACGATCCGTACTCAGCCGGGCCTCGTTTGAGCGGCGCGCCCGGCGCCGGCTGCCCTGGCTTCTACTCGGCGCTGGCGTCGCGCTGCTACTCGGGATAGGACTGATCCGCTTTGGTCCGGCGTCTCTTGCCGTCGGTTTCTTCGGACTGCTCTGCGTGATCCTGGCGGCGGCCTTTGCGGCGCCGCCGGCGATTGCTGTCATGACCGCTGGTATGGCCCGCTTCGGCGTGCGGCATCTGGATATGCCCAGCCGCATGGCGGTGCGCGGGATCAGCAGCACGCTCAGCCGCACCGGCGTTGCTGTGGCGGCACTGATGGTGGCGGTCGCGTCGGTAATCGGCGTCGGTGTGATGGTGGGTAGCTTCCGCGTCAGTGTCGACAACTGGTTGCAGCAGAGTCTGCGCGCAGATATCTATATCAGTCTCGACGAGGCCTGGTACGCACAGTCACGCGACGCCGATGCGTTGGCGGCGCGTCTCAAGGGCAGTCCCCTGGTCACGGAAGTCACCCGTTCGGTGCGTCACCGACTCGAGACCGGTGAGGAACAGATTCGCCTGTGGGCGCTCGATCCCGGCTCCGGCGACTGGGGTTTCGAACTGCTCGAGGGTGAACCAGAGCCAGCCCGGGCCGCCTTTCTCTCCGGCAGTGCGGTGTGGTTGTCAGAACCCTTCGCCAGACATCGCGGGCTCGCGGTCGGCGATCGACTGGAGCTGGCCACCGCACAGGGGCCACGCCGGTTCAAGGTGGCAGCGATATTCCGTGACTACACCTCGGACCGCGGCGTGGTGGCGGTTTATCTGCCAGTGTTCCGCGCTGCCTGGGGTATCCGGCGCCTGGGCGGGCTGGGCCTGATCGCGGCGTCGGACGCGGACCCGGAAGACATACGTGAACTGGCCGATCAGGCGTTTGGCGATGCGGCGGGAGTGCGGGTGGCCTCGAACGTGGAAATCAGGCAGGTGTCGCTGGCCATATTCGATCGCACCTTTACCATCACGCGCGTGTTACAGGTGCTGGTCGGCATCGTTGCGTTTTTGGGCATACTCAGCGCGTTGCAATCCCTGC
>Ga0265303_10002258_pt1 | contig 11890 bp, 12 predicted proteins | sample Helome_2_FD_192494 | JGI IMG/M metagenome (GOLD analysis project Ga0265303, IMG submission 192494) | Marine sediment microbial communities from subtidal zone of North Sea - Hel_20160317 (Illumina Assembly) | ecosystem: Environmental > Aquatic > Marine > Subtidal zone > Sediment ...
TTATCTCGGGCGAGTGTTACTTATCGTGACGCAGAGGTCAATAAGGAGCAAAAATCCATTGATACACGTCAAGTTTCAATTCGACGATGGGATTGGGTGCGTGCAAGCATCTTGTCGCTGGCCAGTGTTTATGTAAGCATATCCGGGGCCACTAAAAAAATTAATCACTGAATACTCGAGGAAGGCGCCATGTCAGAAAGTAAAACTTACCCAGTTCCTGCCGAATTTGCCGCGCAGGCAAATATTACCGCGGCTCAATACGATGAAATGTACCAGCAGTCCGTTGAAGATCCTGAGGGGTTCTGGTCCGAACAGGCTGAAAATTATCTTTCGTGGTTTAAACCCTGGAACTCAGTATGTGACTGGAGTTTCGCGGAAGACGACCTTCATATCAAATGGTTCGAAGGCGCCGAACTGAATGTTTCTTACAATTGCCTGGATCGCCATCTAAGTTCTCGCGGTGACCAGGTTGCTATCATCTGGGAGGCAGATGATCCGGCCGAAGACCGCAAATTAACCTATGCGGAACTGCATGAAGAAGTCTGCAAATTCTCCAACGTATTAAAAGCGCAGGGCGTTAACCGGGGTGACTGCGTTTCGATCTACATGCCGATGATCCCGGAAGCCGCGGTTGCTATGCTGGCCTGTACCCGCATTGGTGCAGTGCATTCAGTCGTGTTCGGTGGATTTTCTCCGGATGCATTACGCGATCGTATCCAGGATTCCGATTGCCAGGTCGTGATTACCGCTGACCAGTCGGTTCGCGGCGGCAAACGGGTGCCACTGAAAGCGAATGCCGATAAAGCGGTCAGCGAATGCCCTGATGTCAAAAGCGTGATCGTAATACAACGTGGGGGCGATCCGGTGGAATGGACCGACGGCCGTGATGTCTGGTACCACGAGGCGATGGCAAAAGCTTCAGCGGAATGCGAACCGGAAATGATGGATGCAGAAGATCCATTGTTTATTCTGTATACCTCTGGCTCAACCGGGAAACCCAAGGGTGTATTGCACACCACGGGTGGTTACCTGTTGCAGGCCGCGATGACCCATAAGCTTGTGTTCGACTACAAGGATGGCGAAATTTACTGGTGTACTGCGGATGTCGGCTGGGTTACCGGGCATACCTATATCGTTTATGGTCCGCTCGCGAACGGTGCCACGACTTTAATGTTCGAAGGTATCCCGACTTACCCGGACATTTCTCGATTCTGGCAGGTTTGCGACAAGCACAATGTCTCGATTTTTTATACCGCGCCTACCGCGATACGAGCCTTGATGGGTGCTGGTGATGAGCCGGTCAGGAAAACATCACGCAAGTCGCTGCGCTTGCTCGGTACCGTGGGAGAGCCCATTAATCCGGAAGCCTGGTTGTGGTATCACAATGTTATCGGTGACGGTCGCTGCCCGATTGTCGATACCTGGTGGCAGACCGAGACCGGGGCGCACATGATGACGCCTTTACCCGGCGCGACCGCGACCAAACCCGGTTCCGCAACTTTTCCGTTTTTTGGTGCACAGCCGGTGCTGCTGGACGACCAGGGCAATGAGATAGAAGGCAACCCTGCGGAGGGCAACCTGGCGATGAGTGCGCCGTGGCCTTCGATGATGCGTACGTTATATGGTGACCATAAGCGCTTTTATGAAACCTACTTCGCGACGTTCAAAGGTTATTACTTTACCGGGGATGGTGCCCGGCGCGACGAAGATGGATATTACTGGATTACCGGCCGGGTCGACGACGTACTCAATGTTTCAGGCCATCGGTTAGGTACTGCCGAGATCGAGTCCGCCCTGGTCAAGCATGAAAAGGTTGCCGAGGCGGCCGTGGTCGGATATCCGCACGATATTACGGGACAGGGTATTTACGCCTATGTCACGCTGATGGCGGGCGAAGAGGGGAGCGACGACTTGAAACAGGGCCTTGTTGGCATGGTGCGTTCCGAAATCGGACCCATTGCCAAGGTTAATATCATCCAGTGGGCGCCAGGGCTACCGAAAACCCGTTCCGGAAAAATCATGCGCCGCATATTGCGCAAGGTCGCCGCAAATGAGCTCGACAGTCTTGGCGATACTTCGACGCTGGCGGATCCGGGCGTGGTTGATAACCTGATCGATAATCGACTCAATCGGTAACGACTCTCTCTGGACCGCATAGAGCCCCGTTAAATTCGGGGCTTTATACGATCGTGGTATTTATCGATATCGACATCAGTTGATCTCGCAAGACTTGCAAGTTCTCATTCTTTTCTCTAAACTCGATGAGAAGAAAATGAGAAGAGTTATTGCAAATGCTGACTTCACAGGAACAAAAGACACTCCAGTTTATTCGTAATTATCTTGCCCAGCACGGTTATGCCCCGAAATTCAAGGAAATTGGAATCGCCATCGGCGTCACTTCGCACGGCACTATTCATCGTTATGTGCAGTCGCTAGAGGACAAGGGCTATATCGATCGGGTCAAGGGTAATTCGCGCGGTATGAGTCTCGTCGATTTGCCGCTGGTGAGTCCTCCCACGATTCCACTTGCCGGGAAAATTGCGGCGGGGCTGCCGATAGAAGCTATCGAAGATCAGCAGGAACTGAACCTGGCCGAAATGTTTATGGGGCCGGAATTATTCGCCTTGCGTGTGACCGGCGACTCGATGATCGATGCCGGTATTCTCGATGAAGACTACGTGATTATAAAGAAACAGCCGGTTGCCAATGACGGTGATATCGTCGTCGCGATGATCGATAAGGCCGAGGCAACTTTAAAACGATTTAAGCGTAAGGGCGAGCGACAAATTGCACTGATTCCGGAAAACCCGGAAATGGAACCGATGATTTATCCGGCTGAGCGGGTCAGTATTCACGGTGTACTGGTCGGCCAGCTGAGGAATTACCGATAGATTGCCTGCCAACAAGGTAGTAGAGAGAATTTAAAGTTATTAAGTTTATATAATTGTGCTGCTGCGCGGGCACCGCGCCGGATGCTTTCGTGATCAGGCCTTGAGCTGTCGCTGGATGGTACTGAGCATATCGGTAATTATTTTCGGATTGCCTGCGACAATTTGGCCGTTATCGAGGAAATTACCGTCTCCACTGTAGTCGGTCACGATGCCACCCGATTCACGAACGATTAATGCACCCGCGGCAAGGTCCCAGGCGTTGAGCCCTGATTCCCAGTATCCATCTAGCCGACCCGCCGCCACATAGGCCAGGTCCAACGCTGCGGAGCCAGCGCGTCGAATATCGCTAACCGAGCTAAAAAAGGCGTTGAAAAGCTTTAAAAATTCATCGAGCTGGTCCGGATTTTTAAACGGGAAGCCAGTTGCAATTAGAGCCCCTTCGATTGTTTTCAGGTTGGCAACACGGATACGGCGGTTGTTGAGGGTGGCGCCATCACCGCGACTCGCGGCGAACAGTTCTTGTTTGAACGGATCGTAGATGACGCCATGGGCCATTCGGCCTCGATGTTCACAGGCTATTGAAACGGCATAATGTGGGAAGCCATGCAGGTAATTAGTGGTGCCATCGAGCGGGTCGATTATCCAGCGGTATTCGTCCTCTCCTTCGATCATCCCCGACTCTTCGGCCAGGATGGAATGGCCTGGAAATGCTTTTAGCAGTTCCTCGATGATTCGTGCTTCTGCCTCCCTGTCGACTTCACTGACGTAGTCGTTAAGGGCTTTTACTTCGACCTTCAAGTCAGGTAGCTTGTTAATTTTGCGAACGATAAAATCTCCAGCGTTGTGAGCCGCTCGAATCGCGATATTGAGCATTGGTTGCATCGTTGGAATTTAGTCGTGCCGGGAAAGGCGCGCAGTCTAGCAAACGGTCTGATAATAGACCAGAAATAAACCGAACAGGGGGCACCCTATTAATGAAACTGCAGAATATAAAGATTGTCATGGTCGGTACGACCCATCCGGGGAACATCGGTGCCGCCGCCAGGGTCATGAACAATATGTGCTTTAGCCATCTGGCCCTGGTCGACCCCCAGTGCCCGATTGGAGAGACGGCATATGCCCGGGCCTCGGGCGCCAACGCTATACTCGACAATCGTGAAACCTGCAGCGAGCTGGTTCCTGCGATCGCCGACTGCAGCCTGGTAGTCGCCTCCAGTGCACGACGTCGTTCGCTTCCCTGGCCCGAACTCAGTCCCACCGAACTGGCGGACAAGCTTATTTCGATGGATGACTCAAACCGTGTTGCTCTGGTGTTCGGGCGTGAACATTCGGGCCTGCTAAACGAGGAGATTCAGTTGTGTAACCAGATGGTTTGTATTCCAGCCAACCCGCAATTCAGTTCGCTTAACCTGGCCTCGGCGATCCAGGTCCTGTGCTACGAAATTTACAGTCGCCAAAACCATGTTTCCCCACCTGGCAAACAACCCGATGCCCATGATTTACCGGCGCCGAGCTCTGAAGTGGAAGGTTATTTTGAGCATTTGCAAAAAGTCCTGCTGACCAGTGGATACCTGGATCCGGACCAGCCGGGTCTGATCATGCAACGCTTGCGACGTCTTTACCTGCGCAGCGAGTTGACCCGTAACGAGATTAATATTTTGCGAGGTATGCTGACGGCGATTGAAAAACATCAACATTGAGTGTTACAAATTGTTACAAATCGTTACGCCGCTGAAAAGCTTTGTAACGACTAATTCCCTAATATTTCTCCGTCAACAACTAACTACGGAGACTATCCATGAAACTTTCAACCCGAATCATTACTGCAGTTTTACTTATCGCCGGCAGTAGCGGCGTGGTCTATGCCTTTGGCAAACATAACGACTGGGGCATGTCGCCCGATGAAAAGATCGAATTTATGACCGACCGCGTTACCAGCAAACTCGACCTTGACAGCCAGCAACAAGAGAATTTCGGCAAGTTGGCACAGACCGTTGCTCAATTAATGCTGGACGCGAAGGCTACCCGGGAGCAGCAGGTCAACGAAATTGGCGCCCTGTTGCAGGACCCAAGCTTAAACCAGGCACGCGCGCTCGAATTGGTGCAGCAGAAAACACAGATGATTAACGAAAATGCGCCACTTGTTATTACATCGTTGGCGGTATTTCTGGATTCATTGAATGCAGAGCAAAAGCAACAATTGCAGGACTTTCTCCAGCATCATCGCAGGCATCACCGGCACCAGGGTAATGATCAATCCTGATCATGATCAACAACGCGGCTTCTCAACCAGGAGCCGCGTTGTACAATGTCGGTCTGAAACCAGGTCTGATAGCCACATGCGTAAACTATTACTGATTGACGACGACGAACGCCTTGCCGGACCGTTGCAACAGTATTTTGCCAAATTCGATATGTCGCTCGACAATGAAACCAATCCCCTGCAGGCGATCGATAAAATCAGGCAACAGAATTATGACCTGGTGGTGCTGGACGTGATGTTGCCACAGATTGATGGATTTGAGACCTGCCGTCGCATACGTCATTTCAGCGACATTCCAATCGTGATGCTGACCGCCCGCGGTGAAGTGATGGATCGAGTCGTTGGCCTGGAGTTAGGTGCCGATGATTACCTGCCGAAACCTTTCGAACCGCGTGAACTGGTGGCGAGAATCCAGAATATTTTTAAACGTGGTAAAGCAGGGGCTTCCGATGCCGTATACCAGCTCGGCGAGCTGCGCATAGATCTGGATAAGAAACAACTCATGCAGAATGACGAGGAGTTGACTATTACCGCAACCGAATTTGGATTGCTGAGCCTGCTGGTTAAAAACCAGGACCGCGTATTGTCGCGTGATGAAATCATGCAGACACTGCGAGGTCTCGATGCCGATATTTACAGTCGGGCGATAGACGTTCTGGTGAGTCGGCTCAGGCAGAAACTGCAACGCCCTGAACTGATCCGAACAGTGCGTGGTCAGGGTTACCAACTCGTGAATAGATAATGTGGCCTTATCTACAAACCCGCTGGCAAAGCCTGATTTTCCGGCTTTTGTTTTACTTCCTAATCTCGATGCTGGCGCTCGCTGTCATTCTGGCCGGCAGTTTCGCACAACGCCTCAAGCCACATGTGCAAAATGAAATTCTGCCTAACGTGGAACGCTACATCGAGTACCTGATTGACGATATTGGAGACCCACCGGACCTGTCGATCGCTCAGCAACTTGCTGACCAACTGCCATTCGAGGTCCGCATCGAGGGTCGGGGTGTCGACTGGACTTCGAGTCCTAAACTAAAAACGATCGCAGGCTACGAGTTTGAACCGGCACCGCATCCTTACGACAATGTCTATCTCAGCCATCATCGGCGCGACCAGTACCTTTTGATTCAAAAACAGGGTTACCAATACCTGTTTGCGGTCGATAACAGTTTTCGCCGGGGCTCCGAACGTCGTCACTGGGTACTATTTTTGTTACTCGGATCGATCCTTTTGCTCCTGTACCTGTTAATACGGCGCATGTTTAGGCCGATCGAAGCAATGTCGGAACAGGTACGCAAAATTGGCGAGGGCGATCTCACGCAAGATATCGAGACCGACGGCAAGGGCGAGCTCGGGATGCTGACAGCGGGGATTAACCGCATGTCAGGACGGATCAAGGCAATGCTGGAAAGTAAATCGACTTTGTTGTTGGCTATCAGCCATGAACTGCGTTCGCCGATCACACGCATGCGTGTCAACCTGGAACTGCTAGAAGAGAGTGAAATCCAGCAAAAATTGATCGACGATATCCGTGAAATGGAAACGCTGATTGCGTCAATACTCGAATCGGAGAAATTGAATACCAGTCACGCGCCACTGATGTTGAGCCGTTGCGAGATGCTTGGCCTGGTTGAGGAAGTTATCAAGGCGCATCCCAGCCGCAGCCGCATTAGATCCAGGCTGTCCCCGGTCGAGCTCGAGGTAGATCAGCTGCGCGTGAAGCTGTTGATCAAAAACCTGATCGATAACGCCTGTCACTACTCCATCGAGGATCAGGGAGAGGTTGAAATAAGCCTGTCGCATGACCAGGAAAGCGTTAATATCGAAGTGCGGGATCGAGGCGTTGGCATAAAGACCGAGGATATTCCGAGGGTGACCGAGCCGTTTTACCGGCCTGATAGCTCCCGGCAAAGGGATACCGGTGGCTATGGACTCGGATTATATCTTTGCAGGCTTATCGTCGAGGCCCATGGTGGACAGATCGTGATCGAAAGCGAACCCGGGAATGGCACTAAAGTAATAGTTAAACTACCCTTTGATAATAGTTGACCATTTTAGTCAGGATTGTATACTAATCCTGTTTTACGCCAACTTCTTTCACGATGCGACTAACCACTAAAAGCCGGTATGCGGTGACTTCACTGCTCGATCTTGTCTTGCACTCCGACCAGGGCCCGGTCTCGCTTGCCGATATTTCAATCAGGCAGGGGATCTCGCTTTCCTACCTTGAGCAATTATTTGCCAAGATGCGCCGCAATAAGCTGGTTGTCAGTACCCGCGGACCCGGCGGTGGCTACAACCTGAGTGGTTCTCCTGAACAGGTTTGTATTGCCGACGTTATCAATGCGGTAGACGAGGATATGCAGGTTGCAGATAAGGATATTGTTAATGGCTCGCCGACTTACGAACCCTGTTTGACCGAGCAGCTATGGGAAGAGCTGAGCGCAGAAATCGAAAATTACCTGACCACGATCTCGCTTGCCGACATGATGCAGAACGACGAGGTGCAAGCGCTGTCTCGTGCGCACGATTTGCGGCAGCAGCCGCAAAACTTGATTTAAGGCCATGGCTATTTATCTAGACCATAATGCAACCTCACCGATGCATCCGGAAGTGGCCGACGCGATGATGCCATTCTTACAGAACCCTACCGGAAATCCTTCGAGTCTACATAGCTATGGTCGCATGGCGCGCTCGGCAATCGAATCAGCTCGCGCAGAAGTTTCAAACTTGCTGGGTTGTTCAAGTGAGGCCATCATTTTTACGTCTGGCGGAACCGAAGCAAATAATATGATGCTGAAAGGATATGTCGACCGTTGCAGCGAACGCGCCATCGTCAGTAGCGAAATTGAGCACCCCAGCATTCTCGAACCCCTGAGACAACTGCAGGCTGAGGGTCAAAATGTTATCCGCTTAAAGTCTGATCAAGATGGCCAGGTTGACCTGGATGCAGCCCAGGAAGTATTTTCTGATATTGATCCCCAGTTACTGTCGATTATCTATGCCAATAATGAAACTGGTGTAATTCAGCCGGCTGAGGCGCTTGCCGCGATGGTCGACCGAGATTCCTGCCTGGTGCATAGCGACGCCACCCAGGCTGTGGGTAAGATTCCTGTCGACATGTCGCAACTTGAAATCGATGCAATCAGTTTTTCGGCACACAAATTACGCGGGCCTCAAGGCGTCGGTGCGCTGGTGGTGAACGGAAAGCCAAAGAATGTTTTGATCAGTGGCGGCTACCAGGAAAACAGGCGCCGTGGTGGTACCGAGAATGTCGCTGGCATCGTCGGGCTCGGCAAAGCAGCCCAGATAGCGGGTCTTGAAATAGGGCATAAGAAACACCATCTTGAGCAGTTGAGGGATGTGTTTGAATCCAGGCTCGCAGCTATCCCGGGTAGCGTGGTATTCGGACAGAAAGCGCCACGCTTACCGAATACAACTTATTTTGCGCTACCTTACTATCATGGCGAAACCCTGTTGATGGAGCTGGATCGCGCGGGGTTTGCATTGTCCAGTGGATCTGCCTGCCACAGTGCCGTCACCGAGCCGAGCCATGTCCTAAGCGCCATGGGGGTTGAGGACAGCCTCGCTTTGAATGCGATCAGGATCAGTTTTGGCATGGAAAACAGCCTGCAGGATGTCGAGGCTTTTGTGGCGAAACTTCTGGAATTGGTAAATAAGCTGCCAGCCGTTATGCGCCAGGCAGCCGGATAGAGAGATATTAATGGCGATTCATCTTAGCGATATAGCCGCATCAAGAGTGCAGCATTTTATGGACAACCGGGGCAAGGGCATCGGTCTGCGACTCGGTGTTAAAACCACGGGATGCTCGGGGCTTGCTTATGTCATCGAGTTTGTCGATGAGCTTCAGGAAGGTGACGAGGTATTCGAAACCAAGGGAGTCAAGGTCGTTGTTGATAAAAAGAGTCTTGTTTTTCTTGATGGCACCGAGGTCGATTTTGCCAAGGCTGGCCTCAATGAAGGATTCCAGTTCAAAAACCCCAATGCCAAGGATGCCTGTGGTTGTGGTGAGAGCTTTACCGTTTAATTCAAGCCGCCGGTTCTATGCAGTCCCCTGATTTTAGCCAAAACTACTTCGAGCTATTCGGCCTGGACCCTGTGTTCAAACTCGATAGTCGGCGTTTACAGACGGAGCAGCAGCGCTTGCAGGCTACCTATCATCCTGATCGTTACATCAGCGCCAACGAACGAGATAAACGATTGTCAACGCAGGTAGCATCATGGGTGAACCAGGCCTATGAAACACTACAGGACCCGGTCAAACGTTCACGATATTTGCTTGAAATTAGCGGCGCTACTATCCCTGACGATTCGAGCACAACTTCAGATACCGAGTTTTTGATGGAGCAGATCGAATTGCGAGAAGAAGTTGAATCCTGTCGACATAGCGATGATCCCTTGCAGCAGTGTGAGCAGATCGAGACCAGGCTAGAGCAAAGAGCCGATCAGCTTGCAGCCGAGTTTGTCTCTCATTTCGAAGCCCGGGATCTGGATACTGCAATGTTGAGCAGTCGCAAGATGCAGTTTATCCAGCGTATCCAGCAGCAGCTGTCCGAACTCCAGTTCGAGTTGGAGGATAACTGATGGCCTTGTTACAGATATCCGAGCCAGGTGAATCCAGCGCTCCTCACCAGCATCGAAACTCGATCGGGATCGATCTCGGTACTACGAATTCGTTAGCGGCAACTGTACGTAGTGGAGAAGCAGTCTGTTTAACCGACGAAGAGGGGCGCAGCCTGTTGCCATCGGTGGTCCATTTCGGCGGCACCGAAACATTGACGGGTTCTCAGGCACTGGCGCTGCAGACCAGCGATCCGTTAAATACCATTTCCTCGATAAAAAGGATGATGGGTAGAGGCCGCGAAGATGTCAGTCAGCTGGGCAACGTGGTGCCTTATGAATTCGTGGTCAGTGCAGGAAGTAACGTTCCCAGAATCCGTACCCGCAGCGGTGACTTTAGTGCTGTTGAAATTTCCAGCGAGATTCTAAAAGCCCTGGATGATCGTGCTGTTAAAAGCACTGGCGGAGATATCGATGGCGTTGTCATAACGGTACCCGCTTACTTCGATGATGCCCAGCGCCAGGCGACTCGCGACGCCGCAACACTTGCCGGCCTGAATTTATTTCGACTGTTAAACGAACCGACTGCGGCGGCGGTGGCCTACGGTCTTGACCAGGACGCCGATGGTCTTATTGCGGTTTATGATCTCGGGGGTGGCACCTTTGACATCTCGATTTTACGGCTTAACAAGGGTGTATTCGAGGTGCTCGCTACCGGGGGCGACTCGTCGCTTGGTGGCGATGATATGGATCATGTACTGGGTGAGTGGATCATTGAACAGAGCGGATTTGGTGACATAGATGCGAGCCTCGCGAGACGAATTTTGTTTGCAGCTCGGGATGCAAAAGAGGTTCTTACGGACGCGAACTCGGCCAAAATAGTGATCGACCACGATCAGCAGCGTTGGCAGGGGAGAATCGATCGAGATCAGTTTGAAGCTTTAATCCAGCCACTGCTTAAGAAAACCTTGAGCGCCTGCAGGAGAGCTTTACGAGATGCCGGAACTTCGAAAGACGACATTGGTGAGATTGTCATGGTCGGCGGTTCTACTCGGGTACCGGTGGTGCAGGCGATGGTAGGTGATTTTTTCGCACGCGAGCCGATGTGCGATCTCGATCCCGACCAGGTGGTTGCAATGGGAGCTGCTATTCAGGCCGATATTCTTGCAGGTAACAAGCCTGAAAACGATATGTTATTGCTCGACGTGTTGCCCCTGTCACTGGGAATAGAGACCATGGGGGGCCTGAGCGAAAAAATCATCTATCGTAATTCACCGATCCCGGTCACACGAGCACAGGAGTTTACAACTTTTAAAGATGGTCAAACCGCAATGTCGATTCACGTTGTGCAGGGCGAACGCGAACTGGTTTCTGACTGTCGCTCACTGGCACACTTCGAATTACGAGGATTTCCGCCAATGAATGCAGGTGCTGCGCGCATACGTGTGACCTATCAGGTAGATGCAGATGGTTTGATGTCGGTCTCGGCCGAGGAGCTTACCAGCGGAGTCACTGCCGATATCGTGGTTAAGCCCTCATACGGATTGACTGATACAGAAATTGAATCAATGTTGCGCGCCTCGATGGATCATGCGCGTGAAGATATCATTCTGCGCATGCTCAAAGAGCAGCAGGTTGAAGCCAGCAGGGTGATCGAGGCCATCGATGCCGCGTTAGCACAGGACGGAGAGGCCCTTTTGAGTGAATTTGAAGTGGCACAAATACGGGAGCATCGTGACGCGCTCGAAGCGGTTATTAATACCGCATCTACTGGTGAACTGAAGCGACTCATCAAGGCGATAGAGGATGCCAGCGAGTCTTACGTTGCCAGGCGCATGAACACGAGCGTAAAACAGGCGCTTGCCGGGAAACAAATTGATGAGGTTGATGTTTGATGACGAGGCTCACCATATTGCCACATGAGGAAATTTGTCCAGAAGGTGCGGAAATAGATGTCGCTCCGGGCATCAGCCTGTGCGATGCAATGCTGAGCAACGGCATCGAGATCGAACATGCCTGCGAAAAATCCTGTGCCTGCACAACCTGTCATGTTCACGTGCGCCAGGGTTTTGATTCACTGGAAGAGTCTACCGAAGACGAAGATGACTATCTCGACAAAGCCTGGGGCCTGGATATGGATTCACGCTTAAGTTGCCAG
>Ga0265303_10002259_pt1 | contig 11888 bp, 5 predicted proteins | sample Helome_2_FD_192494 | JGI IMG/M metagenome (GOLD analysis project Ga0265303, IMG submission 192494) | Marine sediment microbial communities from subtidal zone of North Sea - Hel_20160317 (Illumina Assembly) | ecosystem: Environmental > Aquatic > Marine > Subtidal zone > Sediment ...
CACTTTGCGTTACCACCAGGCGTTGCTCGATGCGATGCTCGGTCATGACGCCGAACGTGTTGAAGAACTGGTGAGAGCGTACAACGGTCGTGAGCAGAAGCTGGCGTTGGGCTGCTCGGATCGCGCTCCTGCAGCTGCCGCGAGTGGACGCCCGGTCGTCAAAGCCGTAGGTCGTTAAGTTTTTTCTCGCCTTTCGCGGGCTCGGGTAGTTCGCAGCGGAATGAAATTGCTTTAGACTACGGCTTTCCAGGACCTCGGGTGGTCTCTTCGCTCAATGCGGCTTAAGCAGATAAAGCTTGCTGGTTTCAAATCGTTCGTTGATCCGACCACCGTTTCCCTCCCAAGTAATCGATGCGCCGTCGTCGGGCCCAATGGGTGCGGTAAATCGAACATCATCGATGCAGTGCGCTGGGTAATGGGTGAAAGCTCTGCCAAGCAGCTGCGCGGTGAAAACCTCACGGACGTCATTTTCAGCGGTTCCAACAGCCGTAAACCGACCGCGATCGCCAATATCGAGCTGCTCTTCGACAACAGCGACGGCAGGATTGGCGGCGAGTATGCGTCCTATGCGGAAATCTCGGTCCGCCGCCAGGTCAACCGGGAATCTCAGTCCACCTACTTCCTGAACAACAACAAGTGCCGGCGCCGCGACATCATGGACATGTTCCTCGGCACCGGTTTCGGCCCCCGCAGCTACTCGATTATCGAGCAGGGCATGATCAGTCAGCTGGTGGAAGCCCGGCCCGACGACCTCCGGGTCTATCTCGAGGAAGCGGCCGGCATTTCCAAATACAAGGAACGGCGCCGCGAGACCGAAAATCGCATCAAACACACCCGGGAAAATCTCGAACGACTGGGAGACATCCGGGAAGAGCTGGATAAACAGCTGAAAACGCTGGACCGCCAGGCGAAAGCGGCAGAGAAGTACCGCACGCTGAAAGAAGAGGAGAAAAAGCTCACTGCTGAGCTGTATGCCCTCAGGTACGGATCGCTGGAGACGCAACTCGAACAGAGTCGCTCACTGATTGCCGATCTCGAGGTCAACTATGAGCAGGCAGCGGCCGCGCAGCAGGCGCTCGATACCGAAATTGAGCAGAAGCGGCAGCAGTACGCGGATCGCAGTGAAGCATTCAACGAAGTCCAGGGGCAGTTTTACCAGCTGGGCGCCGACATCGCTCGGATCGAAGAAGCCATTCAATTCAATCAGGAGCGGGTCAAGCAGCTGGAGCTGGATCTGCAGACTGTTGCGCAACGGTCGCTGGAGGCCGGAGAGCAACTGGAGCTGGATGAGTCACAGATCACCGGCCTGAAAGTTGAACTGGCTGAAATTGGCCCGAAAGTCAGAGAGGCGGAGTCCGCCGATCAGCAGGCAACGCAGGTTCTTGATGGCCTCGAACAGCGCTACCGGGCGTGGCAGAGCGCCTGGGATACCTTTACCCAGGCGGCTGCGGAAAACGAACGTAATGCGGAAGTGCTGGCCTCACGCATCGAACATCTCGAAGCGCTGCTGCAGCGCTTGCGGACACGATTTGATCAGCTCGGCTCGCCGGAGCAGGTCATAGCCCCGGTTGGCACTGAAGATGTCAGTCAGCTGGCCGGGCAGATTTCCGAGCAGGAAGACAGACGCCGCGTGCTCGATCTCGATGTTGATGTCTGTCTCCGTGATCTTGCCGCAGCCCGGGAAGATCTGATCATCCGAGAGCAGAATCTGGAAGCCGCTCGAACGGGCGTGCAGCGCCTGCGTCACGAACTGGCAAGCATGGAAGCGCTGCAGCGCGCGGCGCTGGGGCGAGCCGAGCCGGAGGCCCACGACTGGGTGGATGCCCAGGGTCTCACCGGTGCGGAGCGTCTCGGCGAAGCGCTCTCGGTGGTTCCGGGTTGGGAGCGTGCGGTGGAAGCCGTTCTCGGTGATCACCTGCAGGCGATCCGGGTCGACCAGCTCGAGCGCTATCAGGATTCGCTTGGCACGTTTACCGGCGGCGGTGTGATTCTCACCGAAGCTTCTATCGAACCGACTCAGACTGCTGGCGACCTGCCCGCGCTGGCGTCGCTGGTGCGCAGTCGCGAGCTGAAGCTCGGGGCGTTGCTGCACGGTATCTACGCGGCTGAGTCCGTCACGGTCGCGCTCGCCAATCGATCGGCTCTGAGCGCTGGTGAGAGCATCGTCACCCGGGATGGCGTCTGGGTTGGCGCTGACTGGGTGCGACGGATAGCCGAAGACGATGAGGCAATGGGCGCCGGCATCATTCAGCGTGCGCAGGAGCTGGACACGCTGAATCTGCGGGTAGAAGAATCCGAAAAGACACTTGCCGAGCTGCAGCTGCATGTGGCGGACGGCCGCAATCGGATCAGCGACCTGGAGCAGCATCGGGATGGCCTGCAGAGTCAGATCAACGAGCTCAGCCACTCGCTCGGCGAGTTGAAGACCAGTCATGGCGTCCGTCAGGTTCAGCTCGAAGAGGCGGATGCCCGTCGCGTCAGAATTGCAGCGGAACAGGCCGATCTCGAGGCGCAGATAGCTGAAGAGGCCGGGCGTCTCGAAACCACCCGCCAGGAGCTGGCCCAGGCGCTTGCGGCCAGTGAAGGCCAGCATCAGGAGCGGGAACGGCTGGCTCAGGAACGGGAACAGACCGAACAGGAACTCGAGCTGGCGAGAACGGCCGCTCGAGCCAGTCGAGATCATTACCATGGATTGAATGCCGGCTGGCAGAGCCTGCAGTCCCGACTCGCCGCGAGTGAAACGGCTCGCGGCCGGCTGCTGCGTCAGCAGCAGGAGCTGGCGGAACAGCAGAACACCCTGCGCGACGGCATCGCCAACAGCCAGACGCCTCTGCCGGAGCTCAAAAGCGATCTCGATAATAAACTGCAGGACCGCTTGCAGGTGGAAGGTCAACTCGGTAGCGTGCGGACAGAGCTCGAGGGCATTGACGCCCGCGTTCGCGAGCTCGATGAGCAAAGGGGTGTCGCGGAGTCGAAAATCTCCGACCTTCGCGGTGCTCTGGAGAGCGCCAGAGTGGAGCGGCAGGGGCGTTCGGTGCAGGCGGACAGTCTGCTCGAGCAGCTGCAGCAGACCGGAGTGACGCTCGAAGCTGCTCGGGAGGGTCTGGTGGAAGACGCAACGGTTGAGACCTGGACGGAGGCGCTGGAACGAACAGACCGGCGTATCGTCCGACTGGGGCCGATCAACCTGGCGGCTATCGATGAGTTCGAGACACAATCACAACGAAAAATCTATCTCGATCAGCAACACGAAGACCTGGAGCAGGCATTGGAAACGCTGCTTGCTGCGATACGCAAAATCGACCGGGAGTCGCGTACCCGGTTCAAAGAAACTTTTGAGTCGGTTAACAAGCGCCTGGGGGAGCTGTTTCCGAAAGTATTCGGCGGGGGACACGCCTACCTGGAATTAACAGGGGAGGACCTGCTCGACACCGGTGTCTCGTTAATGGCGAGACCACCGGGAAAACGTAATGCCAGTGTGCATCTGCTGTCTGGCGGTGAGAAAGCAATGACGGCGGTAGCGCTGATATTTGCGATCTTTCAACTGAATCCGAGCCCGGTATGCATGCTCGATGAGGTTGACGCACCGCTCGATGATTCAAACGTCATGCGTTTTGCCGAGTTGATCAGGGAAATGTCTGAGGACGTTCAGTTTGTGGTGATTACCCACAACAAGCTCACCATGGAGATGGCCGACCATCTGATGGGTGTGACGATGAACGAGCCGGGTGTATCACGCCTGGTGTCCGTAGACGTTGAAGAAGCCGCGGCAATGGCCGGCTGAAGCCGGACGCTGTCGTAAGGCGAGTGAGCGTGTCGGGTCGCAACAGGCGACCGAGGAGCCGATATTGGATATCAAAGATTTCATCCTGATTGGTGGTGGACTGCTGATCGCGGCGGTCGCTGCCCACGGATTCTGGATCGCCTGGCGTGGGCGCCAGCAGACCTTGCGGATAGATATCCAGCCCGATCTGATTCCCGATGTGGTCGATGACATGGAACGCCTGCGGGGTGAACTGCCCCATGGAGGCGCCCGCGTGGTCGGCAGTGCCGATCCCGAACAGACGCCCCTGCCGCTTACCCTGGAACCTCCGCAGGGGCCTCCGGAAGGTATCGGACCGCGGCAACAGTCAGCGGTGGCAGCTGCCGAGAGCGAAGATTCGGCGCGTGAGGTCACGCTGGAGTTTCCGATCCCCGCCGACCGTCTCGACACACGCACCGAGCCTTCGCTGAACGACCCGACGCTGACCGGCGACAGCCGTTCCAAGGTTGCCGAGGTGGAGATGCCGGAAGCGGCACTGGTGACGGAAAAACCCGCGACGACGGCCGAGAAGCCCGCGCGCCGTCTCGCCCAGCGTCGAGCGTCGGAGCGCAAGGCCGCGGAACGGGCGGCGGAGAAACCGGCGCCAACGGAAGAACTGATCGTCATCAACGTGATCGCCCCGTCTGGCAGCATTTATGGTGGCGAAGCGATTTTCGAAGTGCTCGGCGGTAAAGGCCTGAAGTTCGGCGACATGAATATTTTCCATCGCAGCGAGCCGCTGACCCGGGCCATTCACTACAGCGTCGCCAATGTCGTCGAGCCGGGCACGTTCGACATGGCGGATATGGAAGCGTTTCGTACCCCGGGATTGTGTTTTTTCATGCAGTTGCCGGGGCCGGAGCATCCAGCCGAAGCGTTCGAAGACATGCTCGACGTCGCCCGTGAGGTCGCCGCCAGAATGGGTGGCGAAATCAGCGATGAACAGCGCAACCGGATGAATCCTCAGACCGTCGAGCACTATCGCCAGCGTATTGCGGATTTTTCGCGGCGCCGGATGTCTAAGAGGGCATGAAGCAGAACGCGCGGTTGGCAGAACTGCGTGAGCTGATCCACTACCACAACTACCGATACCACGTCCTCGATGATCCGGAAATAGCTGACGCCGATTACGATGCGCTGTTCGATGAGTTGCTGGCACTGGAAGCCGCGCATCCCGAACTCGTTACCGCTGATTCACCGAGTCAGCGCGTGGGCAGCGCACCGCTCAGTGAATTCTCCAGCGTCCGGCATGAGCGGGCGATGCTGTCGCTCGACAAGTGCACCACGTTCGAAGAACTGACTGACTGGCTGCAACGCTGCCGCAATCGGCTGGGCGATGAACCCATCCGTCTGGCCTGTGAGCCGAAAATTGACGGTGTTGCCGTGGCGCTGAATTACCAGAACGGCATTCTCCAACTGGCGGCGACCCGGGGAGATGGGCAGACGGGCGAGGACATCACGGCCAACGTCCGGACGATCGGGTCGATTCCTCTCAAGGTTGACGGTGATGATCTGCCGACGCGTATGGAGGTGCGGGGAGAAATCTACATGCCGCTCGCCGCTTTTGAAGCGTTCAACGAGCAGGCGCGTGAAAAGGGGGCAAAAACCCTGGTCAATCCCCGGAACGGGGCGGCCGGCAGCCTTCGCCAGCTCGATCCGAGCCTGACCGCCGAGCGGCCTCTGACCATGTACTGTTACAGCCTCGGCTGGGCGGAAGGTGGCTGGCAACCGTCCAGTCACAGCGAAGTTCTGGAAAGACTGCGGACCTGGGGTTTTCGGGTCAGTCCGGATGTCGCCAGTTTTGATGATCTGGCTGGCTGCGAGCGTTATCTCGATGATCTGCTCGCGCGTCGCGCCGACCTTGGCTATGACATTGACGGCGCGGTGATCAAAGTCGATGCGCTCGAGCAGCAGGCGATCCTCGGTGAGGTGACGCGTAAACCACGCTGGGCCATGGCGTTCAAATATCCGCCGGAAGAAGCAACCACCCGACTGCTGGAGGTCGAATTTCAGATTGGCCGAACGGGTGCGGTGACGCCGGTGGCGCGACTGGAACCGGTTTTTGTCGGCGGTGTGACGGTCAGCAATGCCACCCTGCACAACATGGATGAGATCGAGCGCCTGGGTATCCATATCGGCGACACCGTCATGGTGCGGAGAGCGGGTGATGTGATCCCTCAGGTGACCAGCGTCATCGTCAAACAGCGTCCAGCGAAAGCACCGTCCATCGCCCGGCCGACAAACTGTCCGGTGTGTGGCAGTAAGATCGTTTATCTCGACGACGAGGCCGTCGCTCGATGTTCCGGTGGTATCGTCAACTGTCCGGCGCAGCGCAAAGAGAGCCTCAAGCATTTTGCGTCGCGCCTGGCGATGGATATCGAAGGTCTGGGCGACAAGCTCATCGATCAGCTGGTGGAAGTGTCCATGGTCAAGGAACCCGCCGACCTCTATTCACTATCCGCCGAGGCGCTGGCCGAACTGCCGAGAATGGGCGTGAAGTCGGCAGACAAGCTGCAGAACGCCATCGACCGCAGTAAACGGACTACTCTGGCGCGATTCATCTACGCGCTGGGTATCCGGGAAGTGGGTGAGGCCACAGCGATCAGCCTGTCGGGCCATTTCGGCACGCTGGAGGCGTTGCGCAGCGCTTCTCTGGAAAGCCTGGAGGAAGTCGACGATGTCGGTCCTGTAGTCGCGGCCAGAGTGGCGGAGTTTTTTTCTGATGCGACCAATGCCGGGCTGGTGGACAACCTGCTCGAGGCAGGTCTTAACTGGCCGGAGGTAGTCCCTGCGGATGCTGCTGAAGACCTCCCGCTGGCCGGGCAGACGTGGGTGCTCACCGGCACGCTGGAAACCATGACCCGGGATGCGGCGAAAGCCCGCCTGCTGGCGCTGGGCGCCAAAGTTGCCGGTTCGGTCTCCAGCAAGACAACTCAGGTGGTCGCCGGTCCTGGCGCCGGCAGCAAACTCGCCAAGGCGGAAAGTCTGGAGATTCCGGTGCTCGATGAATCTGCATTCCGTGAGCGTCTCGAGGAACTAGGGCGGTGAGAGTGCGCGGTGGAGGTTGCTAGCTTGCGCCGCCGGCTTCCGATCACGCTCGTGACGGTGGCCGTTGCCGTGCTGATGAGTGCCTGCAGCAGCGCGCCACCCAAACGCCCGAACGACATCTGTTCGATTTTTCAGGAGAAACCCGGCTGGTACAAGGCAGCCAGGCGCTCGGAAAAACGCTGGGGGATGCCCGTCCCCGTCGGCATGTCGTTTATCCATAAGGAGTCGAGCTACATCGCCAAAGCGCGGCCTGAGAGAGAGAAACTGCTCTGGATCATTCCCTGGAAGCGGCCTTCCAGCGCGTTCGGCTATGCTCAGGCCACTGATGAAGCCTGGAGCGACTACCGCAAGGAGCGGGGTTCCTTTCTCTCCGGCAGAGACGAAATGGATGATGCCCTGGACTTTATCGGCTGGTACAACGATCGCAGCCACCGCCGGCTGGGACTTTCCAAACACGACGCCTACAGCCTCTATGTCGCCTACTACACGGGTCCGTCCGGCTATGCTCGAGGCGGCTGGCGGGGCAACGAAACGATCAAAGGTTACGCCCGGCGTGTGGCCGATCGCGCCTACCAGTATGGCCAGCAGCTCAAGCGCTGCGAGAAAAAGCTGAAACGTTCCCGCTGGTTCTTCTAGCTTGAATGAACGCCGACAAACGCTCGCACTCGAGGGGCGAGGTAACTTAAGCTGCCTCCTCTCATGAGCGCGCTCAGCCAGAACATCAAAGACGAAATTCAGGAAGCCTATCGGTCCTGGCTGACCGCTCGTGGTTTCCGCGCCCGCCGTGGCCAGCGGGAGATGATCGCGGCTATCGCCCGAACGTTGACCAGTGAGAGCGATCGTCTGGTAGTGATCGAGGCTGGTACCGGGACGGGCAAGACCGCCGCCTACTGCATGGCGGCTATCCCGATCGGCCGCGCGCTGAAGAAGACGGTCGTTATATCCAGTGCCACCGTGGCCCTGCAGGAACAGGTGGTGTTCCGGGATCTACCGGATCTGAAAGAGACGTCTGGACTGAATTTTTCTTTTACGCTGGCGAAAGGTCGTGGTCGCTATCTGTGCCTGAAGCGTCTGGATGATCAGCTGAAGTATCAGGGCGGTGCTGAAACGCCGCTGTTCGAAGAGTTCGCCGGTGATCGCGAGCGCCACGCCGCCACCTATCAGTCACTGCTGCAGGCATTCTCCGAAAAGCGCTGGGACGGCGAGCTCGACAGCTGGCCGGAAGCCCTGGACAACGACCTCTGGCGGAACGTCACGACGGATCATCGTGGCTGCACCAACAACAAGTGCAGCTTCTTCAAACAGTGTCCGTTCTTCAAAGCCCGGGGGGAGCTTGACGGCGTCGAAGTCATCGTCGCGAACCATGATCTGGTGCTCGCGGATTTGAGTCTGGGCGGTGGCGCCGTTCTGCCTGAGCCCGAGGACTGCATCTACATCATGGATGAAGCCCACCATCTGCCGGAGAAAACTCAACAGCACTTTTCCGCGTCGGCCAGGTTGCGAAGCTCGATCATCTGGCTTGGCAACGTGGCTAACGTGATCGGCACGATGACCCAGAGATTTGGACGGCCGCAGGAACTCGTTGATCTGGCGACCCGCATTGCCGATCACGCTGCCCAGTCGGAAGCGCTTCTTAACGTGCTCGCCGAAGCGGCGCAGGATCTGCCATTCGAATCCCGCGACGAGCGAACGGACATTTATCGCTTTCCGTTTGGCCAGGTGCCAGAGGCCATCGTCGATGCCGCACGCTCAGCGCTGCCGGCCTTTCGCGACTTGAGCAACGATATCGACACCGGCCATAACCTGCTGCAGCAGGCGTTTCAGGGAGAAATTCACTGGGAGCGCAGCTTCGAGGCCGAAGACTGGCTGCCGACGGTGGGTCAGCTGAAAACCCGCGCGATGGCGGTCGAAGCACTGCTCGCGGACTATGCCCGCAGCGTCGAGCCGGGCTCTCATGCCCGCTGGGCTTACCGTCACGAAGAAGACGTTGAGCTGGTGAGCGCGCCGATCATCCCAGGCGCGCTGCTCGAAGAAGCGCTCTGGACCCGTGCTTACGCGGCAATCTGCACGTCGGCGACGCTGACCGCGGTGGGGCGATTTGATCGCTTTCTCGAGCGCGCCGGGCTCAGCAACGCGCAGACACTGCGGATTCCCAGCCCCTTCGACTTCCCGCGCATTGCCACATTGTCAATTCCGCAGATGAACTCCGAGCCGGGAGACTTCACCGAACACTGCTCTGAAGTCGCCGAGCGGCTGCCGGTGCTCCTCGGCGAAGAACCCAGCGGCCTGGTGCTCTTCACGTCATGGCGGCAGATGTTCGCGGTGCTGGAGTTGCTCGACGATGACTTCCGGTCGCTGTTGAAAGTGCAGGGTGAAGCGGCAAAGCAGGCGCTGCTGGATGCGCATCGTTCAGACGTGGATCAGGGACGTCGCAGCGTGCTGTTTGGCCTGGCCAGCTTTGCGGAAGGCGTCGATCTCCCGGACGACTATTGCCGGCACGTGGTCATTGTGAAACTGCCGTTTTCGGTACCGGATGATCCGCTTGATCAGGCGATGGCAGAGTGGGCCGAACAGCAGGGACGCAACGCGTTTTACGACATCTCGGTGCCCGACGCGGCACAGAAGCTGGTCCAGGCCTGTGGTCGGCTGATTCGCCACGAAGGCGACTGGGGAACCATCACGCTGCTGGATCGCAGAATCGTCACCCGGCGCTATGGCCGGGATCTGATCAACTCGCTGCCGCCTTATCGTCTCGAGGTGGCTTCTTCTTATTAGTCGCCGCGGGCGCTTTATTAGTCGCCGCGGGCGCTGTCGCGGGCGCTTTTTAACGCCGCGGCGCTGGTAACCCGTGTGCCGAGATCGGGGGTGTCGTCGAATTTGCCGTCGCTGTAGACGAGCACCCGTCGGCTGGTGAGATCCTTCAGCACACCACGGTAGTACGCGAGCATGTCCGCCTGGTCCAGGCCGGCAACAATTTCAGCGATTCTGGCCTGGCTGTCGAAGCTGGTTTCTCCCAAGTCGAGATCGCTCAGATAGCGGCTGGTGCGTTCTCGAAGATTCTTGTCGCGTTCGGTGAGTCGACTGATGAGACCGGCTTTGTGCTGCGCGAATTCTTCCTCGGCCATCGCTTCGAGGTGTGCGGGTTGTGTCTGCATGAACTCGACGGTGGCCGCTTCCAGCGCAGCCGCGGAGGCGACCGGCGACTGGATGACAAACGCCAGACCGCCTCGATCCACCAGCGTGCGATTCAGCGCGGAGACGACATAGCCGAGCTGCTGCTGCGTGCGCAGTTCTGTGAAAAACTGCTGGCGCAGCATCTGCGCGGCCAGCGCGCTGCGGGCGCGGGCTTCGTGCGAGGCTTGTGGATCCTGTCTGTACAGCACCATTGAGGCATCGTCGTGGTCAATGTCGAGCCCGAGCAGCAGGGCTTCCTCGACGACGGCGACCGACGGCTCGGCCAGATCAAACGATCTGATCGGCAGATTTTCCTGCAGCAGATCGGCAATGGCGAGTAATTGCGCATCGTTCAGGTTGCCGTGAGAAAGGCCCAGCACCGAGAACGACTTGAGCCGCTGGGAACGCCAGGCCTCGAGGCTCTCGACTGTAACCGGCTCCAGCGTAGCCGCGAGCACGTCCGGCGCCCAGCTGTTGGACAGCAGCAGGTTGCCGAGCGCCGAAAAGCCCTGTTGATAGGGTCGTTCGTTCTTGAAGTTCCGCCAGTCCTTCAGAAGTTCCTGCTTGTAGATGTCGAACCGATCTGCCTCCAGTTCCAGGGACGCAAAGCGTTCGAGGACCGTGTTCAGCAGTTCGACCTGTTTGTCGGCATAACCCCAGACGCCGAGTCGAAAGCCAGCGGGCACTACGCTCAATTGATAGCCGAGACCGGCGAGCAGGGCAGGATAGGCATACTCATTCAGAGAATCGTTCACCAGACGCTGGTAGACGCGCGCATGCACCTGGTCTTCGGGGGTCAACAGACCGCCTTCGACACCGAGCGTCAGGTATTGATTGGCTCTGGGTACGTTGAATTCGGTATCGACGTCCAGCCAGAGCTCGATACCCGGTTTGTCGAGTTCGATGGCCGGACCAACGTTGTCCGCGGGCACAAGCGCCAGATTCTCCGGCAGGAACGGATTGGCAGCCGGCAGCTGCAGGGCTGATGCGTCGACGTCGACGCCGGCAATTTCGCCTACTTCCAGCTGATAGGGCACTTCGAACCAGGGCTCGACCGCGTTGGTCGCCACGTCGGGTCCGGTGATCGTCGTGATCATGTTGTCGCGGGTCAGATAGGCCAGGTATGACTTGATCAGCGCCGGATCAAATTCCTCCATCAGATAGGGGGCAGCGAGGACGTCTTCCGGGGGATAGAGGCCGAGCGCGGGCGCTGTCCGGTAGACAAAACCGGTGGCGCTGGATTTTTCCTGGAAACGGAAATTGAGACCGGCGGCGGCCGCCTGCTCGTCGAAACGCCAGGCTTCCGGCTCCCGGCTTTTCAGCAGGTCGATGGCCGCAAACAGCAGCGAGGTGATTTCGTCTATGTGGTCGAGACCGGCATCCGTGAGCTCGATGTCGATACTGAGGTAGGCATTGGTTTCATCCAGCCGATTGGTACCGGCGCCCAGCGACTGTATCCAGCCCCGGCTGGTCAGCGCCTGATGCAGGCTGCCTTCGCCCTCGTGGCCCAACAGGTTGGTCAGGTACTGGGCGGGTTTTTTCCGGTAGTGAACTTCAGTTGCCGGGATCGGAAAGTTGAAGCTGACCTGGTTTTCGTCCTTAAGCGTCTGCACGTTCAGCGTCGACGGCACCGAAGCCTCTGCAAAGGCTTTGATCGTGTTGACGCTCGGGCCCAGGTTGCGGTTTCGGATGGCCGTGAACTTAGGTCTCAGCCACTGCTCCATGTCGTCCAGCGATTCGTTGCTGAGCGCGACGAGAACCATCTGATCTGCACTGTAGTTCTCCTCGAAGAAGATTTTGAGCGCATCGTCCACGCCTTCCCCAAGCGTTTCCAGGTTGCCGATATTGAAGCGGGATCCGGGAT
>Ga0265303_10002260_pt1 | contig 11884 bp, 7 predicted proteins | sample Helome_2_FD_192494 | JGI IMG/M metagenome (GOLD analysis project Ga0265303, IMG submission 192494) | Marine sediment microbial communities from subtidal zone of North Sea - Hel_20160317 (Illumina Assembly) | ecosystem: Environmental > Aquatic > Marine > Subtidal zone > Sediment ...
AAGACGTCGGTCCTGTGTCCGCTTCTTCCCGAGTACGTGTGCGCCACGACGCCAGGCTTCATTTGCCCGCACGAGCCGTGCACGGCGTACGTGTGCTGACGAACGTAGTCTCCCCATCCCTCCAAGCCCGGTGTTGTCACGATTAGCTCGTATGCGTTCAACGTCTTACCAAATGGGCTGACGACGATGCTATCCTCGTTGACGTCGCTTCCGGACAGATGCTCCCATTGGTCGTCCATCCCATACGTGACGAGTTGAGCCTCGAGCTCGGGGTCATCCATCCAGTTCGCGTAGTCGATGTGATCGAGCTCCGGCCGCATGACGGCAGGAGACCAGTCGCCGCTTTCGCCTTTGTCGCACAGCGGTCCGAAGTACTCGGGAAGATCGCCGCCACATCCCGTGCCGAGCGTTAGAAACACCTGCGCCGTTGCTACGAAGGAAACCCTAAACGCAGCAATCGATCGTGTTGCTTTGCTCATGGAGTCCTCCCTCGGTGCGGGGCGCGCAGGGAGATCCAGGCTGAGCAAAGAATGCTATTCGCTCGTCGGGTAGTCCGATACCCCCGACCAGCAGTCCGTGATCCGGTGGAAACCGAAAGGACCGAGTCCGGTGTTGGGGACCGAGTCGAGCACGCAACATGGAGATGAAACGAGAGCTCGCCGAGGGCCCAGCGACTGTAGGTGCAAGTGAGATGCTGATCGTCTGTGCCTCTGTCGCACCCGGTTTGCCCCGTCGCTACACTGTTTGACGACGTTGGAGGTACTTGGAGGATGACGCAGTGAAGAGATGCGCCGTGGTGGAGTTTGCGCGATGAAGGCGCCGCGAATTCCCGAAAACGAAGCCGAACGTCTGAAGGCGCTCGAGAGCTATCGGGTCATGGACACGCCACCCGAGAGCTCGTTCGACGATCTCACGACACTGGTGGCTCGGATCTTGGATGTTCCAATCGCGCTCGTGTCCTTGGTCGACGCGGACCGTCAGTGGTTCAAATCCCGGTACGGCCTCGACGCGCCGGAAACACCACGGGACATTTCTTTCTGTGGGCATGTAGTAGCTGAGCAAGAGCTTCTCGTGGTTCCCGACACGTTCGAGGACAGTCGCTTCCACGACAACCCGTTGGTTACAGGGGACCCCAGAGTACGCTTCTATGCCGGCGTCCCGCTGACGACGCCCGATGGTCATATCTTGGGGACGCTCTGTGCGATCGACCACGAGGCACGGCAGGTCAGCGCTGATCAACTCGACACGCTGAAGATCCTCGGTCGACAGGTTGCAGACCAACTCGAGCTTCGGCGACAACTTCGGCTCACCAAAGACTACGAGCAACGCTTGAGGACCCTCTTCGAAACCGCCGTCGACGCGATCGTCACGATTGACGAAACCGGTGTGATCGATGGTGTGAACTCCGTGGTGAAGCGACTCCTTGGCTACGAGCCATCCGAGCTTGTGGGCCAGCATGTCGGCGTATTGATGCCGACCCGCCATCGGGAAAGGCTCGAGCAGTATCTGCGACACTATCCCAACGATCCTGGCGCCAAATTGATCGCGGCTCCGCAGGAAGCCGTAGCCGTTCGAAAGGATGGAACGGAGTTTCCCGTCGAGATGTCGGTCAGTGAGATGCGACTCGGTGACCGGCGAATGTTCACTGGAATCGTTCGCGACATCACCGAACGCAAGCGAATCGAGCAACTGAAATCAGAGTTCGTCTCGACGGTGAGCCACGAGCTTCGCACGCCGCTCACGTCGATCCGAGGCGCTTTGGGCCTCGTGGCGAAAGGACGTGTTGGCAAGATCTCGGATGAAGCCCAGGAGATGGTCAACATCGCACTCAACAACAGCGGAAGGCTGGTCCGTCTCATCAACGACATCCTCGATGTCGAAAAGATCCAATCCGGCAAACTCGATTTTGAGATCCAGCGATTGGATCTATCTGGGGTCATCAAGGATGCGATTGCGGCGAACGACGGTTTTGCCTTGGAGCACGACGCCCGAATCGTTCTCGCCAGTAAACCTGAATCCGTTCTGGTGTACGCTGATTCGGATCGCCTGGCTCAGGTCTTCGCCAATTTCATTTCCAATGCCGTGAAGTTCTCGCCGGCGGGCGAGACGGTCGACATTCGTACGCAAGTCAGGGCGGATCGCGTTCGGGTCGACGTGCGAGATCGGGGGCCTGGCGTCCCTGAGAAGTTCGAGAAGCGATTGTTTGAACGTTTCGCTCAGGCGGATGGTTCAGATAGCCGACAGAACACCGGGACCGGCTTGGGTCTCAGCATCTCCAAGGCGATCGTTGAGCGCATGAGCGGTACGATTGGGTACGAGCCCGCGGAGGGCGGGGGGAGTCGGTTCTACTTCGAGCTTCCTATTGCGAAAGCCATCATTCGGGAAGCGCCGCTCTGCGCGAGGCGAGTTCTGGTCTGCGAGGACGAGCCCGACATCGCGCTGCTTCTGCGAAAAATTCTCGCCATCGAGGGCTACGTGGTCGACGCTGCCCCGGATGTCGCAACAGCAACTAGGCTGCTGGGCGAGCACGACTATGCCGCGGTGACACTCGACTTGCGGCTCGGTGAGGACAATGGCCTCGATCTACTCGAAGAGATACGCCACAGGGCGGGCAGCATCCCAGTGGTCGTGGTGTCGGCCATCGCTGACGAGGTGAGCCGAGAGCTCAACGGCGGGGCTCTGTCCGTGGTCGACTGGATTACCAAACCCATCGACGAGAGGCGTTTGCTTTCATCGATTCAGAGTGCCACCCATGCAGCAAACAGAACTCGTATTCTTCACGTCGAGGACGACCACGACCTTTCCAACATGGTGAGCGCCCTTCTGTCGGACATCGGGCCCCTGACCAATGTGCGGACCGTTCGAGACGCGCGTGAACGCCTCGAGAGGGAGACCTACGACCTCGTTCTTCTCGACATGGGCTTGCCAGATGGCGACGGCACAGAGCTCCTGCCGTTCGTAGGCAACACGCCCGTCATCGTCTTTTCCGCTCAGGAAGCGGACTCAGCTGCAAGCGCAAACATCGTCGCAGCGCTAGTCAAATCTCGCGTGACCGAGCAAGCGCTGCGAGACGCGATTCACCGAGTCCTTTCCGTAGCCTCCTAGTCGCTCAGGATTCTTCGAATCTCGTCGGGAAGCGTCATCGGGTCAAAAGGCTTGTGAACGACGCCCGCCGCGCCAGCCTCGAGGTAACGCGCGACCTCATCGCGCTGTACCTTCGCGGTCATGAAGATGACCGGCGTGCTCTCGAGCTCTGGGTCCATGCGGATTTGGCGGAGGACGGTTAGGCCATCCATCTCGGGCATCATCATATCCATCAAAATCAAGTCTGGATTGTGGGTTTTGGCGGTTGCCATCCCCTGGGCGCCGCTTTCCGCTAGCAGCACTTCCCAACCTCCCACGCTCTGCAAGCTGAGCTCGCCGATCCGCCGGATATCCGCTTCGTCGTCGACGATGAGAACCTTCATGCGCTGTGCCGCTTTCTAACGACGGTATTGCCTTCCTCTGCCGTCTGGCTGGACGGCCCTACGACCCGGTTTCGCCCATTACTCTTTGACCGGTAGAGACGCCGGTCCGCGCGACGGATGAGGGCCTGTGCCGAAAGTCCGTCGTCAGGAAGTGCCGCGACACCTGCTGACGCGGTCACCGAAAAGGTCGTGTGGTCGCTCGCCTCAAAGCGCATTTCCGAGAACTCCTTCAGCACCCGGCCAAGCGCGCGCTCCAGCAAGTCCGCCTTCTGCCCTGGCAAGACGACGACGAATTCTTCACCGCCCCAGCGACACCGAAGATCCTCGTTTCGGAATCGGTGACGTAGCAGCCGGCCCAGACCTGCGATGACGGCGTCCCCATAGGCATGGCCGAAGCCATCGTTTACCTGCTTGAAGTGATCGATATCGATGATCGCCACAGCAAGTGGGGTCTCGTTCCGATGCGCCTCAGAGAGTCGTTGCTCCAACGCCTCGAGAAATGGTCGCCGCAACATGAGCCCGGAGAGCGGGTCCCGCTCAGCGCGTTCTTGCAACAGTCGAGCATGCATCAACTGTACGTCCACGCGCGCATTGAACTCTTCTTCAAGCACGGGTTTCGAAATGAAGTCATTGGCGCCCGAGCGAAACGCCTCGATCCGAGTCTCATCGTCGATGTGGGCGGTGATCATCAGGATTGGAAGCGTCTGCCACTGGACGGACATGCGAAGCGCCTTGCACACGTCGACTCCGCTGGTGTTCGGCAGGTCGATATCGAGTAGCAAGAGATCTGGCCGAAACTCTACGAGTGCTGCAGGCAGCTCGGCCGGAGTCGCAATCGCACGGGTGTCGATTTCGTTGGCTTGGAGCAAGAGCTCGGCGTGATTCGCAAAGTCGCGGTCGTCTTCGAGAATCATTACTCGGCCATTGCGCGCCGACGCTTCGTCGACGATCTGCTGGACGGCCAGCGAAAGCAGCTCTTCTCGAAGTGGCTTTTCAATGAACAGCGACGCTCCCACCTGAGTCGAGGCAACGCGCGTCTCGAGGCTCTGGTCCGCAGACATCAGCACGAGCGGAAGGCTTCCTTTCCCCGGCAGATCACGAAGATCCCGGCACAGGTCGAAACCATTCGTCTCTTTCAAATGGACGTCTACGATCGCCGCGGCGAGCTTGATGGACGACGCTTTGTGCAAAGCCTCCGGCGCCGAGCTCGCTACGCACACGTCGAGCAGCTGCTTTCGCAGAAAGAGCGTAGCGGTCCGTCGTACATCCGCGTCGTCGTCCACGAAAAGAATGGTGCCCGCGGAGACCGAGTCTACAGACTCGAGCCCGGGGCGCGGGGCCGATTCCTGGGGCTGCGCCGCCAAACGGGCGTCCTCGAGGGCGCGGCTGACCTCGGTCCAAAGATTGCGCCGGACACGCAACGGCGACGACCGGTACTCCCCAAGAAGGTCTTCGATCTGACCCGCCAGGACGCCGACGAGCTTGAAGCCGTATGCGCCCGCAGTTCCGCGTAAACGGTGGGCGCTGCTCGCCGCTTGTTTCGTGGCCTCAGGTCGTGTTCGAGCTTCGTCAATCAGAGCCTCCAGCTCTTCGAGCTTCCGAGGGAGCTCCAGCGTGTAGGCTTCCCGCAGTGCCGCCATGCGCGCTCGAAGGCTGTCCGGAGGATCGGCGGGAGCGGGACCAACCGTCGGCGGGATGCTCTCTGACGCTTTGGGCTGCAGGCGAAGCAATTCACCGATCGTTTCGGCAAACACCAGCGGGTCGATGGGTTTGTACGCCACCAGCGACACACTCAGCTCCTGGGTGAGGCGCTGGAACGTCTCGAGATCACGCCAGAAAGCAGACAGAAATACGATCAAGGTGTCGGCATCGTGTTGCCGGAAGCTTTCAATCCACTCCACTCCTGGAAGATCGGGAAGCAGGCCATCGACGATCACCAGATCGGGGCTTTCGTGTAGCAGGAGGGCCGTGGCAGCCTTCGCAGACTCCGCTTCAAGCACCCGAAAACCGCGCGCGCTCAGCACAGCGCCGAGGAGCGCCCGGAACTCAGCGTCATCATCTAGCAATAAGATGCACTGTTGCGTCACTACGGCTCCCCCCAACCATATTGTGTACAGGGTAGCGATCATTCGAAGGCGTCACAAACACTGCTCGCCTGAGTAGCCGCCGAGACGGACCTAAGCCGGACCTCAACTGGAGCTGGTCGTCTGCTTGTACACCGTCACTGGACGCAGATGATCGTGACGTCGTCCGAATTGTTATTGTCGTTGCACTCGGTCGTCGTCCGACCGCCTTGGCCGTCGTCGTTGACGACCATGGTGATCTTGCCCTGAATGTCCACGTCGATGATGCACGAGACCTCCAGGCAGCCGCCGACCGGGACCGGGCCCTCGGTAAACGACACGCACAAGAGGTTCTCATCCGCAGGGTCCCCGACGTAGAACGTCGCTGGCATGGAGGCGCCAACGGTCCGGGTTCCCCGGTTGCACACCGTCGCGGTCAGAAGTCGTTCTTCGCCGGAGGTTTGGCAGACGCTTTCGTCGACGTCCCCCGTGATGTCGGGTTGAGTGCCTGGCGCAGCTTCGCCCTGCACGTTCTGCCGGAAGTTGTTGAGCGTAGGGTCACTGAAGTTCGCGACCCACTCCGAAGTCATCGGGATTGTCCCGTCGTCATTGACGTTGGTGACCGAGTAGGTGTGCTGGTTCCACATGGGGCGCGAAGAGACCCAGCGATCGAGCGCGTCACGGAGGACCCGGAGGCCCACTTGCCCAACGCCGGGCGGATGCTCGGCGCGGCAGGTGTCGCCGCTTCCCGGCGTTCCCGCGATTGGCGTTTCGCAGGAGTAGCCTTCGCGGCACTCCGAGTCGTCCGCGCAACGGCAGAAGCCCTCGTCGCACAATCCGGACAGGCAGTCGGCCGCGGCCTCGCAGCGGTTGCCTCGGTGAATCGGGTCAATCGCCGGGCAGGTCCGATCGCAGTTGGCGTTCGAGCCGATGAGAATCTCGGTGTTGGAGTCCCCGTCGGGGTCGGCGATGACGGGGTTTTCGAACCAGGTGCAGGAGGTGCGGAACGCCGAGTACAAGACCTCTCCCGTCGAGCCCTCGTAGATGCGCGTAAAGCACTCGTCCCCGTAGACCGCCTCCGCCGCTCCGTCTCCTTCGAAGTCGAAAATCGAGGAGCCGGTGCGATTGGAGGAAAGGTCCTGCGACGACGTAGACCAACGTATATCCGTGGTTAAACATGATGGATCGGACGCGCAATCGAGGTCGAAGAGGCGGTAAAAATTTCCGCCTGCGGACGCAAACTCCGGGCGTCCGTCATCGTCAAAGTCGCCGATCGTAGGCGGCCCGCCGCCGAGAATGTCCGAGCTCACGTTCAAGAGCACTTGGCCCGAGAGTGTCATCAAGCGAGCGTTGCCGTTGCCCGTCGAAACGATTTCGGCGATCCCATCAAAGCTGTTGGCATCGAACTCCGCTGGCGTTGCGCCGGGCGTACCGAAGTCTGCAATCGCCCAGAACTGCGCGCTGTGCCCGAGCGGGTAGGCGAGGTCCCATTGATCGGTGTCCGCGTTCCAGCGGTGGATGTCACTGGCCGTGATTTCGATCTCGCCATCTCCGTCGACATCCGCCACGGCAGGGACACTCATCGCGCCCGCCGCCGACAACACCTGACCCGAGTTCAGTCGGCTCCCCGTCGGTCCGTCGTAGACTTCGCTTGCCGAGATGACCTCGGGGATGCCGTCGTCGTCCAAGTCGTGCAGGGCGAGCCCATCCCAGCGCTGGCCGCTGATGTCGGTCCCAAGAGCCACCCAAAGGCCCATGTACGTCTCGGCAGGCTCGTTCCAGGCGTACGCGATCACGCCGCCTAGCGCGCGGTGGGTCACGATGTCTGGAAAGCCGTCGCCGTTGATGTCGCCGATCGCGGGAGGGGAGGCCGCGATGACCCGGTTTGCCGGGTCGTCGAGGTTCACAATCTGCTCGCAGGTCTGGCCGTTCAAGATTCGAATCACGCCGAAACGAGCCGGATCCGTGCCCTCTGCGGCCGGCGAACCGCCGTCGAGGCCGTTGTAGGTCACGATGACGATCTCCTTTGCAACACCGGAGTCGAAGGGAAGGTCCGCAACCAGAGGGGTCGTCAGCACCTGAACATGATCGGGGAAGGGATCGCCCGGCGGAGGCCCGGTCCATTCACATTGAACGTCAGCTTGAAAGAGCCCGATGGTGATGTCGCCAAGACAGAGCTCGTTCACATCGCCCCGCGGGCCACTTCCATAGGCGATGCATGTCGGCGAATCGCTCGGCTCCGACAAGCAGCCGGCCGCGCAGCAATAGGTGTCGCCACCGCAGTCGTCGTCACTGTCGCAGGCCCCATGGTCGGCAAGGCACTCCTCTTGAACGCAGACTTCGCCCGAAGGGCAAGGGCACGGTCTACTCACCCCGCCGCTTCCGCCCGCGCCGCCCCCGACGCCCGCGCCACCGCCAAAACCTCCGGCGCCAGAGCGAGGATTGGACCCCGATGAGCAAGCCGCCATCAATACCAAACCAAAGCACAGTGACAGCGTGCAGCCGTGCGAAAAAACTCTGCTCTCCCCCATAGAGTACAGGGTAGCCAGCTGCGCTGCGCCGCGCAGCATTAGTGCGAGAAACGATACAAAGAGATCCAGAGCGCGCTACTGGGGGCAGTCCCGGAAGGTCCATCCACAAACGCCGTCGTCGTTGCGCAGGCAGGGCCCGGGACCGCCAATCGAACCGTCCTCGCACAGAATATTCGGCGCCAACGGAGCCGGTCCGCACTCGGACTCCGAGCATTCATCACTGCTCTCGGGGCACTCTCGGATGACCCAGGCGCAGTCATTCGCTTCGTTGCGCTCGCAGCTCGGTCCGGCGATGGAGCCGTCCGCGCACTCGATGTTCGGCGCTCCTGGCGCAGGACCGCAGTCTTCTTCGCTGCAGGGTTCGGGATCGGACGGCGTCCCCGTCGAGTCCACGAAGTAGCATCCAGCGAAGAGAAGGAATGCAACGACCCAGAGCGGTGATAAGAGGCGCCTCATGGGTTTTGTCTAGCACGCTTCGGTGCCGTCGTTCCAAAGTGCTCGACGGTGTCCTAGTTGCAGCTACGGACGAGCCGTCGGGGTCATCGCCCAGTCGGGGAGTACCCCCGGCTCGATTCCGAAGAGGGCCGTTCCCAACACGTAGAAGACCGCCGTGATCACGATGGCGCCGATCACGTTCAGCGCCAGACCCACCCGCGCCATCTCCGGGATGGTGACGCGTTGACTTCCGAACACCACCGCATTCGGAGGGGTCGCCACCGGCATCATGAACGCGCACGACGCCGAAAGCGTGGCGGGCACCATCAGGAGGAGCGGGTGGATGCCCGTGGCTACGGCGATCGACGCGAGCACTGGGAGAACCATTTCCGTAGTCGCCGTGTTGGACGTGAGCTCCGTCAGGAAGGTGAGGCCGAGGCAGGTCGCAAAGATGATGATCAGGGGAGGGACACCGGCGAGCCCCGTGAACTGTCCGCCGATGAATGCGGCGAGGCCGGTGACTTGGAAGCCTTGCGCCAACGCGAAGCCGCCGCCGAAGAGTAAAACGATGTTCCAGGGGAGTCGCCGGATCACGCCTGGCCCCATGATCGTCGCCGATTCGGAACCGGGAGAGCGAGTCGGAATCAAGAACATGATCGAAGCCATGCAGATCGCGACCGTCGCATCATCGAAAAGCTCCCCGTAAGGCAACAGCCCCGACCATCCAGGCACGGTGACGGATCCCAGCACCAACGGTGCGCGGAACAACCAAAGCAAGGCCGTCGACACGAACACCGCGAGGACGATTCGCTCCTCGAACGCCATCGATCCCAGCTTTTCGGCCTCTTCGTCCACGATCGACCGATCCACCGTGACCTCATCGGAGATCCGATAAAAGACCCGGGTCAGCAGCACCCAGGCCACGAGGAGAAGAATGATTGAAATCGGAAGGGCCATGGCGAACCAAAGCCCGAAACCGATCGGCGGCGCGTCTGGAAACGTGATCTGGAAGATTCGCTGCAGCGAGAGATTCGGCGGCGTCCCAACCAAGGTTGCGATGCCGCCGACGGAGCAGGAGTAGGCGATGGCCAACATCACCGCGACCGAGAACGTGTGGGTGCTCTCTCGACCAAAGTCCTCTTCCATTCGGAGCACGATCGCGAGTCCGATGGGGATCATCATGATCGCCGTTGCCGTGTTGGAGATCCACATCGACAAAAACGCCCCTGCCAACATGAAGCCGAGGATGATTCGATCGGCGCCACCTCCGACCGTGCGAATGATCCAGAGCGCGATCCGCCGGTGAAGATTCCACTTCTCCATCGTGAGGGCGATCATGAATCCGCCGAGGAACAAGACGATGGTGCTGTTGAAATAAACCGGGGCGGTGTCACCCGTGCGCGCGATCCCGAGCAGCGGGTACAAAATGAGAGGCAAGAGCGCCGTGGCAAAAAGAGGGATCGCATCGGTGATCCACCACGTGGCCATCAGGATCGCAACGGCAGCCATTCGCGTGACCTCGGGACGAGTCGGATCGAGCTCGATGGTCAGCAAGAGCGCGAAAAGGGCAGGACCGAGAACCAAGCCGATCCGCTGACCCCTCGTGCGGGTGCCCCGTTGGGGGAGCGCGCTGTGATCCCGTTCCGGAGGCAGCAAGTCTCGCGACGGCGGTTTCATGCGTCGATTCCGTTTACGCCGCTTCTCTCCTCTTGCCAAGCGCCTCGAACCGGGCGACCGTTGTCGCGATGCGGTCGCTCCCCGTCTTGATTCCGCTCATCTTGGTTGCCGCTTGCACGCAGCAAAGCGCGTCGAACGAGATCCAGCCGACGCTCCGTCACTCGTTCGAGCCGATCATGGTCGATCGTGGTGAAGAGGTCAGTGAGACCTGCCAGAGCTGGACGCTCAACAACGACGAACCGCTGTTCGTATCCAAGATACGCCAAACCAACGATGGAGCTTGGCACCATTCGAATTGGTTCTTCGTGCCCGAGGACACCTATCCGGGGCCGGATGGCACGTGGAGCTGCGATGAGCGTGGCTTCCACGACGTCACGGCGGGACTCGAGGGCGGCGCCTTCTTCGCGCAGTCCACCCAAGCGCTCCAAGAGCTACAGGCCTTCCAGCAGGGCGCGGTCCTCGAGATACCGCCGCGTCACAAGATCGTCGGTGGCGTTCATCTCGTGAACATCTCGGCGAGCGCACTCGAGACGGCGCTCCACTTCGACATCGAGACCGTCCCCGAAGACGAGGTCAAAGTTCGGCTCCGGCCGATCGCGTTTACCAACACCGCGCTCGACATCGACCCGCAGGCCGAGTCGCGATACACCATGACCTGCGATCTCGGGCCGCAGTTCCAGAGCCTGCTCGGCGAACCGCCCGACTACAACATCTATTACGTCCTGGCGCACTATCACGAGTGGGGGAACTACTTCCGGCTCAGCTTCGTCGACGATGCGGGCGGAGACCGAACCATTTTCGAGCTCGAGAACTCGATTGGTGAGCCTCTTGGAATCACCCTCGACCCACCTATCCCGTCGCAAGGGGCGGGCCGCCTCCGGGTCGAGTGCGGCTACATCAATGACACCGATCGGCGACTCACCTACGGCCTCGCAGGCAAAGAGATGTGCGTCTTCCTCGCTTACAGTGATGCGAACTTGAAGATCGGTGCGACCTCTGGCGAGAACACAGCGATGGGCCCAAACGACGCGGGCGTGTTCATGAACGAGACGGCTTGCGGGCCCCTCGTCGCTGTTCGGGCCGAGTGACATTCGGACACAGCGGCGCGAAAGCGATTTTCGCGGTGTGCATCGTAAGTGCCTGAAATCAGGCCGCGTGTGGGCGGGGAGCGCGTTGCCGTGTTAGATTATCCGGCGCGTGGGGTGCTCTTGGGAAGGAAGACGAAGATGATCGGGTTTCGCTCGAAGTGGGGGCGGCTTGCCGCGACGCTGATGTTCACGGGCGTGATCGCCATGGGTTGCGGCGGTTCCGATAACGATGGCAGTGGTGGCACTGCGGGTTCGGGTGGCATGTCGGGTTCGGGTGGCACGGCAGGTTCCGGTGGCACGGCGGGCTCAGGCGGCACGGCGGGCTCAGGTGGCATGGGCGGCGCTGCAGGCACCGGCGGAGTCGGCGGCACGGCGGGTGCTGGTGGCATGGGCGGCGCTGGCGGCATGGCTGGCGCTGGCGGCATGGGCGGCGCCGGAGGCATGGCTGGCGCTGGCGGCATGGCTGGCGCTGGTGGCATGGCTGGTGCTGGTGGCATGGGCGGCATGGCTGGCGCTGGTGGCATGGCTGGCGCTGGCGGCATGGGCGGCGCTGGTGGCATGGGCGGTTCAGCGGGTCCCGAAGCCCGCGTCATCGTGGCGCACGGGAGAACGGTTCGTCTCTT
>Ga0265303_10002261_pt1 | contig 11881 bp, 10 predicted proteins | sample Helome_2_FD_192494 | JGI IMG/M metagenome (GOLD analysis project Ga0265303, IMG submission 192494) | Marine sediment microbial communities from subtidal zone of North Sea - Hel_20160317 (Illumina Assembly) | ecosystem: Environmental > Aquatic > Marine > Subtidal zone > Sediment ...
CATTTCAACATAATCCCTTGCATGACCCCAGTCACGCTTTGCGTCCAGATTGCCGATGTAAAGACAGTCCTGTAAACCAAGTTTAATACGTGCCAGAGCACGAGTAATTTTGCGTGTAACAAACGTCTCCCCGCGTACAGGGCTCTCGTGATTAAACAGTATGCCATTGCAAGCATACATTCCATAAGCTTCACGATAATTTACAGTGATCCAGTAGGCATAAAGCTTAGCCACTGCATATGGGGAACGTGGATAAAAAGGAGTAGTTTCTTTTTGTGGTGTTTCCTGTACCAGTCCATATAACTCTGAAGTTGAAGCCTGGTAAAAACGAGTTTTATTTTCTAAACCAAGCACACGAATTGCTTCAAGTATACGTAACGCTCCCAGCGCATCTGAGTCAGCAGTATATTCCGGTTCCTCAAATGATACTGCTACATGACTTTGAGCAGCTAAATTGTAAATTTCATCTGGCTGCGCCTGCTGAATAATGTGCACTAAACTACTTGAATCGGTCATGTCACCATGATGAAGAAATAAATGTCGGTTCTTCTCATGCGGATCCTGGTATAGATGGTCTATCCGATCGGTATTAAATAATGAAGTCCGACGTTTTATTCCATGTACCAGATAACCTTTCTCTAACAAGAATTCAGCAAGGTAAGCGCCGTCCTGCCCGGTAATACCTGTAATCAAAGCACACTTTTCTTTTTGCATTACTACAAATCCTATTTTCAACAGTTATAAAACATGCTACTTAAGTCAATGATACTCTGCTTGTAGGCTTTAATCAGTTATTATGGCTGCAGCGTATCATTTATATTTCTCAAGTCCTCTTCATCAAGCTCACCAGACTCCGCTTCGAGCCTTAGTCTTGACATAAGAAGATTAAAGCGTGCACGAGTAAGGTCTCTTTGTGCTGAATAATATAATTGTTGTGCATTTAACACATCGACTTCAATCCTTACACCTACTTCCTGACCAAGTTTTGTTGATTCTAGTTGACTTAAACTGGACGCCGTAGCCTGCCTAAGTGCTCTCACCTGTGTGATACCATTAGTAAAATTCAGATACTCCTGACTCACCTTAAGCTCAGTATTTCGATGAGTATTATTCAAGTCTTGAAGCACTCTTTCCTGATTTGCAAGTGCCTCACGTACTCTCGACTGTACTGCAAAACCACTAAATATTGGTACATTTAGTTGAAGCCCAATTTCCTTTGAAGTAAGATCTATTCCCCGTCCAGTAAAGGTTCCACCTACACCTTTTTGATTACTGTAGAGTGCGACCAAATCAAGAGTCGGATAATGCCCTGCCTTTGCCCTCTCCACCTCGTGTTTCGCAATTTCAAGAACAGATTTCTGGACTCTGATGGTAAGGCTATTCTGTTCAGCTACTGCAAGCCAATCATCCATGCTGGCATACTTTAGCGCAAATAAACTAGGGTTATCGTTCTTATGCAACTGTAAGATGCTATCAGGATATCTACCAATAATCTGCTGTAATGCACGTTTACTGATTTCAAGTACGTTTTTAGCAGCTATCTCTTCAGAAACTATTAAGTCAAAACGAGCTTGAGCTTCATTAGTATCAATTATTGTTGAAGTACCAACCTCAAAATTACGTTTGGCCTGTGCCAATTGCTTGCGAATAGCCTTTTGTTGAGCCATAACTACCTCTAAATCAACCTGTGCGGATAACACATCAAAATATGCCTGTGCCACACGCAGGATCAGATCCTGAGCAGCTATAATGAATTGCGAATCTGCTTGCATAACCTGGATTTTCGATTGCTCGTATGCTACGAAATTTTCCATGCGAAAAAGTGGTTGGGTGGCCTGAACAACCACACCGGCTCTATTAATCGTTCTTTCAGGTCCTATGCTTGAATCTATTAGCTGTCTTTGCTTTACACCTGTAAGTGTAAGAGTAGGAAGTAGGCCTGCTCTACCCTGGGGTATTTTTTCCTGAGCCGCCTTATGCTCGGCACGTGCTGCAGCATACTGTGCATCATGCTCCAGCGCTTCTTGGTAGATGTCCACCAGGTCAGCAGCATTTAGTGGAGTATGCAGAAAACTGACCCCAAAAATTAAAAATGTATAAACGTATCGCGAAATATTCACCTTAATTTTTGATTAATTCTTACTTTTGGAAAAAGTAGCTCTTATTAGTTAACAGATAGTTTAGGCAGTTGAACTGTTAAAAGAATGACTTGTGAAGTTAGATAATTAGAAAACAAATTGTTTTATTTTCTGGGCATTCCTCAATGCAGGGATGCAGGTTTCAAAGAGACCCACTTTACTATAGATATCTTTCTCCACACATGTAATTAGTACAGCGTTCATGACTGGTGCCTCGCCTTCTACTACGAATAGTCGCCCACCAATCTTAAGATTTTCCTTGTATTCTTCAGGTAAAACCGGCGTGGAGCCAGTCAATACTATAACGTCATATGGCCCTTGCTCAAGCCAACCATGAGAAGCATCGCCCACTTCCAAAGTTACGTTGGCTATACCATGAGCTTGGAGATTCTGCTCTGCAATCATTTTTAATTCTGGTAAAATTTCAACACTGTAAACATACCCACCTTTCTTAGCTAGCAACGAAGTCAGATATCCGCTACCACTACCAACTTCTAATATTCTGTCAGTCTTTTTAACCTGTAACTCCTGTAAGATGCGAGCTTCCATCTTGGGAGAAAGCATTACCTCACCATGCCCTAATGGAATTTCCATATCTACAAATGCCAAAGAACGATAAGCTGCAGGGACAAACTCCTCACGCCGTAGCTCAAAAAGTAATTTGATAACCTCTGGATCCAGTACATCCCATGGACGGATTTGTTGTTCGACCATATTAAAACGAGTCTGTTCTAAGTTCATATTTGTTCCTAAAAAATTCTTATCTCAAGCTTGCAATTATTCCATATTTCCTTTAGTTTCACAGCATAAGCTGGGGGTCCGCTTCTAGAAACATAGAAAGTCGGTGAGAGAGTCCCTTAATACCTGATACGGGTAATGCCGCCGTAGGGAAGCTAGGGACACCCTCTCCCTTGCTCCTTAGGGCATTTCAAGGAGCGTACTATGAATTCAGTAGTTTTAAACCCCACAAAATTTTCAAGTAAAACTGCTCAAGTAGATGATGCAGCAATAAAACCTTTACCTAATTCCCGAAAAGTATATGTGCAGGGTTCTCGGCCCGATATTCAAGTACCAATGCGCGAAATTAGTCAATCTGACACTCCTTCTAAGTCAGGTGCAGAGAAAAACCCGAAAATATACGTTTACGATACTTCTGGTCCTTATACTGATCCTGAAAAGAAAATTGATATTCGCTCAGGTCTGCCTATGGTACGTGAAAACTGGATAGATGAACGTGGTGATAGTGAAATTCTTGCTAACCCTGTCTCCGTTTATGCCAAAGAACGTCTTGTTGATCCAAAACTTAAGGAAATGCGTTTTGATCTAAAGCGCCGTCCTCGTTGCGGTAAAAACGCAGCAAATGTGACACAAATGCACTATGCTCGTCTTGGTATCATTACGCCTGAGATGGAATACATAGCAATACGTGAAAATCAACGTTGTGAAGAACTCGCTTCACAACATCAAAATATACTTACTCACCAACATTCAGGAAATAATTTTGGAATGCCATCATCCGGATTCATCACACCGGAGTTTGTACGTGATGAAGTAGCGCAAGGCCGCGCGATTATTCCTGCAAACATTAATCACCCTGAGTCTGAACCAATGATTATAGGGCGTAATTTTCTCGTAAAAATTAACGCTAACATTGGTAATTCAACGCTTGGATCTAGTATCCAGGAAGAAATAGAGAAAATGACATGGGCTATTCGCTGGGGTGGAGACACAGTAATGGACTTATCCACTGGAAAAAATATTCATGAAACTCGCGAGTGGATAATTCGCAACAGTCCTGTTCCAATTGGTACCGTGCCAATTTATCAAGCACTAGAAAAAGTAAATGGTAAAGCTGAAGACTTAACCTGGGAAATCTTTCGTGACACATTAATTGAGCAAGCAGAACAAGGTGTTGACTATTTTACTATCCATGCGGGAGTAAGATTATCCTATGTACCCATGACTGCTAAACGTATGACAGGTATTGTTTCAAGGGGTGGCTCAATTATGGCCAAATGGTGTCTTGCTCATCATAAAGAGAGTTTCCTTTATACAAGGTTTGAGGAAATCTGCGAAATTATGAAAACTTACGATGTAAGTTTTTCATTGGGAGATGGTCTGCGTCCTGGCTCAATTTATGATGCTAATGACGAAGCACAATTTGCAGAACTAAAAACACTTGGTGAACTAACTAAAATTGCATGGAAACATGAAGTACAAGTGATGATAGAAGGCCCTGGGCATGTTCCTATGCATCTTATTAAAGAGAACATGGATCTACAGTTGAAACATTGTAACGAGGCTCCGTTCTACACACTGGGCCCACTTACCACAGATATAGCACCCGGCTATGACCATATTACTTCTGCTATTGGCGCTGCTATGATTGGCTGGTATGGTACGGCAATGCTATGTTATGTCACACCAAAAGAACATCTTGGTCTACCAGATAAAAATGATGTAAAAGATGGAATCATTACCTACAAAATTGCCGCACATGCAGCAGATCTAGCAAAGGGCCACCCCGGCGCACAAATCCGTGATAATGCACTATCCAAAGCTCGGTTTGAATTTCGTTGGGATGACCAGTTTAACCTTAGTCTTGATCCAGATAAGGCAAGGCAATTCCATGATGAGACCCTTCCACAAGATGGTGCTAAACTTGCTCATTTCTGCTCGATGTGTGGACCACATTTTTGTTCGATGAAAATCACCCAAGATGTCCGAGATTATGCCGATAGTATTGGTATGAGTGAAGATGAAGCATTAAGAAATGGTATGAAAGAAAAATCTACTGAATTTGTAAGCAAAGGGGCTGAGATTTATAACAAGAGATAATGTTTCCATAACTATTTTAGTTTTTAAATTTAAAAATTAGTATGGAATAATGTATCTCTTTATAAAAAAGAAATTTATGGATTTGCAATAAAATCATCAAACTGGCTAAACCTTACCTTTCCCTACAAGACTTAGACCTATTTGGTTTCACTTATGTTTATCCGTAGCAATAAATTTTCTCAACAATAATCACATGGACCTACTTCTACTGATCAAGGCACTGATCCTCGGCATCGTTGAGGGTCTTACCGAGTTCCTGCCAATCTCTTCTACCGGTCATCTTATATTGGTAGGTGATTTACTTAACTTTAATGATGAAAAAGGTATGGTTTTTGCGATAGTAATTCAGCTAGGAGCCATATTAGCCGTCTGTTGGGAATATCGCATCAAAATTAGTAATGTACTGGTTGGTATTGGCTCCAATGAGGATTCAAACCGCTTTATTTTAAACTTATTTATCGCATTTCTACCTGCTGCAATTCTAGGCCTCCTATTTATCAAAATCATCAAACAGTATCTATTTCATCCAATACCAGTTGCCATTGCTTTGATTGTAGGGGGATTCGTAATTCTATGGGCTGAACGAAGAAAGCATGTAGTAGATGTGGACTGTGTGGAAGATATGGACTGGAAACATGCTTTAAAAGTGGGATTAATGCAATGTCTTGCATTAATCCCAGGAACTTCCCGCTCTGGAGCCACTATTATTGGCGGATTATTTTTTGGTTTGTCCCGCAAGGCAGCGACAGAATTTTCTTTCTTCCTGGCAATCCCTATTATGTTCGCTGCTACTTTCTACGATGTTTTCAAACATCGTGAATTTCTACACTTCGATGATGTTGGTATGTTCAGTGTTGGCTTTGTTGCCTCATTCATTAGCGCGCTTCTCGCAGTTCGTGGATTGTTACGCTTTATCAGCAATCATGATTTCACAGCTTTCGCCTGGTATCGTATTGTGTTTGGCCTAATTATTCTATTTACGGCATATTCTGGAATTATAGAATGGTCTACTAATTAACTACAGCAGTTTAACCGCCCCCCCCAGAACTTAACTTTGTACCCATGGTAACCCGGCCACCTTCCACCCCCCCTGAACACCACGATGGCCACTTGAATCTTTCTCTCCTTCAAAGCCTTCAAGAATATTGAAACAATTTGAGTAACCCGATTCTGATGCAGCTATGGCAGCTTGATTCGACCGAACACCACTGCGACATATAAACATCACAGGTGATTCTTTGGGCACCTTACGTGAAAGCTGCTCAAGAAAATTAGGATTGACCTGCATACCAGGAAAAGATTGCCACTCTATTTCAACAGCACCTGGAATTCGTCCTACCCAAGACCACTCTGCTTGCGACCGTACATCAACCAGTCTAGTGTCAGGATTTTCTTGTAATAATGTAAGTGCTTCTGTAGGAAGAAGCGCCCCTTCATATGGCAAATTCATATCTTCAACTCGTAGTTTAGCTCTGTTTAGTATTTCTGTAATTGATCCCATATATGCGCCGATAGTTTAAGGATTAAAGAATGTAATGTAATTTTATTGCGAGTGTTTAAGAATACTGATAGAAATATTATTCTGCAATAGCTATGGAAATAGCACAATATATAGCCACTCCATTTTAAATCACGAAAATAGCCCTTGCACCATACTATTTAATTTGTTTCAAGGATAACCTTGCTCGTCCTGATATAATCCTAAATTGGTGTTTTGCTCATTTCTTATACTATGTTAAGTTGTATATCTAGTTTGGAGAGAAAAAATGGCAGCAACTGACGTTTTAAAAATGATAAAAGATAACGAAGTAAAATTCGTTGACTTGCGATTTACTGACACCCGGGGTAAGGAACATCACGTAACAATTCCAGCGCATGCTTTTGGTGTTGATAAATTTGAGGACGGTCACTCGTTTGATGGCTCATCAATTGCTGGATGGAAAGGTATCCAAGCTTCCGATATGCTGTTAATGCCAGACCATGAAACAGCTAACTTGGATCCGTTCATGGATGAATCCACTCTGCTACTTTCCTGTGATGTAGTTGAGCCTTCTGATGGTCAAGGTTATAGCCGTGATCCACGGTCTTTAGCAAAACGTGGTGAAGCTTATCTTAAATCAACTGGCATTGGCGATATTGCCTATTTTGGTCCTGAACCTGAATTCTTTATCTTTGATTCTGTAATGTGGCATACAGATCTGTCAGGCTGCTCGGTAAAAATTGAATCTGGTGAAGCTGCGTGGAGTTCTCTAGAAAAATATGAGAGTGGAAATATTGGTCACCGCCCCATGGTTAAAAGTGGCTATTTTCCAGTTCCCCCAGTTGATTCTTTCCAAGATATCCGTTCAGCAATGTGCCTTGCACTTGAAGAAATGGGAGTGGAAGTGGAAGTCCACCACCATGAAGTTGCAACGGCAGGTCAATGTGAAATAGGTACAAAATTTAGTAGCTTAGTAAAACGTGCGGACTGGACTCAGATTCTCAAATATGTTGTACACAACGTTGCTCATTCATATGGAAAAACAGCAACTTTTATGCCCAAACCAATTGTAGGTGACAACGGATCGGGAATGCATGTACACCAATCTCTATGGAAGAATGGTAAAAATCTATTTTCTGGAAACGGCTACGCTGGCTTGTCTGAAATTGCACTATTTTATATTGGTGGCATAATCAAGCATGCCAAAGCCCTAAACGCTATCACTAATCCGAGTACAAATTCCTATCGGCGTTTAATTCCAGGTTTTGAGGCTCCCAGCAATCTTGCCTATTCAGTAAGCAACCGCTCTGCTGCAGTACGCATACCCCATACTAATGATTCGAAAGCGCGTCGTGTCGAAGCACGTTTCCCTGACCCCACCGCCAATCCTTATCTTGCTTTCACTGCTTTAATGATGGCTGGATTAGATGGCATACAAAATAAAATCCACCCGGGTGATCCCATGGATAAGAATCTCTATGATCTCCCACCAGAAGAAGCAGCTAAAGTTCCAAACTCTTGCGTTACTCTGGAAGAAGCTCTTGACAATCTTGACAGTGACCGTGATTTTCTTACCCGTGGAGATGTATTCTCCAATGATATGCTAAACGCTTATATCGAATTAAAAATGGAAGAAATCATTCGCTCCCGTATGGCAACCCATCCGATTGAATTTGATATGTACTACAGCTTATAATTTTTTCTAATATTAACAAATATATAATTACTTACTGCCTCGCAATCAAGTAACATTCTTAGTTTTTATATTTCTTCTATAAAATTCTGCAAACAAGATATTTTCTCTTCATAGTTTAATCGATTCAATAAAGGAAAATAATTAATGAATATTTTTACTACTTCATTAACTACTGTTTTTTTATTAGCTATTGTTGGTTGCAGTAATGAAGCAACTAATAATCAAGATAAAATGAAAGAGTCAGTTGCCTTAGGTAGCGAAATAACACTTGAAGGTCAATTACCGTCATCATTAACAGAAGGTTTATCCCCGGAAGAAAAATCTAAGCTTGCTGAAGAAATACTACCAAGTGCCTCACCAGACGAGTTAACTCCAGAAGAGAAATTCCAGAAATTAAGAAAAGATGCTGAAGATGGGGATGCAAAGGCACAGACTACTCTTGGTGTGATGTACTTTACTGGTGAGGCTATATCTAAAGATGCGTCTGGTAAAGTATTGAGTACCGATGCCGCTAAAGCTGCAGCGTGGTTCCATAGGGCCGCCCAACAGGGAAATGCTGATGCGCAATTTAATTTAGGCTTGATGTATGCAACAGGACAAGGTGGCCTAACTCAAGATTCTGTTAAAGCAGTTGATTTTTTTCGAAAATCTGCTCTCCAGGGAAATGCTGATGCACAAAATAACCTTGGCGCTATGTATCATATGGGTGAAGGCATAAAGCAAAATAATGCAGAAGCTAAGAAGTGGTATGCAAAATCGGCAGCACAGGGAAATGTTGATGCGCAGGCTAACCTCAAAACAGTGAAATAACTACGAGCTCTGTAATTGATAAAAATTAAGACAGAATTATTCTTTTTTGAATATTTTTTTAAAGTTAGAATTTGTCAGTAATTACTACTTCATCCATAGCTAAGCTCCCACCTCTTGCCCATGCATCTTTAGTGCCTTTTCCAATGGCTACAAACATTGCAATAATGTGATCTGCCGGTAGATTAATAATCTTAGCCACCTTTTCAAAATCGAAGCCAACCATTGGACATGAGGCATACCCCATTTCTTGGGCAGCCAGCATAAGAGTCATTGCTGCAATACCACAGGAACGCATCGCCTCATCCCGTTGCACCTGCTCATACCCGCTATAGTATTGTTCAATTGCAGGAAGCATAAATTCCTGAACCGGTTGTGGAGCATTTTTCCAGTATCGTACAGGCTCTTTAGTCCACGATTTCAAATCTGCAGTTAGAACAACTAGTATCGATGCATCTGTAACTTGTGCCTGATCCCAGGCTACAGTCCTTAACTGACGTCTAAGATCAGGATCTTTTGCCAACAAAAAACGCCAGTTCTGAATATTAAAAGAAGTTGGAGAAAGTAACGTAAGTGACATTAGCTGATCAATCTCAGCTTCACTCATACGATGACTGGAATCAAAATGCTTGATAGCTCGTCGTGAATTAATGGCAGTTGAAACATTCATGCTTTTTCCCCATAAATAAGAAATATAAACCTTTTAAGGTTTTATGATAAAGATTTACAGAATCAAGGTTGAAAACATAAAGTTTCAGCCCAGAATGACACTATAATCAACTCAAACAAATACTTGTTTATACTATAGATATTTTTAATATATTAAAGCTACTATTTACCTAAATAATTATCTTTGATAGTTTATTTGTCCCTTTTAAATAATATTTTCCATTCTCATAAAATATTGCAACTTTTCATGAATATTAGTAGTCTTACGTATTAGAAATTTAGAGTAGGCTAATAACTAAGGAGAATATATGCAACCCGAACTACAATATCCGAACCAGGCACAGCCAAACCAACTTGCTATTGTCCGTAATAAGGTTCTTCGTAATACCTTCTGGATGCTTGGCCTGACCATGATTCCAACAATAATTGGTGCAATGATTGGAATGAGCACAAATTTCTCTTTCTTTGCTCAGTCCCCGGTCATGGGCATGATAGTGATGTTGGCAGTAATGTTTGGGTTCATATTTGCAATAAGGGCTACCCGAAATAGTATATGGGGAATTATCTTACTGTTTGGATTCACTTTTTGTCTCGGTTGGTTCCTTGGACCACTACTTAATGCTGCACTACAGTTCAGCAATGGCCCACAATTAATAGGCCTAGCTGCCGGAGGTACTGCTACTATACTCTTTGCTTTGGCAGGGTACGCTACAGTGACACGTAAAGACTTTGGGTTTATGGGAAATTTCCTGTTTGCAGGGATAATCTTATTGTTGATCGCAATGGTTGCAAATATATTCCTTGCTATACCAGCAGCATCTCTAGCCATCTCAGCAATTGCAGTATTGTTATTTTCAGGTTTTATTCTGTATGACGTAAGCCGTATTGTAAATGGCGGTGAAACAAACTATGTGATGGCAGCACTTGGGATGTACCTTAATATTTTTAATCTCTTTGTACACTTGTTACATCTGTTGATGGCATTTGCAGGAGAAAGAGACTAAACGAAGTACCTATATCTGTGCTCAGGGTAATACCTGAGCATTAAATTCAACAAAAAAAACAAATATGTAATTCTGTAGCTTATTATTGGGCCTTCCACTGACTCAGGAATTCTTCCCAGTGGTGTTCAGTAGATTTTCTCAAAGTAGTACGAACTAGTTCACTCTCATAAAGATATTGTTCATCGTTTAAAATACCGCGCAGAAATTGGAAACGAAGAAACATAAGATAAGTATTTACTACATCAGTTTCACAATAGTTTCGGATTGTTACACTCTTCCCGTCCTGAAATGCATTCCATACTTGAGAGCCATCCATTCCCAGTTTTCCCGGAAAACCTATCAGTTGTGCCAGATCGTTAAGTGCAACATTGGCACGTGGTTGATGCATTGCCAGCAAATCCATTAAATCCAGGTGACGACTATGATAACGACTAAGATAATTGTTCCATTTAAAGTCTCGGTCATTCTCACCTGTCTCCCAATAGCGATGTGCTGGAATACCATGAATCATGCTACGGTAATGTAGTACCGGCAAATCAAAACTGTTACCGTTCCACGAAACCAACTGAGGGGTATATTTATCGATACCTTCAAAGAAACGTCTGATAAGTTCTGTTTCAGTATCTTCCGTACTGCCCAATGACCATACACAAAAATCATTTCTATCGCGTAATGCACATGAAATAGAAACAATTTTATGTAGATGAAGCTGTAAAAAGTCATTTCCGGTTACCTGCCGCCGAGACTGGAATGCCATCTCAGCTATATCGGCAGGCGATAGCTCAGAGCCTAGCTCATGGAGCTTACGCAGCCCTTCTATATCAGGTACCGTTTCAATATCAAAAACAAGAGTTGGTGCCAAGCATACCCTCTCTATATAAATTTTCGGCTTAAAGTAGTCTGCCTTCTATCGTATATACCCATTCTTCATTTATCAGAGAAAATACCGGTTGAAAGATACCGGTCACCACGATCACATATTATAAAAACAATTACCGAATTATCTATACTAGAAGAAACCTTAAGAGCTGCAGCTAGGGCACCACCAGAGGAAATTCCTGCAAATATCCCTTCTTCTCTGGCTAAACGTCTGGTAGTTTCCTCCGCTTCATCCTGAGAAACCAACATGATTTGATCTATTTGTTTCGCATCATAAATTCTTGGTAGATACGCTTCGGGCCATTTTCTGATTCCGGGGATCTGAGCTCCTTCCTTAGGTTGCACTCCAATAATCTTAATTGCCGGATCC
>Ga0265303_10002262_pt1 | contig 11878 bp, 10 predicted proteins | sample Helome_2_FD_192494 | JGI IMG/M metagenome (GOLD analysis project Ga0265303, IMG submission 192494) | Marine sediment microbial communities from subtidal zone of North Sea - Hel_20160317 (Illumina Assembly) | ecosystem: Environmental > Aquatic > Marine > Subtidal zone > Sediment ...
CTCTGGGTTGATCGCGAGCGCGTAACCGCCTCGTGGCCCCCGCTTGGAGGTGACCAGGCCGGCCCGCTTGAGATCCTGGAAGATCTGCTCCAGAAACCGCGGTGGAATCGCCTGGCGACGCGAGATATCCTTGATCTGCGTCGCCTTTCCGCCGCTGTGGAACGCGATGTCGAAGATGGCTCGGACGCCGTATCGACCTTTGTTCGAGAGCTTCACCGCACGGGATCTATGGGTTCCCGCATCGGAATTGTCAAGAATAACTATTCGGCTGGTAATATCGGCGCCATCGAGTCGGAGCTCCCGCCACGCTCCTCGGCCGGGACATGTGGCAGCCCTTCGCCGACGTGGAGCCTGGCACGCTCGAGGATCGCCTCACAGAGGTCGCCGAAGTCGTAGCCCGCCCCAGCTGCAATCTTCGGGAGAAGCGACGTCGGGGTGAGGCCCGGAAGTGTGTTCACCTCCAGCACGTATTCGTTCTCGTCGGAGGTCACCAACAGGTCGACGCGCGTCGCCCCCGTGGCACCGACGCAATGCACAGCACGCTCCGCGAGATTCAACACGCCCTGGTACCGTGTCGGCGAGAGCCGCGCCGGAAAGTGATATTGGCTTCCGCCCTCTTGGTATTTGGACTTGTAATCGTAGAAGCCGCCCTTCGGCTCGATTTCGATCGCTCCGAGTGCATTTCCGTCGAGCAAGCCCACCGCGACCTCGCGTCCGACGATCAGGCGCTCCACCAAGATCCATTCGTCGAAGCGAGCCGCGTCTTGGCAGCGTTCTTCGAGCTCTGCGAGATTGCGCGCGGCACCGGCCCCGACGCTCGAGCCGCCGGAGCGGGGTTTCACGAAGCTCGGGAAACCAAACGAGCTGTGAATCTGTTCGAGGCGTTCGAGGTCGTCTCGGCGCATCACGTAATACGAGGGCGTCGGCACGTTGTAGAGCCGGAAGAGCTCTTTTGACTTGAGCTTGTCCATGGCCAACGCGCTTGGAAGCACGCCCGAGCCCGTATAAGGAACTCCCATGGTCTCGAGCATTCCCTGGATGCAGCCGTCCTCCCCATAGGTGCCATGAAGAGCAATGACCGCCAGGTCGATGGTGCTCTGTCGCAGCACCCGATCGATGTCAGCGTCGACGAAGACTTTACGAACCCGGTATCCCCGCGCCTTGAGCGCCTCGTAGATGGCTTCCCCGGTTTTGATCGAGATCTCGCGCTCAGCGCTCAGGCCTCCGAGCAATATGCCAATCTCTTTGTCCTTCATTGGAATCTCCTCGACGCACCCTCTTGCGAAGAACGAGCCAATCCAACTTCACCCCGAATCTCCATCGGGTGGCTCTCGGCTCGTGTCTCGCGTGCCACGACGGCAACGCCCATCTGACACGAAAAACCGCTCCACATTCCGACTTGGCTGTAACAGCGGGGATCGGCCAGAGCCAATTATTCGCAGGCGGGCCCTATGAGCCTGGCATCGACTAAAGTCAACTCGGACGGGGTTAAGGCGGGGTAGAACACCAGGCGGGAGGAATTGAACCTACGGAGCGAGCCGTTTGATTGCCTCGCCGCGGTGGTGATGGTAACCGATAAGAAGGAGGGGGTCTTCGGACCCTAAGACTCAATCATCAACCGCTTTTGTCCGGTCGGAGTGCGAACGAGCATGGCTGGCGGCCTGCGCGGGTGGAGCGATCCCTTGCTCCCCGTCGCAGCGATCGCATGGCCATCCGTCATCGCCCATCGGAATGACAGGAACGACAACCAACATGACATTCACGGAAGCAGCCGTGGAGGTGCTTCGCCTCACTGGAAAGCCCCTCCATTACAAGAAAATCACCGAAATCGCCATCGAGCGAAATCTTCTATCGCACGTAGGTAAAACCCCAGAAACCACCATGAGCTCGAGGCTCGCGACCATGGTCAAAAAAGACCGAGGCGACGCTCCGATCATCAAGGTGAAACCCGGCGTGTTCGCCCTTCGGGAGCTAGACGACGACTTGGCCGAAGAGCTAGCAGACGCCGAGCCCGTCGAGGAGGAGTTGAACGCTCTCCCCGAGGCTGCCGAAGACACAGCCGAGGCCGCATCGGAAGAACCGGCGGACGAAACGACCGAGGACGAGCCGAGCTTTGTCTCGCAAGACCTCCCAGGTGCTGACGTTTTTCCGGAAGAAGAGGACGACGACGACCTGATCCTCGCCAACCTCGACGATGAATCCCGTGGCGCCAAGCGGCCCCGTAAGCGCCGCACGCGACGCCGCCGAGACCGGGATGAGCCGCGTCAAGGTGCAGCCAGCGAAGGTCGGAGCTCTCGGGACCGCCAGCGGCGGGAGCCCGTCGCCAAGGCGACTCGAGCGGCCGAGCCTGGGGAAGCCGTCGGTCGAGACCTGGCCGATGCCATCGAGCAAGCTCTCCACGGACGTAGCCGCCAGCCGAGGAGCCTCGTTCAGGTGGCGGAGGCCTTAATCTCGGCTGGGAGGCTCTCTGGAGGCCCGGCAGACCTGGCGCCGACCCTGGCCGCGGCCATCCGCGGGGACAACGCCCGCCGAAGGGCGTCGGCTGAGCGCCGGAGGTTCCGGGAGTCGAATGGCTCCGTCTCGCTCCTCGAATGGGACCACCCAAGCGACGCGGTCAAGGCCGAAGAAGCGGCGGTCCGGGCAGCCGAGCGTCAGCAGGAGGAGGTTCGCCGAGCGTTCATCAAGCGGCTCCGCGACTTCCCGGACGGGGCACTGCTCGAGTTGATCGCCACCTGGTTGAACGCCATGGGCGTTCATTCGATTCGTGGAGTGCGGGCCGAGACGGGGGACTTCAGCTTGGCCGGCACGCTGCGGCGTGGCCCCGAAGAGACGCCATTGGCGATCACCATCCATCGTGGCAAGCAACCGCTCACCAATGACGACATCATCGCTCTGCGCGGGGCCCTACACCAGTTCGATCACGCGCGGATCGGATGGTTGATCACCCTCGGTCAGGTTCGAGAGGGGATTCATCAAGAGGCGCACGCCGACGGCGCGGCACCCTGCGCAGTGTTCGACGGAGACGCCTTGGCGAAGTCGATGGAAGAAGTCGGCGTCGGCATTCAACGCTTCACAGTGCCCTTGGCGGTGCTCGATGTGGAGCTGCTGGACTCGCTCGGCGGAACGGCGCGTGCATCTTCCTCGGACGAAGCAACCGAGTCGAACGGTTCGAAGCGCCGCCGGAGCCGCCGTCGGGTGCGGCGGCGGTCCCCTCGCGATCAAGGGGGCGAAGAGACCAGCGAAGAGGATTCCCTCGAGGCGAGCAAGGGGGCCAAAGAGGCGCCCGAAGCGCCGGATAGCGACGCACCAGAGCCGGTCGAGGCCTCTGAACCCACTGAAGACAAAGAGAAATTGGCGGCGGACTCACCGACGGATCCCAACCTCGAAGCCGAGCAACTGTAACCCGCTTGATACCGCGTTCTGGGCGGGCGGGTGGCGCTAGGTACGGCCATGCCCTACCGTCGGGGCCTCCTGGTGGCCTTTAGGGGATTTGGCATGCGGATAGCACTCTTATGTCTTGGCGTTGTGCTCATCAGCGCGTGGAACTCGCACACGATTGCGGGTCCCTCGTGGAGAGCGCCCGCGCCTACGTCGGCGGAAGGCGGCGAGGGGATCCGCTATCGGTCCGCCGTCGGTGATCACCCTACGGCGGTCGCGATCGCGCGCGCAATCGACGCCCGCTTGATCGTCCGCGAGAGTCGACAGGGCGACCCGATTCACGTACAGCACTGCCGCGTGACCGAGGGTGGATGCCGCGCTCGCATCGCGACGCTTTCTCGATTGATCACGGAGGAGAGCAACCACGCCGGCATCGATCCGTTCCTTACCGCCGCCATCGCGATGCGTGAGTCGGGTCTCAACCCGCTAGCCGTCAGCCCAATCGGGGCGCGCGGGATCGTACAGCTCAACCCCAAGTATCGGGGCAAGACAGTCCCATTCATCTACAACGAGCGCTACCGCAAGGAGTGCAGCCTCCGCCCGGGCGCCTGTCAGCGCGAGGTAATCGAGGCAGGCCTAGGCCTTCTCAAATGGGCCACGACGCGATGTGACGGCGACGTGGGGCAGGGGCTCGCTTGGTACAACTCGGGCGGCTGCGCGAAGAACGCCTACAGCTCCGGGGTCCTCCGGGAGCGACGGCGACTGCTGCGGCTTGCCAAACGCGCCGATCCCGCAACTGAGGCGGTTTTCCTCGATTAAACCTAGGATTTTTGGTCGACGATCAGCCGCTCAAAGGCCCGCCCCATGGCCTCGGCCACGGTCTGTATCGGCCCGGAGTCCGAACCTGGGTCAGTCGCGCATAGAAGGCCGCAAATGCGAGCCCCGATTCGCACCGGGGCGATGACGATTTCCCGACCTTGGCTCCCGAGCGCTGCACGCAGAAGGTGGTCCGCGGCGGTCTGTCCAAAGGCCCCTTGGTACAACTCGCCGCTATGCGCCACATCATTGAGGACCGAGGGATTGGTCGCGGGAACCCACAGGCTCCGGATGCTCGCACTTGTGATGTCGTCACCCGCCCCGTCCCAGCCGCGAAACACCCCCTTGCGGAGCGCCAGAAAGGCCGCCCCGCTCGCTGTAGCCAAGCAAGCATCGCAGCCGGCACGAACCACATCGTCGCGCGTCGTGACACGTCCGAGCTCGGCGAGGTCTGGCTCGACGACTTGGGGTACCGCCAACGATGACGGCGGGGCCGCGTTTTCTCGGTCGCCGGTCGATCGATCCCACGCGCGATCCCAAACCGGACTGGCTGTCGCTGCGAGCAGAGCCGGATCGAAGGACTGAAGCGTTTCGCCTGTGTTGCTCGTCGACGCCTTGTCCGCGGATGGCTTGCCATGGACGGGAGGCACGACGCCGCTTGGGTGACGCTGGCGTTGCAGTGCCAACGGGTCACTGACCAACGTCGGGCGATCGGCGGGGTACGCCCGCTCGAGTGAGGCCATCAAATCGGAGAGCTTCGCGACGGTCGGCAAAATTGCGCCTCCCAGAGCCTCGGACAATACGCGAACGGCCTCTTCATCGGTGGGATCGGCCATGGCCACGATAGCCCCCGCGGGACTTGGCCGGAGTGGCATCGCGCATAGCTCGTGCGCATCCGAGCCGGGCAGACGACGAACCAAATCCAGATCGGCTCGGGCGAGGTCTCGAGCCTGGAGCATCGGTCCGAAACCAAGCGAGACGAAAAAACCCGCGAGGATGCGTTCATCGAGGCCTTGGGCGATGAGATTGCGAACGAGCTGGGGGGAGGGAACCTCTGCACCCTGTCCCTGACTGGCACGCAACTGCGCGCCGGTCACGAGGCCGACGTCGAGGAGCTGTGCAACCCATCCCTTTTCCATACCTGATCCCTAGCCAGGGTCCCCACGTGCGGCAAGTGAGAGAGGCTGATAGCATCCTTAGTCGAATGGCTCGGGTCCTGCAGATCGAGGACGACCCCAACAATCGCCGCCTCGTCCAGAAGCTGCTCGGAGCCGCAGGACACGAGGTGATCGAGGCGGAAGGCGGGGTCGAGGGCATCCGTCTCGCCCGTGAGATGCTGCCGGATTTGGTGCTCGTGGACATCAACATCCCGGACTTGGACGGTTATGAGGTGACGCTGCGGCTGCGAGGCATGCCCGCCCTCATGGACGTCCCGATCGTCGCGATCACCGCCGAAGCGGATCGCGATTCGACGCTCGCCGTGGGATGCGACGGATTCATCGCCAAACCCATCGACGCTGCGCATTTCGCCGAAACGATCGAACAATTTCTCAAGGGACATCGCGAGTGGACGGACGATGAGAGCGAGGTCCTACTCCGTGAACGCACCCAAAAGATCGTCGAGCACCTCGAGAAAAAGATCGTCGAGCTTTCGGAGACCAACAAACGCCTCGAAGACGTCGCTCGCCTTCGCCGGGAGTTCCTCCAAAACGTCAGCCACGAGCTCGCCACGCCGATGACCCCGGTCGTTGGCTATCTCCGGCTCCTGCTCAATGAGGAACTCGGGCCGCTCACCGATCTTCAGCGCAAGTGTTTGGGGTCGATCGAAACGTCGACGCAACGCCTCCGTTCGGTGGTCGACACGCTGCTGGATGTCAGCTCGTTGGAAACCGGCCGGATGCACTACTACACGCGCGCATACGACTTCCGAGAGGTCGCCGCGAACGCCCTCACACAGATGCGCCCAAAGTTCGAAGAGCGTGACGTGACCCTGGTCGAACGGATCCCAGACGAGCCACTTCCCGCGCAAGGCGATCCGGACAAGCTCCTAAGGGCGATGGTTCACGTGCTCGACAACGCATCCAAGTTTACGCCGATCGGGGGCCAGGTGGCGGTCGAGGTGCGGCCCGAAGGTCAGGCGCACTTGTTGTTTGGCGTCGCCGACAGCGGCCCCGGCGTGCGGCCCGAGCACATCGCGCGGATCATGGAGCCCTTCTATCAGGTCGACGGATCCGTGACCCGAGAGCAGGGCGGCGTGGGCCTCGGGCTGGCGTTCGCAAGACGGGTGACCGAAGCCCTAGGCGGGGGCATCGAGATTTCGAGCCCGCCGGCCGGGGAGGTCGCAGAACGGCAGCTCTCGGGTACCCTCGTCGAGCTTCGCGTCGACCGCACGCAGGATCGACCCGAAACGGTATCCCCGTGATCTATCTCGACCACCACGCCGCCGCACCAACCCCCGAGTTGGTCCGCCGGGCGATGGCAGACGCCTCGGCGACCGCCTGGGCGAACCCCTCGAGCACGCACCGCGCAGGACAGGCTTCACGCCAACTACTAGAAAAGGCGCGCGAGCGCGTCGGCCGATCGATCGGAGCGGCGCCCGCCGATGTCGTGCTCACCGGTGGGGGCACCGAGGCGTGCAATCTTGGAATCCGAGGCTTGGCCAAGGGGTGCCGAAAAATCATCACGACTGCAGTCGAGCACCCCGCGGTGGCTGAAAGCGTCCGCCACCTCGGGCGCGACGGCGGCCGCGAGGTTTTGGTGTTACCCGTTCCGGCTGGCATGCCTCCTGCTCCCGGCCAGATTGCTCCGCACCTAAGCAACGACACCTTGGTGGCAGTTCAATGGGTGAACCACGAGACGGGCACCCTCTTTCCCGTACACGATTACGGGCAACTCTGCCGCGGACGCGGCGCTCGATTGTTCGTCGACGCGACCCAGGCGCTCGGCAAGGTGCCGATCGATGTCTCTTCTCTCGGAGCCGATGCGGTCGCATTCGCCGCGCAAAAAATCGGCGGACCGGCAGGCGCGGGGGCCTGCTGGGTACGCCGGGGGATCGAGCTCGACACCGTACTAGCTGGTGGCTCACAAGAACGCGGCCGACGCCCGGGCACTCTCGACACGTTGAGCATGGTCGGCTTTGGTGCGGCGACGTCCTTGACCGGGCTTCGTCTCGAGCGGCAGGCGGCCATCGCAGCCCTCCGTGACCGGTTGGAGGCGCGACTTCTCACGCTCGGGGCAGTGCCCAATGCCGGAGAGCCAAGGACCGCGACGGTCTGCAACGTGAGCTTCCCGGAATGGGAGGGCGCAATCCTGGTCGCGGCGCTCGACCTCGAGGGCGTTTGTGTCTCGACCGGGGCAGCTTGCTCCTCCGGGTTGCAGCAGCCTTCCGCCGTCATCCTCGCCATGTATCCGAATGAGCAGTGGCGGGCTGGCTCGGCGGTTCGAATCAGTCTAGGAATCGAAACCACGGAGCCCGATATCGAGTTAGCAATATTGGCTTTTCAGCGAGTCGTCTCTCGAACCAGGGCACAAAACCTCAGTCAGACTTGAGGTCTGCTCAGCCAAGTTTGCAGCGATTTATAGATTCACTTCGGAACTATATGTTTTTACTGCATAAATCAATAACGGACTTTCGACGGTACAGGTTTCCATTAAGTGGAACAGACCACGGTTGGTTTGTTCAGTAGTCGTACCATGACCGAACCGAGACGAATCCTGGTGGCGATGAGCGGAGGTGTGGACTCCTCGGTGGCGGCGGCCTTGCTGCGTGAAGCTGGCTACGACTTGATCGGGGTGACCCTGCACCTCTGGGACGCTGAGGGAGCACAGCAGGTTGGCCGGTGCTGCGCTGCGGAGGACCGCGACGATGCACGACGCACCTGCGAGCATCTCGGGGTTCCCCACTACGTCCTCGACGAGCGAGCGGCGTTTCGAAAGCACGTTGTAGACCCGTTCGTCGCGGACTATCTCGCAGGACGAACACCGATTCCCTGCGTGAGTTGCAACCGCACCGTGAAGCTCACGCACTTGGCGGATGTCGCCGAGCGTTTCGGGGCAAGCCACATTGCGACTGGCCACTACGCACGGCTCGAGCGCTCCGCGGACGGACAGATACGGCTCCTGCGAGGCCGCGACACCAACAAGGATCAAAGTTACTTCCTGTTTGGGCTGCCGCAGTCAACCCTCGAGCGACTCGTCTTTCCGCTCGGCGACCTGACGAAACCCGAGGTTCGAGAGGCCGGCCGTCGACTCGGTGTGCCCAACGCCGACAAACCCGACTCCCAGGAGCTCTGCTTCGTGCCCGACGGTCGCGTTGGGGATTTCATCGATAGGCAGGGGCGGCCGAGCAAGCCTGGCCGGATCGTCGACTCGGACGGCGCCGTCCTCGGGCACCACCAGGGGGTCGCCAATTTCACCCGTGGGCAGCGACGAGGGCTCGGTCTTGGGGGTGGAGGCGCGCGCTATGTGCTTCGCATCATGGCCACAACCGACGACGTGGTCGTGGGCCATGAGCGGGGGCTCTACGATCGGCAGCTCGTCGCCAAGGACGCGCACTGGGTCGCGGACCGGCCCGTCGATACGTTCGAGGGGGAGGTTCGGATTCGCTACCGTCACCGAGGCGCGGTGGGTGATGTCACACCGACCCGCGAAGGTTTCGAGGTTCGTTTTGCCGAGCCGCAGCGCGCGATTACACCCGGGCAAGCCGCGGTGGTATACCGTGGTGACGAGGTGATCGGTGGCGGTTTCATCGCATGAGCTCGGCGTACGGGGTTCGAGCATTCTCATTGTGCTGCTTCTTGGAAGCTGCTCCACCGGTCCGGGCGAGGGCAGCGCTGTCGGGCAGGTTTGGGCTCCAGAATGCGGGCTTATTGGCGGGCCGTTCTCGCTCGATCCGAACTTCTTTGCCATGCAGCCAAGCACCTCGGTCGAGATCATCGACATGAGAATGCAGCGGGGCGGCGACATCCCGAACTTGAGCGATGGCGTCTCGTTTTTCCTCGCTGACCCCGAGTTGCTGAAAAACGAAATGCTCGGGGTCGACATCGAGTTCGAGCTCTTCGGATCGCCGGTCCAGATGACGCTCTATCTAAACGAGACCTGTCCGGGTCTTTCGCAAATCCCCGTCGTGTACCGCGCGGTCTCCGGCACCATTCGGTTTGATGAGCTGTATGTCCCTTGGATCGACAATGACACCCGCATGACAACGGCCCAGTTCACCGATGTCGAGCTTGTCGACACCGCCGAACCGGAGATCCGGCGCGCCTTGCTGAGCGGGGACATCAGCTTCTTGTTCCAAGTAGGCAGGCCAGCTCAGAACTTCACGTTTTGATGCCTCGAATTCGCCGAGTCGCGGGGCGGGTCCGGGCCGTCGGAAGAGGCGGCGATGCGGTGATCGAAACGGGCGAAGGGGTGGTGCTGGCGCCGGGCGGCCTGCCTGGCGAGCGGGTCGAGCTCGAGCGGAGGCCGTCAAAGCGCGGGGCCGCGCGAGGCAAGCTCACTCGGATCGTCAAGGGAGCTGAGGGCCGACGGGAACCGCCATGCAACGACGCGCATCGCTGCGGCGGGTGTCCGCTGATGATCGCCGAGATCGCCCTCCAGCAACGCATCAAAGAGGGCTTCCTTCGCGAAGCCTGCGAGGGGCTTCCTGGGGCGAGCGACACGGAGCTCGTCTGGGTTGCGTCCCCTGACGAGCTCGGCTACCGACGCCGAGCGCGACTCGCGTGGTACGGACAGACCTTCGGGTACCGCCAGCGGCACTCGAAGCGAGTCATCGACATCGAGCGATGCATTGTTTTGGCCGAGCCGCTTCGACGCACATGGGACGCCGCGCGCGACCATCTGCGAGCGTCGATCGGTGGTCGAGGGGAGATTCAGCTATTGCTCTCCGAGGAAGCCGTCGTGGTTGAGCTTCGGACCCTGGACGAACAGAAACCTGAGCTCTTCGAGGCCTGCAACCAGCTCTCACGGACGGCGGGCGTCGGGGGAGTCAGCCTTCGAATCGGCGACCGCGGACGACCCGCTGTGTGGGGGGAGGCCAAGGTGGCGGCACGGGCGCACGACCAAGGTCTCTTGTGCGGTCCCGCAGGCTCGTTTTCGCAAGCCAACGATCGAATCAACCAGATGCTCGTAGAGCAAGTGGTGGCGCTCGCCGAACCCGCGAGCCTGCGTGTCCTCGAGCTCCATTGCGGGATCGGGAACTTCACCGTGGCGCTGGCGGAAGCCGCAAAAACGTTGGTGTCAGTCGAGCAAGACGCTGCGGCCGCGGAGGCCTGCAGAGCGAATTTGGCTGCGCGCCGGCTCGAAGCGCGCGTCGTCGACGGGGATGCCAACCGACCGCCCAAAGGCAGCTACGACGTCGTCGTGCTCGACCCACCGCGACAGGGCGCCAAGGCGTTCTTCGAAGACGCCGCCATTTGGCGCGGTACCCGACGCATCGTGTACGTCTCGTGTGACACTGCGACCCTCTGTCGCGACCTAGGCCTGGCTTGTGACCACGGCTATCGTATCGACCGGATGATCGCGTTCGACATGTTCCCCCAAACCGCTCATCTCGAAAGCTTGGTTCGACTCGTTCCTCGTTGACCGAGCAACGCTGCGTTGCTCCAGGCGCGCGGGAGCGCTAGCGTTTCGCTGGATATGCGCTGCCCCTATTGCGGAACCTTGGACAACCGCGTGATCGACTCGCGCCTCTCGCAGGCGGGAGAGGCGACCCGGAGACGACGCGAATGCGAGAGCTGCGGGCGTCGCTACACCACCTACGAACGCGTGGAGCATATGACTCCTCTGATCATCAAGAACGACGGGCGCCGCCAACCCTACGACCGAAACAAGCTTCTCGCGGGGCTTCGCCGTGCGTGCGTCAAGCGGCCGGTTTCCACGGAGGCGCTCGAGCGCCTCCTGAGCCAGGTGGAGCGATGGATGGCCGACACCGGCGAACAGGAGGTCTCGTCGGCCGACCTCGGGCAACGCGTGCTCCTCGATCTCCGCGAACTTGACCAAGTTGCCTACGTTCGGTTCGCTAGCGTGTATCGCGATTTCCAGGACGTGGATGAGTTTCTCGACGAACTCACGCAGCTGAAAGAGTGAGATGAGGTCGAACGACGAACGCGGATTCATGCGGTTGGCGCTCGAAGAGGCAAAACACGGCCGCACGAGCCCCAATCCGCGGGTGGGTGCGGTCATCGTCGAAGGAGGTCAGGTCATCGCGCGCGGGTACCACGCTGCCGCGGGACAAGCGCATGCCGAAGTGGCCGCGATTCGAAACGCCGGGCGGTCCGTCGCGGGCGCCACCCTCTACGTAACTCTCGAGCCCTGTGATCACCACGGTCGGACAGGACCCTGTACCGAAGCGATCATCGATGCCGAAATCGCGCGCGTCGTGATCGGCTGTCGCGACCCGGCACCCCACGGACCCGGTGGCATCGAGCGGCTCGAACGCGCGGGCATCGAAGTCGAGCTCGGGCTGCTCGAAGAACGAGCGACGGCGCTCGTGGCGGACTTCGCCAAACACGTCAAGACCGGACTGCCATTCGTGACGCTCAAGGCGGCGGTCACCCTCGATGGCAAGATCGCGAGTCGGACGGGCGAGTCGAAATGGATTACAGGGGAAGCAGCCCGCGCTGAAACCCATCGCATGCGCGCCGACACCGACGCGATCCTCGTCGGCATTGGCACGGTCCTGGCG
>Ga0265303_10002263_pt1 | contig 11877 bp, 11 predicted proteins | sample Helome_2_FD_192494 | JGI IMG/M metagenome (GOLD analysis project Ga0265303, IMG submission 192494) | Marine sediment microbial communities from subtidal zone of North Sea - Hel_20160317 (Illumina Assembly) | ecosystem: Environmental > Aquatic > Marine > Subtidal zone > Sediment ...
CGCCCGAGCCTGAGGCGCTAGAGAATGCCGGATCTAGTGCGCTTTCAACGGCGCTGACCGAGCGAGGCGGCCGTCATTATGCGCTGCTTTCCTGGATTGGTTGGCCGATCTCACAGACAACGGAACGGCTAGCGCCGAATGCCGGATCTAGTGCGGTTTCGACTGGCTGGCATGGGTCAAGTGGGCGTGATTATGCACCCTCAACCGGGAAGGAAGAGACTTGGCGTCTGTTTCCGTTCGGAAGACCACCAGAGGAGGCCGGCGACCGCCAGACCTACCACCAGAACCCAGTTGGGCCTCGGACTCCACGGGCGGTCCAGTGGGGTTCCATCGAGGTGGGTTGTGCAAGCACTATTGCGGAGACTCAGGACGAGCCAGCCGTATTTCTCAGATAACGGCAGAGCTAGCGCCGAGTTTCGGATATCTCTCGGTCTCGAAGTCATGGAGTGGGGGGCATTGTTGTCCCGGTTGGGCCGCTGCCGTCGGAGAACATGGCACTCACCTGAATGATGCCTCTCTGCCAGTCGACGACTGGGACGAAGCAGCGGTCGCCCCCTGGGAAGGGAAGCACATCAAACTCCTCATCGATCGTGCCGAGTTGACCAGAGATCCAGTCATTGGCTTCTTGCTCGGTCGGGCATTCGCCGGGAACACCCTTAATGGCGATCTCGACCTGACGGCGGTGGTTGAGGCCAGCCAAGAGATCGGATGGAGCTGCCAAATAGCCTGCTGCCACACAGTCCCCTCCACCGGCCAGCACGACTGGAAGCGAGTACAGCTCCCCGGGGACTTGACTCGTGATGCACACGACTGGTTGCGCTACGGCAGCTATCTCTTCCTCATGGCCAAGCGCCGCATCGGAAGAGGTCAAGCACTCGTCGAAGAGGTGCTCTTCAGTGAGGGTCTCAGCGAGGGGGTACTCAGAGGCGTAGCCCTGTGCGAGGTCCCGCTCGGCGGGAACGCCTCGATAGTCGCAAAGCACCTCTTCGGCTCGCAGTATCGGACGCCAATCCGGACCATGGGAGGAGAGGGCGATCTCATAGTGAGATTCAACCGCCTCGACTTGGGCGGGGTCAGGGGAGAAGAGTGACACCGCCACCGCCGTACCGCCACCGACCACTGCCAAAGCGGCGACGACTGCGGCTGCGCGTGACAGCCATGATGGCAGCGTTGCTCGCCCGGATGGCAGCTCCGCGACAGGTGCCGGCACGGGTGATTCGGAGCGGATGGCCGCCATCAAAGCCTGTCGTTGCCGTGCCACCACTGCCCCGTCCGGTGCATCCACAGGCGGCTCCAGCTGCTTGATCAGTTCTTCTTCACGGTTCATGACGTACCTCCTGGGATCTTGGTCGATGCCCCACCAGTTGATTCACCGTTCTCGGCGAGGAGTTCGCGGATCCGGCCTCGAACACGGTTGAGTCGGGAACGTATGGTTCCGACGGGCACGCCTTGAACCTCGGCGATCTGAGCGTACGTGAGCTCTTCCCACACGTGCATCGTCAGAGCATCGACCTCATCCGTTGGCAGGGACCTCAAGCCCGCAGCAACCACCGTCAGATCCGCCCGCGCATCTAGCTGGGCCGCAATGCTGCACGCCGCGTCTGAGACCGAATTGGCCATCTGGTCCGAGAGAGCGGAGTAGGCGCGGACGCGTCGGTTCTCCTTCCGGTAGTAGTTCCGAATCAGATTCATGGCAATACCCAACAGCCATGGCTTGGCGTCCCGGTGTTGAACCTCATAGCGGTAGCGACTCTCGAAAGCCCTACGGAACGTCTCGCCCGCCAGATCCTCTGCTGCGGTCCGGTTCGTCCGACGGAGACAGAATCGGTAGACGGCAACGAAATGCCTATCAAACAGGCCAGCGAAGGCTGCTGGGTCGCCCCAAGACAGCTCAACCAGTTCCGCATCATCGAGGTTGATCACGAGGCTCTTACCCACATCACAAGGCTATTACCCGCAGGAGAACGCCGGTTCGCAGAGAATCTCACCAAAGGCTTAGCCGCAGACGCTATCGAGCCGCACCACAAATCGCTGCTTGCCCTCCAGGGAACAAAGCCCTCCATCCCAGACCGATCAGCACGAGAACACCCCTGATCTCGCGCCATAACGCCCAGTTCACAATGTGCGCTGGAACGGCACCTACCGCTCGGCTCTCCGAGTGCTGGTTGCGCCGCCGAGATCTGGGCAGGATCTATTGGACGGTGGTGACCTGGCCGAGGAAGAGCAGCGCGACGGTTGATGAGTGTTCAATCCAGAACAGGAAGTGGTCGGATGTGAAGACGTGTCAGTCAGAATCGGGGTCGGCGGCTACTTAGGGTTGATGACTGTGATTGACGAAACGGCCGTTGACGCTTATGACAGGCATGCTCAGGAACTGACGCGCTTCGCGACGGGTTTGGTGGGATCGTCTGATGCTCAGGATGTGGTGGCAGATGCCATGGCCCGTTTGATGGTTTCGCGGGTGTGGGGGGAGGCGACGAATCAGCGGGCGTTGATGTTTCGGGCGGTGTTGTACGAGGCGCGCATGTTTCATCGGGCACGGAAGCGACGACTGTTTCGTGAGGCGCGGGCTTCGGTGCGGGGAACCTATGGGATGCCCGAGGTGGAACCGGAGGTGGCTGCCGCTGTGGCTGGGTTGAGTCCGCGGCAGCGGGCGGTGGTGTTTCTGACCTATTGGGATGACCTAGACGCTCGGACGGTAGCGGACCTGTTGGGAGTGAGCGAAGGAACGGTCCGACGACATTTGGGACGAGCGCGGGAACGGCTTCGGGAGGTGTTGGGATGAATGACCTAGACGAACGACTCCGAACGCTGGTGCGCACGATTGGGGAGACTGCTCCTGAACCACCCCCACTCCGCGCCGATCATGAGCCCTCCCGCAGACCGGCCAGACTCGGCCCGTTGGTAGCGTTCGCCAGCTTCGTTGTAGTCATTGGCCTCTTTGTGGGCGTCAGGATGATCTTTGGCAGCACGGACGGGACGCCCGTGATTGATGGTTCACCGAGCACACCGGTCGTGGTCCGCCATCAGATCATTGACTACACACTCACAGCCGACCTGTCATGCGACCAGGCTGTGGGTACGGGCACTGCCACCCTCCAATTGGAGGTCTGGGCTGACTTCGAGAAGGGCCGATTCCGGCACCAAGCCACCTACCCCGACGGGTCCACACGCGACCAAATCGCCCTTGGTGACCCTGACTTCCCCACCCAGACGTTCGGAAGGGGTGAGCCGTTGTTGGTGTCACCGGCCTGTGGCGACACGTTGCTAGGTGGTGACCCCACGACAGGTCCCAGCGTCACGTTCTACAACCGACCATTCGAGTCGCCCAACCGCCTGGGATACGAGGAACTGGGGACCATCGTTGCAGGTGAGCACACCGACAGTCTGGGACGGCCAGCCTTGCTCTACCGGCAGATCATCGACGGTTTCGGAGTCCTCGATGATGGGACTGACTATGCGCTTCATCAGGTCAGCGACTGGTATGTGGACGAGACCAGCGGGGACGTCCTCGAGACCTCGTTCACCAATCAGGGTCAGGACCGGTTCGATGTAACTCGAACAATCGTGGTCGCATCCGACGAGGAAACCAGCGTCGGGGCATCCATCTTCGACACGGTCGGCTACCAGTTGGAGTGGGACGGCGACGACAGTGAACAGCGCTTGGGGGTCGAAGCCCAACCGGTCCAACCATCAACCACTCTCGGCACCGACTACATCTGGCCAGATCCTCTCGACCCAGCCGGACCGTTGGCTGTGGCGGAGAGGTTCGCCCGAGAGGTGCTCGGATGGGACACGCCGACCATCACGCCTGATCCCGACGTCGCCGACGATGCTCCCACCTGGGTCACCATCGAGGACGATGCTGGACATCAACTCACAATGCTCATTGCTCCGCGTGGGGAAGAAGGGTGGGGAACGGTCCAGATCGGCCAGCCCACCACCGGAATCGGTGCCTCATCACTAGGACTAGCAACCATCAGCCCAGTACCAGTTCCGGGAGCTACCCAGATCACTATTCACGCTTCGACGCTCAATGGGACTCTCGCCTGGCAGGCTGATCTCACCGACAATCCCATCAACATCGTCCTCCCCAGCATCCAGATCGGAGAGGCCATGACCCTGATCGTCTCCTACCAGGACGAGACAGGCAACACCGTCACCGCCAACGGTGGGCAATTCGGCCCATGAACACGACCATCGACAAGCACTCCCACAATGCGCGAGATCGGCACTTATGTGGGTAATCGAGCCGACCGATTCCGTGATATGTGGGTAATCGAGGGGGCATACAGTTGTGGTCGGGGAGCATTTGGACGACGTCGACTCAGGGGCCGCCAGGAGCTCGAGATAGTCATGAAGAACCTCGATGACCAAGCTCCAAACGCACTCGATCAGCAGCGGCAGGGGGTCGAATCAAGCACCGCGACGGAAACATACGTGCATCTATTTCACGACCCGACGGACCCCACCACCCACAGTCCCCTACCAGCCACCCACCGTCGACAAAACAGGCGATGGATTACCCACATATCCACACATCCGCGCTCGGATCCTCGATGACCACGATGCCTTGCCTTTCGCGGTGCCGGTAGTCCGTTTCGGCTATGGCACGGTTTCCAGAATCAGGCCGTTCTCGTCGAGGGCCTGCACCTCAACCTCAATGCCTCCTTCATCGGCCGGCAGGTCGACCATCATTTCCGCGAGCCGTTCCTGAGAGAGGGGCAGACCGTCTTGATCAATCAGGGCCAATGGCTCACCGTCTTGGTCGGTCAGGCGGGCCACGAAGAACGCTTCGCCGTGATCCTCGCTCACAACCAGCTCGTCAACAACGGCAACGCGGTCGCCGACCAGGATCCGGATCTCAGCGGTGTTGATCGGTGCACCGCCAGAGATACTGAGCCGACCATCGGCATCAAGATCGAAACCAACCCAAATCCCCCTGTCGGTGCCTAACTCCAACTTGTAGTAGCCCGGAGGGCCCTTCCTCGTATCCCAAAACCTGATGTTGTGGTTCCCATCACCGGTGCCGGACAGAATCTCCAGTCGGAGTCCGTCCGCTTCGAGGACCAACTGCGGTTCCTCCAAGGGCTGATTCAAGGTGGCTTCTGGACCGGGGAGCGTGGAGGGTGCGGCGGTCGTCACTGGCGTCGTCGACGAAACGTCGTTGGTTGCCGTTCGGTCAGGTCCAAGAATCATGAGCGCAGGCAACCCAACTATCAGTAGGACGGTGGCCCCCACGGCTGCAGCAAACCGAAGGCGTCGCAATGCTGAATGCCGTGGGTGACCGGCGCGAACGGTGAACTCAGCTTGGCTGCGGGCCTCGCGGATCGCTTCCGAAGCCCGATGGGCTTTCTGATCGAGCGTCATATCTCCTCCTCGATTCTCAGTGCCGTGGCCAGTGCCTTGCGACCTCGATGGAGATGAACCTTGACAGTGCTCTCGGCGCATCCCATTGCCTCGGCCATTTCCGCGACTGACAAATCATCCAGGTAGTGCAAAGCCACCGCCTGGGCCTGTCTGCCTGGCAGCTTGCGGACCAGCTGCCAGAATTCACGAGCTTCAGCATCCAGACGAGCCGGGGGTGCGCCCCTCAAGAGAGCGAGCCGTCCCAGGGCGCGCACCTCAGCCCGACGCCGCTGGTAATACGATGCCGCCCGGTTCAAGAGCACCCGACGCAGCCACCCTCCCGGCCGGTCCAAGCGACCAACCCGATCCCAATCCGCATGGGCAGCCATCATCGCTTCCTGAGCAAGATCCTCCGAGGCGATCCTGCTACCCGACAGCGCATACGCCAGATCGACCATACGCGGGAACTCACGCCGATAGAACGAATCGAAGTCCTCGACTCCCCGCAAGACATACCGATCTGCATTGGCAGCAGCATCGGCATCGGCATCGGCATCGGCATCGGTATCCATCATGGCCACGTCGTAGCTGTGCGATTCCACAACAAACACTCCAACCAGGGACCTAAAAGGTTTACCCAGACTACGCCCACACCAAGGGGCCAAAGGCACCGCTGAGGGTGTCATGCGCCCATTGATACCCCCCCAGATCACCCTGGCCTAGCGCCGTAGCGCACAATTCTCCGCACAATTCTCGAAGTGTCCGGGATCGGCACAGTCGGCGTGCGTTGTCGCGGGCTTCAGGTGTTTCCCACTGAGGCGCCCAGGACTGCTGGACCTGGGCTCAAGTACTTGACGCGGCCTCACAGGCCGCAGAAATCACGCTCGCAGCGTGCAAGTTCAGCCGTGACACCATCCGGCAAGAAAAGGCGAAGCTTCTGCTCACCGCCGAACTCATAGAGACACCCGGCCCACAGGCACTCCTCAGTCACCTCAAGGATGGGCACCGAGTCGGTTTCAGGGCAGTCGAGTGACCCGGACTCGTACTCGCTCCGAATCTCCAAGCGTCCGTCGTCCGAGGAGATCTCCCCGCCGAATATGGAGACGCACGGCCCCTGGCGGAGGCTTGCTGACAGCACCCCGATATTCACGTCGAACAGAAGAAGGCCGTTGTCGAGGTTGATCACCAGGTCGGTACCTTCTGCTCCCTTGACCTCGTCGAATCTCCAAGAGCCCACCAGTTGCTCCACGTCGCCAGGGGGCAGCGTCGAAAAGGTCGGTGGCGGTGACTCGACGGCGACCGTCGTCCTCGGGGCGGCGCTCTCAGACGCGGCGGCCGAACCATCCGCTTCCCCGCAGGCCGAAACCACCAACGCCAAGACCACCAGGAATACGCCGGGTCGCATGGTCATGAGACGCCCGAACGGTGAGCTACGTTCCTTCCCCACACCAGATGTCGGGCTGGGGTTCACCCGACGCAAGTGCAGCACCCTTCTACCAAACGCACGAGGCCCTCCTCAAGAAGCGCCGGAACATCACCGGAGTATCTCACCGTCAACCCAGATTGAGCGCGATCCAACCACCAAGACGAATCCCATCCCAGACCACCAAATATGGGCGAAAACGATCAGTTGACCATGTGCACTAGAACGGCACATAGGCGCTCGGTTCTCATGAGGAATCAATGCCACGATGGGTGGTAGCGATGGCCCAGTCCTGAAGGTATCAGTGTTTCCGGGTTGCTGGCTTCTACGCGTTGGGTGCTCTCCCGATCACAACCGTGACCACACCCACAGCTCCGATGTCGCTACCTGGAGGTGGGCGGGTCGCAATGACCTTGCCCCACGCTTCAGGGCTGGCGGCAACGACGAACTCTGGGACCAGTGAGACGAGCAACCCGGTCTCGCCGGCGAGGTCGCTCATGACCTGGTTCGCCTCGGTTTGTGTCAAGCCGATGAGGTTGGGCAGTGTGATCGTCTGCGCCGGAACTTCAAAGGCCCCGGCGACCGGTAACCAGCCGGGCTCACCGAAACTGATATCGGGATGGGGAGGCATGGAAGCCTCGAATTCAACGAAATGGAAAGTGGTTTCCTCCGAGCGGTAGAAAGCGAGCAGGTCTGTGCCGTCCGCTCTCCAGTCCCCCGCAACAATCCGATCACCCGCATCCGAGAAGAATGCCTCGGCGTCGGCGAAACCCGTGGTGTGGCTCTGGCGAAGGAACACTGTCGTGTCGGCGACCCGTTGTACCCCAATCGTGTCGATACCGTCACCGTCGAAGTCTCCGACGAAGGGACGATCACCGGGGATGCCGAAGTAGTAGGACAAGTCGGCGGGCCCCAATCCGAGGCCGTCACTGCCGAGCCGATTGATGATGAACACCTCTCCAGATGCGGGCCGGTACACCGATACCGTGTCGCACCCGTCACCGTTGAAGTCACCGGCCAGTGGAATGTCACCGGGGATGCCATACACGTAGGTCACGTCCCCAATCACGGTCCCCACTGTGTTCACCAAATGCACCGAAGCATCCACTTGCCGGTATCCGCCCGGAGTCTCATGACCATCGCAATCCCAGTCACCCAGTAGCGGGTAGTCGCCAGGTACACCAAAGAAGAACGCGGATACCTGTCCGGAGAGATCGTGGAGTTCCCACCGTCCTGTATTGGGATCGAAGAGCCCGACGCCATGCGGCTCCGAGGCGGCCCGAGCAGACCCCGTGAACCCAGGTGTCAACCCCGCCAACAGGAAGAGGACAACGAGGATGGGCATGACGACTCGCCTCCGCACCTCACCCGTATCGTTCCGGGCAACCACGCTCCCGTTTCCACTCATGTCGAGTCGAAGCAGAGCGACAATCTGCGACTTGGACCTGTTTGCCTCGGCCACGGATCGGACTCGGCCAGGTAAGGCGTCGAAATCGAGAAATCGCATACTTTTCACTCTCTTTGTGACGCCCAACCGGGCGGGCGGGTTCCGGACTCTCGACACAGGCTGATGCACGGTGCCGAGAGTCCGCTTCGACCTATGGCACCGTTTCCAGAATCAGGCCGTTTTCGTCCAGGGCCTGCACCTCAACGCCTCCCTGATCTATAGTCCGCTCCGCGAACCGTGTTTGAGAGAGAGGCAGACCGTCTTGATCGGTCAGAATTAGCGGTACACCGTTTTGGTCGGTCAGGCGGGCCACGAAGAAAGCTTCGCCGTAGTCCTCGCGTACGACGAACTCGTCAACGACGGCGACTCGGCCGTCAAGCAGGACCCGAATCTGGGAGGTGTCGATCGGTGCACCGCCGTGGATGCTGACCCCACCATCGGCGTCAAGCTTGAGGCCAAGCCAGATCCCCGGCCCCGGCTCGTTGTACCGGCCCAATGATTCCATGGAGTATGCGGGATCGCCCTCCCTCGTGTCCCAGAACCTGATGTTGTGCTTCCCGAACCCGGTGCCGGACAGAATCTCCAACCGGAGTCCGTCCACTTCGAGGACCACCTTCGGCTCCTCACTAGCTCCCGGGTCGGGTCCAGAGGCGGGGAGAACAGCGATTTCAATGCCGCTCTCATCCAAAGCCACCAACCTCATCGAGGACACAGCCTCGGGCACCTCATATGGGATCAAAACAACCCGTGAACGGGGCCGCTGCCATGCCACCGATGCTCCGTTGACTTCGAGAGATACCACAGCGGTTCCTTCAGGAACGCCAATCCACCAAGACGGATTGGCGACCCCCTCCCAGTCCGTGCACGTGTAGTACGGCCGCTCTCCACCAGGAAAGGCGACGGCCAGGCACTTTCCACTGAGTTCCTCACCTGATCTCGCCCCGAACAGCGTCACCGGTATTCCGTCACTGTTCTCACCAACGGTGCCCACGGTCCCTATGTATGCGGCAGGTCCTTCGATCCGATCAGCGTCAACCAGCTCGGGGCTTTCAACCTGGAACGGAGCCTCGACTCCGAGGGATTGAGCGTCGAACTGGAGTTCTGGGCCGAGGATGCTCGCAAAGATCGGTGAACCCCCAGGCGAGTCGAGGAGTACACCAACGGGGAAGGTCTCGCCGTCTATCACGAGCTGTTGCCCCGCGGCGTCGACCACCTCGCCAGGCCCATCATCGAGCAACGCGACCGGGACTCCAATCAATGCAGCGACGACCAGAGCGGCACCGACGAAGTACGTGGCTCGGACCCTGCGGCCTCTCCGGCGACCCTCAGTCACCACCGCCTGGAGCGATCCCCCGCGTTGCGGAGCACCCGCAGCCTCATCGGCCAGCGCGGTACGAATGTCCTGCTCAGTGATCATTGCTGCTCCTCTCTAAGGTGAACCAATGCCCGGTTCAGACGGCTCTTCACCGTCCCGACAGGGACGCCGAGGGCGGCTGCAGTGTCCGCCTCAGACCAATCCATCAGCAGGCGTAGCACCACGACCTGTCGCTGTGCCAAAGGCAAGCCCCGAACCGCATCGCCAATGCTCGACACGCCGACACCCTCGACGAGTTCGCCTCGCTGAGTCGCCACCCATCGACGTTCACGAGCGGTACGTTTCACACGGTTCTTGGCCCAATTGACGGCAACCCGATACACCCATCCCCGCGAGTTCTGATACCCAGCCACCTTCGACCAATGCTGGAAAGCCCGCGCCATCGCCTCATCTACCGCCTCACAAGCCAAATCCGCATCCCGGAAAGTCACCCACACCGCCCGATAGACATCCCCCCACGCATTGCGGTAGAACACCTCAAAATCGACCGGCCGTACCTCAGCCACAGGATCGGTAGAAACCTCTTCCACACCCAGAAGACAACCACATACCCACAAAGGTTCCATCAACCACCCGCCCCAGAACACCCAGATTTCGCGCCATAACGAGCATCTCGAAGAGTGCGCGAGAACGGCACATCTGCGTGCGGGTCTGATTCACCGATAGCTCACTGCGCGTGACGACCTCAGCGGTAGGGTTCGCGCATGACTGCAAGTACGTCGTCCGTGTTCCCCGATGTCGCCTCCGAGGTCGAGATTCCGGACGAGGGAACCCTCACGAGGGTGCTCTACCGGGATGATCAGATCAGGGTCGTGGTCTTTGCCTTTGATGAGGGGCAAGAACTGACAGACCACACGGCGGCGGTGCCGACTCTCGTCCAGGTCGTCTCGGGCCGGATTCGACTTGACCTGGATGGCGATCCGGTCGATCTCGAGCCCGGCTCGTGGGTGCGCATGGAAGCGAATCTCACCCACGCGGTTCTAGCCCTCGAGCCGAGCGTGATGCTGCTCACGCTGGTTCGATCAGCCTGATCGAACCCGATCCGGCAGCAGATAGTCGAGGACGTCGGCCGCGCGGTAGGTGTCCTCACCGGGACGGAGGAAGCGGGCAACGGTGGCGATATCGTCGCCCGAGGTGATAAGGCGGGGTTCGACGTAGCCGTTGGTCTGTACCTGGCCGAGCCCGACGTTGGCCATCAACGCATTGCACAGGCACTTGCGCCCGACCGTCTCTTCGATCGCTCCGCCCTTCTCCAGGAAGTCCTCGATCGGCTCGGATGCACAGCGCCAACCGATCGACCCGTCGTCGCGGCGGTAGGCGCTTCTCAGATATCCGAGATCGCAGACGCGTGGCCGTTCCTTGTAAGCCTCCTCGGTGGCGATGGTGTCCTCTAGTTGGGCGACCTTGAAGGGGAATCCGGTTGGGGAAGCAACCGGGTCGGTGAACACGCTGGCTTCTCCTACTTCGCTCAACTCGAGGACGGTTCGCTTGATCTTGCCTTCGAACCCGGACTCCTCGCAGAAGGCGAAGGCGGTTCCAACCTGGACCCCGGTGGCACCCAGTTCCAGAGCCTCGATCACTTGCTCGGGTTCGGCCCGTGAGCCGGCCAGCCAGAACGGGAGGCCGAGGTCTTTGATGACTTCCAGGTCCGGGACATCCCGGTCTCCGTAGAGGGGCTCGCCTTCCTCGGTGAGCTGGCCGCGGCCGCGGGGCGGGGCGTTGTGACCGCCTGCGGTTGGGGCCTCAACGACAAATCCGTCGACCCGGGCTTCGACTTTCTTGGCCAGCATGGTTGCCAGGATGTGCGACGAAACGATGGCGAGAAAGGCGGGTCGCTCAACCGGCGGGAGTGCGCCGTCGGTGAAATCGCCCGGATCAAAGCGGGTGTAGGGGTCATCCTCCTCGGTGGCCCCCTTCACGTCGATCTTCAGCTCAACGCCGAGACCAACCGAGAGCCTGTCGAGGATTCCTGGGATCGCTCGCGGTATCCCGGCCCCCATGAGCACGTAGTCGACCCCGGCCAGCATGGCGCCATAGAGCGAGGGAAGGGTCGGGATCTGTACTTTCTCGAGGTAGTTGATGCCGACGGGGTTGCCGTGACCTTCCTTGGCGAGGAACACCTCAACGAAATTGGAGGCCACGAGCATGTCTTCCACATGGCGCGACTGACGCATCTTGTGCATGGGCTTGGTCTTGAGTCGCACGCCTTGCGGGGTTCCGTCCTGCACGAAGTACCGGTCGACGATCCGCTCACCGACGCCGGGGGTGGGCAATGCCTCGAGC
>Ga0265303_10002264_pt1 | contig 11876 bp, 11 predicted proteins | sample Helome_2_FD_192494 | JGI IMG/M metagenome (GOLD analysis project Ga0265303, IMG submission 192494) | Marine sediment microbial communities from subtidal zone of North Sea - Hel_20160317 (Illumina Assembly) | ecosystem: Environmental > Aquatic > Marine > Subtidal zone > Sediment ...
ACGCGACCCGGTCTTCGTCGCCACACCGAAGTCACTGAGATACGGCGCCCCGTTGCGGTCCAGTAGAATATTGGACGCCTTGATGTCCCTGTGGACGATGCCTTTGCCATGGGCATAGCGCAATGCATCGGCGATCAGCCCGATCGGGGCCAGAACCTGTTCCACGGGCTTGCCTGCGATTGCGCCCAGATCGGGACCATCGATGTACTGCTGACTATAGAACGCGTTATCGGCGTCGCCGTGAAACTCAAACACGCGCGCGATATGAGGGTGCATCAGGCGGATATTGGTTTGCCATTCAGCATGCAGGCGTTCAGAGGCTCCAGACTGGTCACCGGCAATCTTGAGCGCGACCTCCGCGCCTGTGAGCCGATCTCTCGCAAGCCACGTCTGCGCCTCACCGCCATCGCCCAGATGACGATCAAGTGTGTATCTCTCGGCTAGCTGGGTACCTTTGCTGAGTTCAAGCATCGCGTGCTGACAGATTGCTGCCCATCTTACTGACTGGTTTCAGCCTCGCGCACCGGCGCAACGTCGTCAGCCACCTGGCTGAAACCGGTCTCCGCCTCATATATCTCTCTGAGCAGTCTGCGCCAGCTTTCGTATTGTGCTTCGGCGGTGCCCGTGAGTCGCCGTTCCTGCCCTTCGACATTCACGACCATAGGAGCCGCTTCCGTCCCGAACGACTCGGATAACTCCGCGATCGCATCAAGGTGCAGGCCGGCCTCGCCGCTGCGCTGAATGCCACCAATCACACGATTCAGGCCTTCGTAGATTCCCATATTCTGCAGGCCGCGGTTGACGCGCCGCGTTCTGCTGCTGCTCGAACTCTCCGTGTCCATAGCCAGTGAACCGGCGAGCACGACTACGCCAACCAGGGCCTGCATTCGCGCAGACCGCTTCACTTCCCGATAATTGATGGCCTCCTGGCGGGCATTCTTGCGCCAACTGCGGTATGGAATCGAAATGCCGTAGTAGAAGTTTGCATAGTGCTCATTAAGCGTGTCGACAACCAGGCGGTCACGCTCACGAATCTGGCGCAAGCGCAGAACAGCGGGGTCATTCTCGGCCGGCAAACGACTGATGCTGACCAGGCCATCTTCGTCGGTCTGCAAGTGCTCACCGTAGGCCAGCGGCGCCATTTCTGCAAAGAACTGTAACTCAGAGACCTGACGAGTCTGCTGTAGCTGTTTGGCCGGAAGTTGTGCCACGTACATCTGCAGATCGTTGGCAATATCGTTGAACACCTTCTGATAAGGATCGCGGCGACGATCGCGACGGTCCGAATAGGAGGTCCTGCCAGTCTGCGCCTCGTAGGTCTTGTCCAGCCAGTGCCGACCGGCCGCGTCGTCAACCGAAACGTTGATGACAACGTACTCGCCATCCGACTTTTCGATTTCGCCGCTGATGATTACGTCAGTGAAAGCACTTTGGGAAGGAATAACGCGAACAGCACCCCAGTGTCCGGTCTCCTGCAGAGTCGTCTTCAAGTGGTACGCCAGGAACCTGGTTTCGGCGTTGCGAATTTCGTCATAGACGCCGGTTTTTTGCGGATCATTTTTCTCTGGGATCCCGGGCTCGAATTCGACGATGCCAATATCGAGCAGCATCGCCTCGTCAACCGGCGATTGCGCCACAACAAGCTCGGTCTCCTCGGCAACGACGACTTCGTTAACGGAACAACCCGTGCCGACCAGGCACAGAAAAACAACCAGTAAGGAAATCCTGCCCATAGTGCCTTATTCGCCCTTCTACATTCCCTTGTACTTGCGGTATTCGTCCCAGAGGCGTTCGCGCAATTCAGGATCTTCTTCTGCCAGAGCAGCCTCTCGAAGCTGCTTGGCGACGATGTCGTCGTCCATGATGACGGCTATGTCATCCGGCGTACGTTTCTCGATCTCGCCTTCGCTCATGCCTTCCAGGGGGTCGCTGCGTGCTGAGGCACCACCACCGCCGCCGCCGCCGCCGCCGGAAGAGCCGCCGCCCTGCGCACCGGCCTCCTGTTCACCCAGACTGATCGTGCCCCCGGACCGGCCACCGGACCCGGTTCCGTAGCCTTCGGTGTTGCGCCCAACAGTCTCGATCTCGCGTTGTTCTTCCATGAGTACTTCATCGAAGTCGCCCACGGACTCATCCAGTTCCTTGCCAAGCTGTTCGGCACGCTCCGCGTCACCACCGGGAAACTGTCCAACGCTGCCAGACTGATCACCGTCGCAGCCCATACCGCCGCCAATACCGCCGCCTATCGCGCCGCCGTCATCGCAGTCGCTTCCGCCGCTGCCATCGTCGGGAATTTCCACGCTGTCCATTGGACCGGAGCCCGCGGAACCGCCAGAACTGCCCGAGGACCCGCCCGAAGGGCTCCCCGACGAGCCGCCGGACGTTCCGCCACCCGACGAACCGCCGGGCATGCTGGGAGGCGACATGCCGCCGCCCGACGATCCACCCGGCGTTGGCATCCCACCGCCGGACATTCCGCCACCCGACGAACCGCCTCCAGGCAGATCCATACCGCCGCCTTCGGAGCCGCCCGGGAGACCCGAACCGCCGCTTCCGTCACCGCTGGTACTTACGGACGCACAACCGGTCGCGAAAATAGCGGCAGCCGCGATCGCGATGCAGGCCCTGGGGAATGATCGTGGCAAGTGCTTTGAATGGGTCTGGCGCATTATTATCAGCCTCTCGGGACAGGACGGCAGCGAAAACCGCTGTTTTCGCCTTCCACTCATGTATTTGAGCGTCAAAAGGGCGTTATGTTCCGTACCGATCACGATAATACGCGCCATGAACGCGATCAACTGTTAAGGCCGCGATATTGTTAACTGGCCGAGCGATCCGGCTTCCTGAAAACGATCAGTGAAAGGTCGTCCGGCTTGCTCGGCTGGCCGTCAAGCATCGCACCCATCCGTCGCGCCGCCAGATCCACAACACAGCTGACCGCGTCTGTCAGGGGCCCTTTACGGATGCACTCCAGGATTTCGTCCACGTGCACGTTGTCCATTAGCCCGTCGCTGGCGACGATGACCGTGTCACGAGGATTGAGTTTGACCGTGGCGCCAACGTCGATGCGCATGTCGTTGGTGCCCAGGAAATTCGATACGAGGTGGCGCTCCTTATGGTGCAGCGCCTCCCGCTCATCCAGAAAGCCCGCTTCCACGGCGAAACCGGTCGGCGAATGCGCCGTCGTCTGCAGCTTGATCAGGCCTCGCTGGCCGACAATGATCGCCTCCGAATCGCCAATCTGATATGAGCGCGCGACCAGCCCCTCGACCGTGATGACCGTCATCGTCGTTGCCGACCCGTTGGCAAGTCCCAATACCGCATCGTTGGCCGCCTCGATGCCGTTCAAAATGGCCGTTCTCAGCAGCACGGTCTTGTCCATCGCCGACTGCAATGATTCGGCAAGCGTGGTGATGGCCGTCAGCGACGCTCGCTTTCCGGCAGGCAACCCGCCAGCGCCATCGGCGATCACCAGTGCCGCGGCGCCGGGGCCGTAGGGAATTATCGCAACGGAGTCTTCATTCTCGGATTCCTTGCCGGGTTCGCGACAGGAATAGGCGACGGCCGTGCCGCCGGCGACACCCGCCTCAATCTGCTGCGGTTCGAAAGCCGCATCCAATAACAGCATTTCTTCGACTACACTCGGCATCCGCTGTCCTTAGTCACGCCTGACGGGTTCCCGGCACCAGGCGCAGTAGTTCCAGAAGTCCCGCGCAATACCCCAACCACAAGCCTGGCAAGAGTGCTTGCTGCCTTTGAGCTTCCAGGGCCGGCGCACTTTCACCCTGCACCACGGACAATAACGCATGAACGGCATCTGCGGACCGCGACAGCGCTGATTGGCACAACGCGCCGAATATCGTTTGTCCGGATAGTGCCGCGAGGTTTCCTCGACAAAACCCGGTCCGTAGCACCAGGCGCAATAATCCCAGTCGTTCTTGACGCCGCGCTCACAACGCGGGCAGCTCGACGGCATCTTTGATTCTGACCCGCGCGCCGGGTTATCGAACCCGCACCAGGGACATGCCTGCATACTCTCCGAGACCGGCCCTTCGCAGCGACGGCAGTGGTGGTGCGTATCCAGTACTCCGCGGAACTGTCTTTGAAACTCCCGCCACTGCAGTTGCCGCCAGGAGGTGCCGCGGCGGCTGCCATTCTTCGCTTTGGGCCGTTTTTGCTTGCGAGCGTGACTTTGCGATCGTCCGAATTCCGCCTGCATCTGTACGGCGTTGCGATAACGCTTGCCCGGGTCCAGTTGAATGGCCTTCCTCAAGACTTCAATCACCTCGGGCCGAACCCGCGCTTTGAGTCTGTCGTATCCCGCACCCGGCCATTCGAAAGGCCATTCCGGCAATTTGCCCGAGAACATCCGGTACAACACGAGGCCCATCGAAAACACGTCTGACTGAAACTTGGGTCGGCCCATAGCCTGTTCCGGCGCGATGTAGTCGATGGTGCCCGACCCGGAGGCCTTTAGCGTTCGAAGGCTTATTTTTGCAAAGCCGAAGTCCGCGAGCTTGAGCTGGTTACCGGGAAAAAGTATGAAGTTCTCCGGCTTGATATCGCAGTGAATGATCTTGTGCTCATGAGCGTGTGCCAGCGCGGCGAGCCCCTGACCGGCCAGGTCCAGAGCCCGAGACGTCGACGTACGGCGTTCGATGCGCTCCGCGAGTGACTCCTCACCCAATTCCATCGCGATGACAAAATGGCCATCGATATAACTCGCGTTAAGTACCGGCAGGATATTGGGATGCCGCAGCTTGGTGGCAACACGGACCTCATGCAGGATCTCCTCTTGCCCCGCATTGTCAGTGACTTTCGGAATCTTGAGCGCGACCTTGATTTTCTGAATCGTGTCATAGGCGCGATAGACGTCCGCCAGGGGCCCCGACGCGATGCGGCTCAGAATTCGATACTTGCCGATTTTCTGGCGAGCCCTGAGCACGGTCAGCGGGCACTCCGCACACGGTCCACGGCTTCTTGCCAGCCCTGCAACAGGCTTTCGCGCTGCTCACCACTCATCGCCGGTTGAAAAATCTCGTCACGTTGCCACAGCGTCGATAATTCGCCGGCCGATTTGACAAGCCCGACACGATATCCAGCCAGGTAGGCGGCGCCGAGGACCGTCGACTCGACATTCCTGGGGCGCTCAATGGGAATATCGAGTACGTCGGCAAGGAATTGCAGGAACCAGTCGTTGGCCACCATGCCGCCGTCCACTCGAATGACTTTCGGACTGATTCCATCGTCAGACATCGCGTCGATCAGGTCACGAGTCTGGTACGCGACTGCCTGCAGCGTGGCCGTCACGATTTCATCGCGGCTGCTGCCACGCGTGAGTCCCAGAATCGCGCCGCGTGCATCAGGATCCCAGTGCGGTGCGCCGAGGCCGGCAAAAGCCGGCACCACATGAACATCGGCGACGATGCCGGTGCGTGTCGCAATGGATTCGGATTCGGCTGCCGAATCGATAATGCCAAGCTCGTCTCGCAGCCACTGCATCGCCGATCCTGCAACAAATACGCTGCCCTCCAGACCGTAAGTCACTTCACCGTCGATGCGCATCGCGATCGTCGTCAGCAACTGATTGTCCGAATGCAGCGCCTTGTCTCCGGTATTCGCGATCACGAAGCAGCCGGTTCCGTAGGTGCTCTTGGTCATCCCGTAGCCGAAGCCGGCCTGACCGATCAAAGCCGCCTGCTGATCGCCGGCGATGCCGCAAATCGGCACATCACCGCCAAGGCAAGCGTGCTTCGCGGTGCCGAAGTCCGCGGCGCAGTCGCGCACATCCGGCAGCAAAGTGCGCGGCACGGAGAAGATCTTCAGAAGTTCCTCATCCCATTGCTGCGTGTGAATGTTGTAGAGCATCGTGCGCGAGGCGTTGGTGACATCGCTTGCATGCACGCGGCCGCCTGTCAGGCGCCAGAGAAGAAAGCTGTCGATCGTGCCAAATGCCAGCTTGCCGGATTCTGCGCGTTCGCGTACACCGTCGACATTATCGAGAATCCACGCAATCTTTGTCGCCGAAAAGTACGGGTCCAGGCGTAGCCCGGTCTTGTCCGTGACGCTCGATTCGAGGCCGTCGTCTATCAGGGACTGGCAAAAAGCTGCTGTCCGCCGATCCTGCCATACGATGGCGTTATATACACACTCGCCGGACTCGCGATCCCAGATGAGCGTCGTTTCGCGCTGGTTGGTGATGCCAATCGCCGAGATGTCCGCGGCGACGGCATCCACTTTCTGCATTGCGTTCTGCGTAACGGCCGTCACCGAATCCCAAATGGCTTCCGGATCGTGTTCGACCCAACCGGGTTTGGGATAGATTTGCGGGAATTCCTGCTGAGCGCTCGCCGCGACTTGCGCCGCGTGGTCATAAATGACGGTTCGACTGCTACTGGTTCCCTGGTCGATGGCCAACAGGTATTTTCCGCTCATGATATATCCGCCTCTGTCCTAAGCAGGGGTTTCTCTATGTTCATTTTCTTTCCCGCCTCCTCGGGCCACGGTTGCTCACCTTGCTCTGCAACGTAGCTTTCGATGAGTTCGCGAATATCGTCGGGCCATGGTGCCACGCGACGCGTCTCCAGATCGACATGCAGGTTCATCCACTCGGCCGTCGCCACAAGGTAGTGTTCGTCAGCATGGTACATGCGCATAAACTGATGGATACGTTTTTCGTCGAAGGCGAGAACCTGGGACGTAACGACATACGGATCGCCCTCCGATATCTCGCGCTGCCATGTGATGTGCGATTCGACGGCAAAGGTCGAGCAGTTGTGGGTCCTGATGTACTCGTCGGTGAGGCCGAAGCGACCCCAGAGCAGGTCAACACCCTGATCGAACGCAAGAACGTAGTAGGCAACGTTCATGTGATCGTTGATATCGATCCATTCCGGCAGCACCGCCCCGCGAATTACTTCAACTCCCAGCATCGCCTCTTCTGACATCGCTTTCAGTCTTCGCCCAGTTCATCGATGTCGGCGAAATACGCCAGTGCTTCCGGATTCGCCAATGCCTCGGTATTCGTGACGACCTCTCCGTGAACCACCGAGCGGACCGCAAGTTCGACGATCTTGCCGCTTTTCGTACGCGGGATTTCCGGTACGGCAAGGATCTTCGCCGGCACGTGCCGCGGTGTCGTGTTGTCCCGGATGACGGTTCGGACGCGTTGCCGCAATGCCTCATCAAGCTCGATGCCGTCACGCAAGACAACAAATAGGACGACACGCACATCGTCCTTCCAGTTCTGGCCAATCGCGATACTCTCTACAATCTCGTCGAGCTTCTCGACCTGCCGATAGATTTCCGCCGTACCGATCCGAACCCCGCCAGGGTTGAGAACTGCATCGGAACGGCCATGAATGATGATGCCACCATTCGCGGTGAGCTCGGCGAAATCGCCATGCGCCCAAACTCCGGGGAAGCGCTCAAAGTAAGCGGCACGGTAGCGTGAGCCATCGGCATCGTTCCAGAAACCTACGGGCGCGGATGGAAACGGCTTGGTACACACGAGCTCGCCATGTTCCGCGACGACAGGTCTGCCGTTTTCGTCAAGAATCTGCACGGCCATACCCAGGCCACGGCACTGCAATTCGCCACGTCGTACGGGAAGCAACGGATTGCCAAGTGCAAAACAACTCAATATGTCGGTTCCACCAGAGATCGACGCGAGCTGAAGATCCTTGCCAATCGCTTCGTAGACGAAGTCGAAACTCTCGGGAGCCAGCGGCGAACCGGTCGATAGCACCGTTCGCAGGTCCGGCAGCTCGAACTCTTGCCCGGGACGGATGCCGGCCTTTTCCAGTGCAGAAATGTATTTCGCACTCGTCCCGAAGACCGTGACACGCTCATTCTCAGCCATTTCCCAGAGAATGCGCCCGTCCCTGAAGAACGGTGAACCGTCGAAGAGCACCAGCGTCGCGCCGGTCGCGAGCCCGCTGACCAGCCAGTTCCACATCATCCAGCCACAGGTCGTGAAAAAGAACAGCCGGTCGCCATCACCGATGTCGGTGTGCAGCACATGTTCTTTCATGTGCTGTAACAGCGACCCGCCATGCCCGTGAGCGATGCATTTCGGGACACCCGTCGTACCCGACGAGAACATGATGTACAGCGGGTGATCAAAATCTACAGGCGTGAATGACAGCGATGAATCGGGAACCGCGAAGTCACTCCAGCTCACAGCTCGACTCGAGGAAATCCCAGCGGGCAGTTCATCAACGAAGGGCAAAACCACGATGTGTTCGATTCCCGACAGGTGTTCAGCAACGCGGTCAACGGTCGTACGCGTGTCGCAGGTCTTACCGTTATAGAAATAGCCATTGGCGGCAAACAGTACCTTCGGTTCTATCTGGCCGAACCGGTCGACGACCCCGTTGACTCCGAAATCCGGCGAACAGGACGACCAGATTGCTCCGATACTGCTGGTCGCCAGCATCGCGATAACGGCTTCCGGGCAGTTGGGCAGAAATGCCGCAACCCGATCGCCCTTGCCGACGCCGGCTGACTTCAGTCCGGCCGCAATGGAAGCGACTTCTTTGCGAAGATCTGTGTGACAAAGCTCGCGACGCAGGCCGTTCTCGCCGAAAAATACGATAGCCGTGCCGTTACCATCGCTCCGCAGCAGGTTCGCCGCGTAATTCAGCTGACTGCCGTCAAACCATCCGGCGTCCATGATGTTGTCGGGACGCGAAAGCGTGAGGTCGGCCGACCTGTCGAAAATAATGCCGCAGAAACTACAGACGGCTTCCCAGAATGCGGGCAACTTCTCCACCGACCACTCATAAAGCGATTCGTAATTGTCGAATCCGCACTGTCGCATGAAGCGGTACATGGCCGATGCCCTGGCGCGCTCGGTGTTCGGTGACCAGATGATTGGATTAGTCGCCATCTTATATACCCATCAAGGAGCGTCTTCGCCCTCGCTCGCGCCAGTATCCATAAATACCTCCTTGTGTCCATGTCCGATACGAGGCGATACTTACTCTATGTCGAATACCCTGATAATAATCGCCGTAACCATCGTCGTTGTGCTGCTGGGCGCGTGGATCTGGGTGACCAGAAGGAGCCTGCGTCCCGTGCCGGCACAGCTCAAACCCGGCAGCCCGCTCCCGGATTTTCATGCTATCGGCGAACAAGGGGATCCGGTTCGGTCGACTGCGCTGCATGGCTCGCCGACTGTCATACTTTTTGTACGCGGCAACTGGTGCCCGTTCTGTAGCGCGCAGGTGAAAGACCTGACGCAATATTACAAGAACATCGTCGACCTGGGCGCCAAGCTGGTATTACTGACGCCGAAGCCGCTCGAAACGACGCGCCGGGTCGCCCAGTTTTTCGAAGTTGAGTTTGATTTCTGGCTCGATGATTCCTTGGTGGTCACCGAGCAGCTGGGACTGTTGCAGAAAGCCGGCGTACCGGGCGATTACAACAAAGAATACGGTAGCGATACGGTCTGGCCGACCGCGCTCGTCGTTGATGCGGCAGGCATCATCCGTTACACCGAGTTGTCAAAGCGCATTTCAGATCGGCCCGACCCGGAATTGCTGTTGCGTGAATTGAAAAAGACGCTCAAAACCTGACGCCAACAGCCTTGCATAGAAAGCGCATGAATGGCTCCGCCGTTCTGAAAGACGATTCGACGGTACGCTGAAACTGCGGTTTCAGACAATCTCTTGTCGCAAGCTCTCTGACAGCGATGAAACTCTTGCGCTTGATATCGTCAATACACTCATGTTCCTTGTCGAACCCGCGCGGCGGACGAACAAGCGACTCGCCGCCGAGTTCAAAGTATCGCTTGAAGCCGCGATCCTCCATGACGCGTTTCCATTCGGCCGGTCTTGCGCCAATACGTTCGCGTATTTGACGCAACGGGTCGGAGTCCGGTCTCCACATGCCAACCCCGACAAACACCTGTTCAGGCGCTACGTGAACGTAGTAGCCTGGCGCGTGCACGTCGCGTGCCTGCTCGTGCCGAAACTGAATGCCAATGTTCGTCTTGTAGGGCGTCTTATTCCTCGAGAATCGCGTATCGCGGTAAACGCGCATCAGCGAGCCGCCGACGCGTGTCGGCAAAGCGACAAAATGCGGTGCGATGTCCTGGAGGGGTTCCTGCATTGACTGAATGAAGCGCAGCGCAACATCGAGCACATCTTCTTCGTAGCGACTCTTGTGCTCCTTGAACCAATCGCGATTGTTATTGGCCGCGAGCTGCTCCAGAAACCGGATAGTCTCGGGATAAAATCTCGCGTAGCGGGATGCCACGATCAGTCGCTTGCCTCGCCCGCACCCGGATGCGGGAACATATCCGATTCATCCTCGCCTTCCCTGGGGGCAAGGCAGGCGAAGTCTTTCTCCACGAGAATCTTCAGCACGGCGCCGTCGTCCAGCACCTGCTCGCCAGGCATCGAAACCTGCTCCGTCGTTGCCCATGCGAGCACCGTCGTTTCAGGTAATCGCACCGTCACCGCATTGTCCGAGAAGAACGCGGCGGGACTGACGCTGGCAGGACTACTTTCAACCCGGTATTTCAATTCCCTGCCTCCCGGGAAACCCGTCTGCGCCTCTACGATACCGCGTTGCCGCAGTACATCGACCTCGCGACGCGTGAGGCGCAATCGTACCGAATTGTCCTTTGTCCTGAGCTTCATTCTGCTTGTTCGCCAACAATCGATGACTGTGTTGCGACCGTCGTGCAACGTCGCACGTGCGGCTGGACCGCCCGGGGCTGGCGGCCTGTCTGCATCAACACGAATCCGACCGATATTTCTTATTATTCGTCTACGCGATTCTGTTGCGTGAATCGATGTCGCTAATTGGCGATGATTTCGGCGGCGTTACTCGTCCAGCCGCCACATCGCCGCAAGAACCAACTAGTCGGCCACTACGTTTTCGGCCTGTGGTCCTTTCTGTCCTTGTGTCACTTCCATCGTGACTTTCTGCCCTTCCTTGAGGGTCTTGAATCCTTCCATCTGGATTGCGGTGTGATGAACGAATACGTCCTGACCACCTTCACGCTCGATGAAACCAAACCCCTTATCATCATTGAACCACTTGACGGTTCCCGTAACTCTTTCGCCTGACATGACTACCTCTTAACGTACTGTCCGTCCCGAGGACGGTTTCAACGCTCCGCCGTATTGGTCGGGGCTTTGGAAATGGTACCCCCTATCGCATCGCATTTCACGCGATATCGCATCGCTCCATCACACCCGATGCCGAATATAATGCTCACCAAGTTTGTCGACGTTGTCGCAACCTAACAACGCCATAGCGCGCTCAACCTCGCTGCGCAGCAACAAAAGGCCGCGCTCGACACCGGCCTGGCCGCCAGCCGCGAGCGGATACAGGTATCCACGACCGATGCTGCAGGCGTTCGCGCCCAGCGCCAGCGCTTTTACAACATGGGTGCCGCGCCGGATGCCGCCATCGCAGATTATTTCCAGCCGGTCGTGAAGTGCGTCTGCAACCCTTGCTATGCAATCGACCGGCGCGGGCGCTGATTCGAGCTGACGACCCCCATGATTCGACAGCATGACGGCTGTTGCTCCGGAGTTCGAGGCTTTGCGGCAATCGTCCACAGTCTGCACACCTTTGATGACCAACGGACCGTCCCATTGGCTGGCCAGCCATTCGACATCCTTCCAGGTGAGCGAGCGATCGAACTGGCTGTTAATGTATTCGCTGGCTCCGCTGCTCATTTTTCCACCGGCGTCGCTACTCGTTACATTGACGAGTTCGAGATCCTTACGAACCAGGGCACGGTAGACCCAGCCCGGGTGTCGCGCGTAGCTCCATGTGTTGTGCCACGTCAGCCTGGGTTTTGCTGACACGCCGTAGACGATATCGCGTTCGCGGTTGCCCGCGACCGGAGTATCGAC
>Ga0265303_10002265_pt1 | contig 11872 bp, 14 predicted proteins | sample Helome_2_FD_192494 | JGI IMG/M metagenome (GOLD analysis project Ga0265303, IMG submission 192494) | Marine sediment microbial communities from subtidal zone of North Sea - Hel_20160317 (Illumina Assembly) | ecosystem: Environmental > Aquatic > Marine > Subtidal zone > Sediment ...
CACGAGGCGAGACAATTGGGCGTGAACCCGGGTGGAGCGATCATGATTCACGGCCAACCTAATGTACCGACGCGATCCGAGGCGTATTACCGCACACAAGACTGGACCAACGGCTGTATTGCGGTTTCCAACTCCGACATGATCGATATCTGGCTCATGACCGGCGAGGACACACCGATCGAAATCCATCCGTAGTGAACGACAAGCGTGGATCATGAATACGGTCGCTGAATTCGTCGATGCCGAGGTGTGGCCCGAGGGCAGCCTGGAAGTCCTTTCCCAGTTCGAAGTGGACCAGCTGAAAAGCAGCGGGGCGGGCGGACTGTACCCGCTGCTGCGTCGTTGCATGCTGGCGATCCTGCACTCCGACAGCAAGATTGACGATGCCCGGGAGTTGCTCGACCTTTATCGTAACTTCGAGGTCGGGTTCATTCAGCAGGATCGTGGTCTCAAGGTTTCCCTGACAGGTGCTCCGGCTGAGGCGTTTGTGGACGGCAAGATGATTCGTGGCACCCGAGAACTGTTATTCGCCGTGCTCCGCGACATTGTGTTTACACGTAATGACATCATCGAAAGCGGTCGATTCGACCTGAACGTCTCGGACGGCATTACCAACGCGGTTTTTCACATTGTCCGTAACGCGCGCATGCTGAATTTGCCCGCGCAGGTCAATCTCGTGGTGTGTTGGGGCGGTCACGCGATCAGCCGGCTCGAGTACGACTATTCGAAACAGGTTGGATACGAGCTGGGGCTGCGTGCGCTGAACGTCTGTACCGGTTGTGGTCCAGGTGCCATGAAAGGCCCGATGAAGGGCGCGACAATCGCTCACGCCAAGCAACGAATTCGCGGCGGGCGCTACGTAGGGGTTACCGAGCCAGGCATTATTGCTGCCGAATCGCCAAACGCGATCGTCAATTCGCTCGTTATCATGCCCGATATGGAGAAGCGCCTCGAAGCCTTCGTGCGCCTGGGACATGGGATAATCGTGTTTCCCGGCGGCGTGGGTACGGCGGAAGAAATACTCTATTTGCTCGGCGTATTGTTGCACCCGGATAACCGGCGGCAACCCATGCCGGTGATCATGACGGGGCCGGCGTCCGCCGAGCCGTACTTTCGGCAGATCGATGAGTTCGTCGCTGCAACGCTCGGCGACGAAGCTCGAAACTGCTACCGAATAATCATCGACGATCCTCGCGAGGTGGCGCGCCAAATCAATATGGGCCTTGATGATGTGCTTGATTTTCGAAAGACGCACGGCGACGCGTATTATTTCAATTGGCGCCTGCGAATCGACTCCGATTTCCAGAAGCCGTTCGTTGCAACTCACGAATCGATGCTGGATCTCGAAATCAGCGACGATCTTCCGAGACACATACTCGCGGCGAATCTGCGCCGCGCATTTTCCGGCATCGTCTCGGGAAACGTGCGCGAGGATACGGCTGAACTCATCGAACGTGACGGACCCTTCGAGATCAATGGTTCGCAGCGCATCATGACGCTGCTGGACAATTTGTTGGCTGGCTTCGTTGCCAATCGGCGCATGAAGATTTCGACAGGCGAATACCAACCCTGCTATGTGATTAAGTAAAGTAGCCTACTAAGTATTTGAAATAACTAATAAAAAAGGATCTCGCATTGTGATGCAGTTCCTGTGAATTGGGCGTCTCGAACGTTAGTATTTAGTCAAAGGATTGACCGAGACAACTCAATGGCAGACAGCAAGAATATGAGATGGGTCGATAGCCTCGGTAAGGATGCCGAGCCCGACTCCAAAGCCGAAGACAAACCAGTGGAGGCCGCTGAACCGGCCGCGAACGATGCAGATGGCTGGCAACAGTATCGCCGCTGGATTTCCAAAGCACCCGCACCGCGCAGTCGACGCTCCGGAATCGATCCGTCGCTGTACACGTGGAAAGGTTATCGAGACTGGTCTGACCAGGTAAAACGTAATTGGATAAAAGACGCCGATAACGATTGAATGCGATAAGTTGACATATGCAAAACGCCGGCGTCCTGCCGGCGTTTTGCGTTTTGCCATGGAAGAAAGTTTGCGGTCCCAATGTGTGATTTCGGTCCCCCCTCAAAAGGGAACTGCGTCTTGTTTTTCAACTAAATTTCGACCGAACTGAATGCCGTGCGACAAGCTGTGATCTATCTCACGGCCGGAAAGTCTCGAGCATCCTATAGTCGAACTCAATAACCGTACGAGCTCATTTTCGGCGTATGTCAAACAACCTCAAAAAATCTGAATCCCCACTCGGTGCGTTGAAAAGCGACGCTGCTCGCCAGCGCTGGGAGTTGTTCCATCGCGCGATCGCTCACGCCAAAGAATCCAATAATGCCTCTTTGGCCGAAGCGGACGATCAAAGCGATGAAGCCGATGGTCACCGGCCTGTCTTGTCGGTCATCCGGTAGGCCTTCCTCTATGGAACGATTACTACAATGTATGGACGATCTCGATGACCTCGTGGGAACGTTCGGCCTGATCTATGAGCGTTTACGCAGGCTGCTGCTAACGATGGTTGGACTCGTCATTGGCCTGGCGTCGGTAGCCTCAGGTGTCCTGCTTGCTCATGTGCATCCGCGAATCGCGCTGGCAACCTGCCTGCTGCTATTCGTAACCCTTCTCTATCGTTTGGTCACCTCAACCCCGAGCGCGCGGCTGCGGACGATCTGACGAGCCACGGCCTTCTGCGCCGGCCGGACTTGAATTCACCAGAATAGTCCCCAAGCTGTCTGACTTTGGTCAGGAGGTAATCGGCGTGGCGGACAATTCAGAGCGTGAAACACTGGGTTTTCAGACGGAGGTACGTCAACTCCTGAAGTTGATGATCCATTCCTTGTACAGCAACAAGGAAATATTTCTTCGAGAACTGATATCTAACGCGTCTGATGCGGCAGACAAGTTGCGCTTCGAAGCTCTGGCGAGCCCGGATCTGCTGGGCGACGACACGGATCTCGCGGTTCTCATCGAGGTCGACAAAGAAAAGCGACAGCTTTCGGTCATCGACAATGGCATTGGTATGTCGCGCGACGAACTCGTTGACAACCTCGGTACCATTGCCAAATCCGGTACGGCCGAATTTCTGGAACAGATGACGGGCGACCAGCAACATGATGCGCAACTCATTGGCCAGTTCGGTGTCGGTTTCTACTCGAGCTTTATCGCCGCCGATAAAGTCACCGTCGAGACGCGTCGCGCCGGGCTGTCGGCGAATGACGGTGTTCGCTGGGAGTCAGACGGGCAGGGCGAGTTTTCGATCGAGAAGATCGAGCGTACTGATCGCGGTACGCGCGTGACGCTGCATCTCAAGGACGAGCAATCGGAGTTTGCCGAGCCATTTCGAATCGAGTCACTAATACGCAAGTATTCAGACCACATTGGTTTCCCGGTTTCGCTTCGCGTCGTCGGCGCCGAGGACGAAGAGACGAAGGTCGTCAACTCCGCAACAGCCCTGTGGACGCGCTCGCGCAGTGATGTCGGCGAGGAAGAATACAGGGAATTCTATAAATACCTTACCCACGACTTTGCGGATCCACTGACCTGGAGTCATAACCGGGTTGAAGGGAAGAGAGAATACACAAGCCTGCTTTACATTCCGGCGGCAGCGCCGTTCGATCTCTGGAACCGCGAGGCGCCAAGAGGACTGAAGTTGTACGTGCAGCGCGTTTTCATCATGGACGACGCGGAACAATTCCTGCCGCTGTACCTCAGATTCGTCAAAGGTGTCGTGGATTCATCCGATCTGCCGTTGAACGTATCGCGCGAGTTGCTGCAGCAGAATCCCGAACTTACTGCGATGCGCAGTGCCTTGACCCGCCGTGTTCTGGGCATGTTGGAAAAAATGGCTTCGGGCGATTCGGATGAGTACAAGACAGTCTGGCGTGAGTTCGGACAGGTTCTCAAGGAAGGCGTAGTTGAAGACCATGCCAACAAGGACAAGCTTGCCAAGTTGTTGCGATTTGCATCGACGCACAATGGCAATGATGCGCAGGACCAGTCACTGCAGGACTATGTCGGCCGGGCCGGCGCCGACCAGGACAAGATTTACTATATCCTCGCGGAGAATTATGCGACGGCCGTAGCCAGCCCACATCTGGAGCAGTTGCGAAAGCGTGACATAGAGGTGTTGTTGCTGACAGATCGCATTGACCCGTGGCTGGTCGAGGGCCTGGCCGAGTTTGATGGCAAAGCAATGGTTGATGTCGCGCGATCGGCGCTGGACCTGCCGGAAAATGTCGATGCGGCGGCCCAGGAGGAGCTCAACAAGGAGCACAAGTCGCTCCTGAAGAAAGTCAGGAAAGTTCTGCAGGACCGGGTTGAGGCCGTGAGCGTGAGTCAACGTCTCGTCGACTCCCCGGCCTGCGTCGTTGCAGCCGAAAATGACCTCAACCCGCAGTTACGGCGCATGCTCGAGGCCAGTGGTCAGGCGATTCCCGAGTCCAAGCCTATTCTCGAAATCAACGTGGAGCATCCGCTCGTCAACCGTCTTGCAACGGAGTCGGACAAAACGCGTTTTCGCGATCTTTCACATATCGTAATGGACCATGCTCTGCTCGCTGAGGGCTCGCAACTGGATAGTCCGGCAGAATACGTGCAACGTATGAACAAACTACTACTCGATATCGATGTGGGAGCCGCAAATTGAACGACGAGAAGACAGAGCACGACCTGCGGGCCCGGCTCAATGATGAGCAATTTCAGGTCACGCAAAATGCAGCAACTGAACGACCTTTCAGCGGAAAGTACGTCGACCACAAGGGTGACGGGCTCTACCGTTGTATTTGCTGCGACGCAGCGTTGTTCAGCTCGGATGAAAAGTACGACTCCGGCTCCGGCTGGCCCAGTTTCTGGTTGCCGCTTGCGGGCGATGCCGTGCGGACGAAAAAGGATATGACACACGGCATGATCCGGGTGGAGGTCGTCTGCGCGAACTGCGACGCTCATCTTGGTCACGTTTTCGAAGATGGTCCGGAGCCTTCGGGTCTGAGATATTGCATCAATTCGGCATCATTGGATTTCAAGGATTCGAACGAATGAAACTCTTTAGCTTGTCCGTGACTTTGTTCGCGACGGTGACCCTGGCAGGCTGCGGCCCGGCGAACCAGCAATCGGAGGACGATGGCGAGGCGCCGGGTGCCGTGTCCGTCGTCTGTCCGGAAGCAGATGAAAGTGGCGTTATCGAAATCGTACCCGGGCTAAGCGCTAAAATCGTCAACCGGGGATACGGGCGGGCCGCGGTCGCCGGTGATTACGCGGATGTTCATACGACGCTATGGTTATACGACGAAAATGCGGCAGGTGGCCGGGGCACCGAGATATGGTCCTCGGGCGGTGACACACCTTTTCAGTTCATGCTCGACGCCGGGCAAGTCATCAAGGGATGGGATCTCGGTGTTGCCTGCATGCTGGTCGGTGAGACGCGCGAACTCAAAATCGCGCCTGAACTCGGTTATGGGGTGCGAGGTAAGCCTCCGGTGCCACCCAACGCGACGCTGCTGTTCGAGATAGAACTTGTGAAGCTGACCGACTGACCTGGGTCCGCTTCAGAACAGGCACGCTCAGGTTCCTCCGCCAGACCATCCTGCTTCCGCGAACTAAACGCTCGTGCCATTGTCATTGAGTTCGCGCGCCTGCCCAATCCAGTTTTCGCGATATATGCGGCTGTGAAAGCCCTTGAGACGCTGCGCAACGCGATCGATCTCATACTCACTCAAATCGGCGATCTGCTCGAAGCGGAATATACCCATTTCGTTGAGCGTTTTTTCAATGGCAGGTCCAATTCCCTTGATCTGTTTCAGATCGTCCCGAAGGATCTCGTGATCGTCATCATTGGCGATCTCCGCCGAGTTCATCGTCTGGGCCGTCGGGCGGTCCGTGGGATCGTTTGACGCGTCGCGGCCATTGGTTAGCGAATCGGGGTCGCGGACGGGCTCGATTCGCGTCGGATTTTCTGTCCGGGCGCTTTCCAACTCCTCGATACGGTGTCGGGCCTCAGCGAGATCGGCCTCAAGTTTTTCGGCTTCTTCATTGCGAACCCTGTACCGCTCGATCAGTGGCGGGAGGCGATTATGCCAGTTTTCCAGTTCCCGGCTAAGCTGGAATATTTTTTCGTCCTTTTCACGCACACCTGTCTTGCTGGCGCTCCGCGCGGCAATATCAGTTTGCAGCTTGTCTCTCTGCGTAACGGCGACCTCGAGGTTGCTGCGAACGTCCTTGATTTCTCGCTGCAGATCGTCGCGTCGTGCATTGGCTTCCTGCGCATTTGCGGTTAATTCCTTGATCCGCATCTCGGCATCCCGGCGCGAGACTTGAAGTTGACTGACCTGGTCCATCAAGCCCTTGTTCTGTTCGACCAGGCGCTTTCGTTCGGTCCGGTGTGCTTCTATCTGTTCCTGCCAGCCACTATTGATCGCTGCTTTTTCATGCACGGATTGACTGCCCCGCGCCACCCATCCGATGATCGCACCGATGATTATCGCGCCAACAAACAGGGCAATTTGCAGGGCAGTGATTTCAGGCATTCAGGGGTTCCAGTGCGTACTTCACGATGCGAGCCGAACCTTGTCCATCTCGTCAAGAACGTCGCCAATCTGCGTGACCGCCCAGTCGATCTCAGTTTTACCTATGATCAGTGGGGGTGCCAGGCGAACGACGGTCTCATGCGTTTCCTTACTTAGAAGGCCGCGTTGCATGAGTGTCTCGCAAACAGCGCGCGCACTCGCATATGCCGGATCAATTTCGAGGCCGACGAAAAGGCCCTTACCCCGCACTTCGCGAACAAGCGGGCAGTCGATCTCGCGTAACCGTTCAATCAGATATTCACCCATTGCCGCGCTGTTCGCAGCCAGGTTCTCGTCAACCAGAATATTCAGTGCCTCCAGCCCGACAGCGGCAGCGAGTGGATTGCCACCGAACGTGCTGCCATGATCGCCGGGTGTGAATACCTCCATCACATCTCGGCGCGCGAGGAACATGGATACGGGAACAATGCCTCCGCCCAGGGCCTTGCCGAGGATCAGAGCATCGGGCCTGATCCCATCGTGGTCACAGGCCAGGAACTTCCCGGTCCGACCAAGCCCGGTCTGAATTTCATCAGCGATGAACAACACGTTTTCTTCGTGGCACAACGCGGCTGCGGCCTCGAGGTATCCGGGAGGCGGCATAACGATGCCCCCTTCGCCCTGAATCGGTTCGACGATGAATGCCGCGGTATTGTCATTGATCGCAGCCCGGAGCCCCTCGATATCGCCATACTCCACGTTACTGAATCCCGCCGGGAAAGGACCAAATCCGTGTTGATATTGTGGCTCGTCCGACATTGTGATCGCGGCGATGGTGCGACCGTGGAAGTTGCCATCACAACCTATGATTTCAGCCTTGTCGCGTTGGACGCCTTTGACGGTATAGGCCCACTTGCGGGCGGCCTTGATTGCCGTCTCGACGGCCTCTGCCCCGGTGTTCATCGGCAGTGCCATGTCCTGCCCCGTCAGCTGGCAGGCCCGCTCGAGAAAGGGCCCCAGCGTGTCTGAGTAGAACGCACGCGATACAATCGTCAATCGCGCAACCTGTTCCTGGACCAGTTTGACGAGCCTGGGATTCGTGTGGCCATGACTGACGGCCGAATAGGCGCTCATCATGTCGAGGTATTTCGTGCCGGCGTCGTCCCAGACGAAAACACCTTCGCCGCGCGTGAGAACGACGGGCAGCGGGTGGTAATTATGGGCACAATATTGTTTTTCGAGGTCCATACTGGAACTCATGACGTCACCCGTTGCGTTCTTCTGGCCCCTTAGACAGACGCCAGTATTACATAAGGCCATAATTTTACAGCAATAACGCCGGGTGAGGCCACCCGTCTGAGGGCTACGCTGGAGGAGCTAATGGCGAAAGCACCCCAATCTGAGCGTTTGTTCATCGCCGGCCCGGTCGGACGACTCGAGGCTGTGTTCGAATACCCGGGGACCACGAAACTCGCCGGGACCGTGGTCGTCTGTCACCCTCATCCTCAACATGGCGGCACCATGCATAACAAGGTGGCCCACACGCTGGCCCGGGCATTCGTTCGCATGGATTTTGCTGCCCTGCGATTCAATTTCCGGGGCACCGAAAAAAGTGACGGTCGCTTCGATGAGGGTGTGGGTGAACTCGACGATGCGCTGGCCGCCATCGACTGGATGCGTTCCAGGCAGCCAGATGCCTCTATGTGGTTGGCAGGTTTCTCATTCGGTGCGGCAATCGCAGTCCGAGCCGCGATCGAGAGAGATGTCGGTGGGCTGGTCAGCATAGCGCCAGCCGTATCGCGCTTTGCGTCAGGGCTGACAAAACAGCCACAATGCCCCTGGCTCATCGTTCAGGGCGATGAAGATGAACTGGTCGGCGTTGAAGAGACGATTGACTGGATGAATACCCTGCAGCCGGGGCCGGAGTTGCTCATTTTGCGCGGTGCCGAACACTTTTTTCACGGTCGCCTGGGCGATTTGCGTGATGCCGTAAGCGAGTTCGTTAGCGACGTGCCTGTAGCAGGACTGCGCGAATAAAAAAAAGCCGGGGCAAGCCCGGCTTTCTCTTTCAGAAAAGATCTGAACATCAGACCATGTCTTTCAGGCCTTTCAAGGCAGAGACCTTGACTACTTTCGTAGCAGGCTTGGCCTTGAACATCATCTCTTCGCCCGTGAACGGGTTAGTGCCCTTGCGAGCCTTGCGGGCCGGCTTCTTTACGACGCGCATCTTCAAGAGACCAGGCATCGTGAACATGCCTGCGGCACCACGTCCGCCAAGGTTCTTCTTGATCTGACCGTTGAGCGATTCGAATACTGCGGCAACGTCCTTGCGTGACAAGCCGGTATCGTCAACGATTTTTGCGTAGATTTCAGACTTGGTGGGTGGCTTTTTGGTGTTTGTGGCCATGAAAAACTGACTCCTAAAAAAAGAAAAACGAGCAAAGGCCCGTGGTAAAGCGGGCAAAGCCCGCGTCAAAAGCAGCGCGACGATAACACATGTTTTACAGCCGTGTAAGACAAAAAATGCCTTTTTTTTTAGGTTTTTCTGAAGAAATACCGACGTATTAAATTGGCGGCCGAAACGCCCGTTTCATTTGATGGTCTGCTGGACTTCGCGCGAGCGCGCGAATAAGGGCTAGTCCGTATAGAACTGCCGTTTGAATCGAACATCGGACGCTTGATCTTCACCTTCCGGCATGACGCTTATATCGAAGATCAGGGTTTCGCGATTTGCGACCGCCGTTTCGCCGATGTAATAGATCGCATCCTGTTCGTTGATCTGTCGCATGGTGACGTTCTTGAGCTGACCCGTCAGGTTGACTGTCTTGACATTGACGGTCGCGGTAACTGCTGTGTTGTCGGACTTCCGAATGACAGAAACATTGAGCATTGCCCGGTTCTTGCTGCGAAGGATGTCATAAGCGCGGGCGACTTCAGGGGGCAACTGGTCGGTGGACTGTGCGCTGAAGTGAACGACATGAGCGCCTATGTCTGCGGAAGTGGCGCCGGCCGGCTGCGCTTCCGGCACATCGGCGGAGTCGCCGGGTTCGCCACAGGCGACGAGCAGCGTGAGCAAAGACAAAGAGATCAACGTTTTGGAAATCGTCATGAAACCTGCCCCTTTTTTTCTTCACTATAAACTATTCGCTACCGTTCGCGTACTCCCGGCATCAGGAAGTGTGCCGTTTCGCGCATGAGCCGGACCCTGTCGTCAGATCCCCAGCGGATTGAATCCGTTAACGACAATGGTCGTGGCGAGCAGCAGGATAATGGCAAAAATAGGCGAGATATCGAAGCCACCTATAGGCGGAATCAATCGGCGGAACGGCCGCAAAACCGGCTCCGTCAGTGTCGTTATGATTGCTGTTGCCGGGTTGTAGCCACCTTGAGAAATCCAGCTCAAGATTATTCGAATAAAAATGGCGTAAACGAACAGGTTGATGGACAACACGACCAGTTTGACGATTGCCGTTAGCGCAATGACAGGAATTCCTGCCGTTCGCCCCATGATAAGAAGCAACAACAGGACGCTCAGGTACTGAATAATAAACGCAACCAGCACCGTCGCAGTATCCAGTCGGCCAAACGATGGCACGATGCGGCGAACGGGAATAACGACTGGTGACGTCAATCGCAGAATTCCCTGTGCGAGCGGGTTTCGAAAGTCCGCTTGCAGCCACGGCATCCAGAAACGCAGCAGCAGCACGAGTAGATACAGGCTTGTCACGGCGTTGACAATGAATACGATGGCGGACGCAATATTGGGAGGCATGTGTCAGTCCTGACTGGCTTCATGCGCCTGATCGGCGAGTTCGACGGCGCGGTCACGAGCGGCGATAACGGCAGCGCTGAAGATATCACGAAAATTCGTACTGTCGATGTAGTCGAAAGCAGCTGCCGTCGTGCCGCCCGGCGAGCGCACACGGGCAATAAGTGTGTCCATGGTCTCGCCGGACTGCTCGGCCATTTCACCCGCGCCTCGTGCTGTCTCGAGAACCAGTGCCAGTGCCGAATCGTGGTCCAGGCCGAGGTCTTCAGCGACCTTTACGAGCATATCGACGAGCAAATAAAAATACGCCGGACCTGTACCGGAGACCGCCGTAACAGTGTCTATGTCTTCCTCGCTGGGCACAGGGATCACGGGCCCGGTCGTCTCTATTATGCTGATCGCAGCCTGCAGCTGCTCCTGGCTCGTTCGATTATTGGCGTACATACCCGAGATACCCAGACGCAGCAATGACGCCTGGTTCGGCATGACGCGCACGATCGAGAGGCCGCCGCCGAGCCAGGTGTCGATGTCGCTGCTGCGCACCCCGGCCGCGATCGAAATAATCAACGGCCTGGTTCGCTGCATGGTCACGGCCAGGGGTTTGCAGACAGCGGAAAGAATCTGCGGTTTCACGGCGAGCAGGACACAGCTCGCCTCGCTGACCACCTGTTCGTTGTTCTCCCGAACGACCGCGCCCGGGAGTTCATGTGCCAAGCTCGCACGGTGTTCGGCAAGGGGTTCGCCGATCAGGATGTGGCCGGGTTCGTATCCTGCAGCGAGCATGCCGCCTGCCAGAGCTCGTGCCATGTTGCCGCCGCCGACAAACGCAATCTTTCCATAGTCCATTGCTTCGATTATTTCCTAGGTTCGCTCGCCAAATACTGCTGTACCAATGCGGACGATGGTCGCACCCTCAAATATTGCTGCGCGGTAATCACCCGACATACCCATCGACAACGTATCCGTTTCAATGCCCTGGTCGCGCAATGCACAGGCCATTTCACGCAAGCGTGCGAAGGGCCGTCGCTGTTCTTCGAACTCGTGCCTTATCTTCGGCAGGCACATCAACCCGCGTAAGCGAAGATTCGGCAACTCCACGCAGCCCGACGCCAGTTCTGGCAATATCTCGACGCTGGCGCCTGACTTGGTGGGTTCGTCGTCGACATTGACTTGCAAACAAACATTCAGCGGCGGCAGCCCGGCAGGACGTTGCTGGCTTAGCCGTTTCGCGACTTTCAATTTGTCGATTGTGTGCACCCAGTCAAAGTTTTCGGCCACGGCACGTGTTTTATTGCTTTGCAGGTGTCCGATGAAATGCCAGGTAAAGCCTGCATCGGCCGTAGCCAGGATCTTCTCGAGCCCTTCCTGAACGATATTTTCGCCAAAATCTCGCTGGCCCAGGGAGGCGGCAGCAAAAATCCTGTCCAGGGGTTGTTTCTTGCTCACGGCGAGCAATTTGACGGTCTCCGGGTTGCGTTCGGCCTCTATGGCCGAAATTGCCAGCAAATCGCGGATTTTTCGCAAGTTTTCCGTGACTCTAATCACGTTTTAGTCCGGGCGCTTCGCTATACTAGGCTCAATTCGTTCCGGGTTATGGTA
>Ga0265303_10002266_pt1 | contig 11871 bp, 10 predicted proteins | sample Helome_2_FD_192494 | JGI IMG/M metagenome (GOLD analysis project Ga0265303, IMG submission 192494) | Marine sediment microbial communities from subtidal zone of North Sea - Hel_20160317 (Illumina Assembly) | ecosystem: Environmental > Aquatic > Marine > Subtidal zone > Sediment ...
ATGTATTCACGACTGAGATTCGGCGTATAGGGGCAATTGATGGTGACGCGCGTCGCCAGCATCGGTTCCCGAACAGCGGTCTGACCGGTAATCAGGATGGCACGGTCTGTGATGCTGACGCTGCTGCGACCAATGCCGGGCAGGCCGCTGGTCGAGCGGCCGCCGCCAACGGCAACACACACGTCGCTCAGCATTTCATTGGGCGCAAGAGCGTAAGCAATACTGGCGCGCAGAGGCTGCCCCAGGTTCGACTGAACAGTCAGTTCTCCGAGTTCCAGCGCTGCCGCCGGTGTTACTGCCAGTCCGCCGCCGAGTGCGACGAGAGGCAAGAGCGCGCGTGCTGTCGCGCGGTCATACGCGTTGATTTGACTAAGGTTTTTCTTCACTTTATGCACCCCGGTGAGCCTGACCATGCGCAGAGCATGAATTCAGCGTATTCGTTGATACTGACCCATTCTAGGTTCTAGTACGAATTTGGTGTTAATGGGTGGTTCCGGCGCTGGAGTGTGACGTACGTCACATTTTACCGGGAGACTACCTTGCGTTCGCCGCAGTCAGGTCATCGAGCGTATTGGTGACACCACTGTCAGTGGCTTGCAGGACAACTGCGGGTTCGTGAACATAATGCCCCTGCATGAAGTCGAGGCCCAGCTGGAACAGCACGGCCATGGCATTGGCGTTCTCGACACGTTCGGCGATGGTTTTGATCTTGCGAGACTGCGCAGCCTGGACGATCTTCCTGACGGCGCCCTGCATCGATTCGTCGGTCATCAGCGTGTGCATCAGTTCACCGTCGATCTTGATGTAGTCCGGTTTCAGGATATCGAGAATCTGGAACCGATCCTGGTCGACTCCGTAGTGTTCGATCGCGAACCCAATGCCGAGCTTGCGCGTGTGCCGGACGAGTGCCTTGGTCTGCTTGATGTGCTTGGCAGCGTCAGTTTCCGGAATCTGGACAACGAGGCGTGAGCAGTCGAAGTCTTCTTCATCCAGCTTCTGCTCTATCCATGCTGCCGTCGATGCGTCGGTAATCGACTGTTTCGACAGTCTTACGAAAACGCGGTCGGCCTCATTCGTAGCGCAGAATTCCATCGCCGCGGTCAGCATCCAGCGGTCGATGTTCTTCATCATGTTGTTGCGTTCAGCCGCCGGGATGAACTCCGATGGCAGCACTGAGTTGTTTTGCTCGTCGATCATGCGTACTAGCAGGTCGAACATCTGGATCGAGTCACTGCGCAGACCGGCGATAGGCAGCTGTGCAAGGCGAAAGCGATCTTCCATCAGTGCCGACTTCAAGTGCTTGACCCAGATCGCATCAAACTCTCGCTGCTTGGTATCTTCGTCGGCGCTCTCGCTCAGGCAAGACGTTCCACCGCCTTCCTTCTTGCCGAGTTTGTATGCGCCAACCGTTGCAGTAACGAATTCTTCAAGCGAACCGAACACCTCGCTTACGCCACACGCGCCGACTGTGCAGCTCATATGCGTTGATGTATCGCCTACCTCGAACGTCACGGTCTTGAGATGGTCGATAAGCTGTTTACCCCATACCTGGGCGTCGCGAGCGCTGCCACGCTCCAGCAGGGCCATGATCGACGTGCCTTCAAAACGTCCTGCAACATCGCGCGGGTGCATGCGCTTGCGCACGACCTCTGCAAACTGCGCGAGGACTTCCTCGGACTGGATGATGCCGACTTTGTCGCGAATCTCGCCAAAGTTGTCAGGCTTGATGTAGACAAGCGCGTGCGTGCCAGAGGCGGGTTTGCGCCTCAGCCGTTTGGTGATTCGTTCCAGAAACTGGCCGCGGTGAAAGAACAACATTGTCGGGTCGCGCTTGAGCGCGTCATGGACTAGCTTGGTCGGTTCTTCAGCGACCTTCAGTTGTGGTGCAATACGGATCTGTACGCTGGGCCCGTCGTCGAGGTCGATTTTCCGAAACTCCAGGTGCAGCTCTTCCGCGTCGCCGGAATCGATGTGCGACTTGACGATGAGTTTCTCGCCCTTTTGCCACTTGCCGGCTATGGTGGCGACAAGCGCGCCCTTGAGCGCGGCCCTGGATTCCGGTTCGACGAAGTCCATGACGGGCAGGCCGGCCAGGTCGTCCTTGGTTGCAACCTTGAACTGACGTAACCAGGCTTCGTTAACTTCGGTGAAGATGCCTTCCTCCACCAGGGCGTAGCAACTGGCCGAAGCGGCCATGTGGTCCTTGAGTTGCTTCTTGTATTCGGTCGCTGATTGCAGCGTGGAATTAAGTGCGCGTTCAACACGCAGCGCACGCAGTTCGCGTGACACGACTGACTGCAGGCGGTTCTTGAGTCCGGCCGATACCAGGTCGCCTGCGCCCGCACGCATGGCTGACTCGATGTCAGCTTCCTCGGCGTTCTCCTGCATGGCAATGACCGGGACCTCGGGGTTATAGCGGTCCTTTTGTTTGACAACCTGGCGAATGGAATCGGAGTAGCGATCGCAGTTAAGGATCAGGAGTTCGACCTGCTCATCCGCAAGCGTCTGTTCCAGCCGGCTAGGGTTGGCAATCCAGTGACAATGCGCCGCGTGGCCCGCGTCGCGAAGTGCACTGTTGATAAGCTCGACGTCGTCCTGGTTCTCGGTCAGGACCGCGATTGAAATGCTCTGGCGCCCGTTCAAATCCAAATCCCTGGCAAATCGGGTTGTTCCCCGTGATTTCCATATTTTGTCAAGAGCCTAGGAGTCTAGACACTGTGGACCGGGGAGTCCCGACCCGGAGTCCAAAACCGTGACCTGAATCAAGTTTCCGGCCGTCCTTGCGCGGTTTCGGACCAAAAATACGGCTGGCACCCCGCTTGGACTCCGGTATCATGGCGCCTCGCCGCCAGCCGGCGGATCGGCAATTGAGAGCGACAAACATGGCAAATTACAGCACCAGCGAGTTTCGGTCGGGCTTGAGGATCATCATCGATGGCGATCCCTGCATTATTGTCGACAATGAATTCGTGAAACCCGGTAAGGGCCAGGCCTTCAACCGGGTCCGGATCAAGAACCTCAAGACGAGCAAGACGGTCGACAAGACCTTCAAGTCAGGCGAGTCCGTTGAGGCAGCTGATGTCATGGATACCGAGATGCAGTATCTCTATGCGGACGGTGAGTTCTGGCACTTCATGGTGCAGGATACTTTCGAACAGTATGCGGCCGACGCGAAGGCGGTTGGCGATGCCAAGGACTGGATTGCAGACGGCGATGTTTGTGGCATTACGCTATGGAACAACACACCACTGATCGTTACCGCTCCCAACTTCGTCGAACTCGAAATTACCGAGACCGACCCGGGCGTGAAAGGCGATACGGCCAGCGGTGGTGTGAAGCCGGCGACCCTGGCCACTGGCGCTGTTGTTCGCGTTCCCCTGTTCGTCGATCAGGGTGAGACGATCAAAGTCGATACCCGCTCTCGCGAGTACGTGTCGCGCGTCAAATAAAAGACTCGCGGTTTTCCTGAAGCGCGCAAAATGTCGCGCACAGTATTTCAACACCTTCCTGGTCGGCCGCGGTGAAGCGCTGCGTTACAGGACTGTCGATATCGAGCACGCCGATTAGCTTGTTCCGCACGACCAATGGCACGACGAGCTCGGAGCGCGACTCCGGATCACAAGTGATGTGCCCTGGGAATGCATGGACGTCGGCAACTCGTTGCGTTTCCATCGTTGATGCCGCGGCCCCGCAGACGCCTTCATCCAGCGCGATATGCACGCAGGCGGGTTTCCCCTGGAATGGTCCAAGCACGAGCTCGTCATCGCGCAATACGTAGACGCCCAGCCAGTTAATTTCGCTTATCGCGTTATTCAGCAGAGCGACGAAATTGCTGGTGGCAGCCAACGCATCGGGCTCGTCATCGAGCAAGGCGTGCAGCTGCGAATCGAGCAGCTTGTAGTTGGTTTCAGTCATAGGCGTTATTCGAAAGCGAAAGCGATTACGTCGCGTATATCGTCCGTCTTGTCGTGGACCATTTGCAAGCGCTCGAAGCCCATTGCAACGCCGGCACATTCCGGTAGTCCTGACTCGAGTGCTGCAAGCAGGTCTGCGTCGATCGGTCGAACGGGTCGTCCACGCCGGGCCCTCTGCTGATTGTCCGTGACAATGCGCGCAGCTTGTTCTGTTGCATCGGTCAGCTCAACGTAGCCATTGGCCAATTCGACGGGGCCAAGGAAAACCTCGAAGCGATCCGCAACTTGCGGGTCATTCGGGCACAGCCGCGCAAGTGCCGCCTGGCTGGCAGGGTAGTGCTTCAGAACCGTCAGTCGATCCGGCGCAAATTCCGGGGCGACCCTGGTCGCCAGCAGCAGGTCCAGCCAGTCGTCTCTTTCCTCGCCGATGGCAGCCCGGAGATCGGCGTCTGCGCATGCAGCATCGGCAAGCTCAGCGATGTTGGCCGACCTGGTGTCGAGGCCAGTTGCTGCGAATAACGCGTCGCGGTAGTCGAGCTGTACCGGCGCCTCAGCAGGCCTGCGGTCACCCAGTGCCTCGCAAATCAGTTGCAGAGTATCGTCAATGATCTCGGCGAGACCCATGCCCAGCCGATACCATTCGATCATCGTGAACTCGGGCTGGTGCTGGTGGCCGGCTTCCCCATCACGAAAGACACGGCAAATCGAGAAGATGTCAGCGTAGCCCGCGGCGAGCAGGCGCTTCATGCAGAACTCTGGCGACGTATGCAGGAAGAGTGTGTGCTCACTCACTTCACTTGTAGTGATGCCGAAACTTTCGATCAGGATGTCGCTGACGGCGCTGCGGCTGAGCGCCGGTGTGTCGACTTCGAGGACCTCGGCGGCTTCGAAATAGGCACGAACCCTGCGCATCAATGCAGCGCGGTTGGCGGCGGCTGCAGGGCCGGATGCAGGCCGCCAGTCAGTCACTCCGTCGCGCTCTTCAGCTCACCAATCTCGACGCCCATACGCAGCGTTTCGCCGGGTTCCAGATCGTCATCCCACTCACATGCGCCCTTTGGAAACAGCAGGATCACGGTCGAGCCCATGTTGAACCAGCCGAGCAGATCCCCTTTCCCTACCGCGGTCGGGTAGGTGTCGAGATCGAGGACATCGACGACCCCGTTTTTGCGCGGTCGAATCTCGCCGGTCCATGGCGTGGAAATGCTGCCGACATTGAGGGCACCGACGAAGATCAGGGCTGCCGGGCCGTACTCAGTACGAAAGTGCATGATGAGGCGTTCGTTACGTCGGAACAGCCCGTCAAGGCGCGATACAGTCGCCTCGTTGACGCTGAAGAGGTCGCCCGGCACGTAGCGCGCGGCCACCAGTTCACCGGCAACAGGTGCATGCACGCGGTGGTAGTTGTACGGCGCGAGATAGATCGTCGCGAAGCTGCCGTCCACGTAGTGATCTGCCTCCGCGATGTCCGTTGCGAGCAGGTCACCCAGCGAGTAGTCGATGCCCTTGGCCTGGAAAACACTGTCATTACGAATCGCACCTGCGAAGCTGACCGTGCCATCGACCGGAGACGCGATGGCGTCCGCGTCATCATCTACAGGGCGTGCTCCATCCCTGAGTTCGCGAATGAAAAAGTCATTGAATGTTGCAAAGTCACCCGGGACCTCGAGCTTCACTTCATCGAGGTCAACATCGAAGGCCTGCGCGAATCGCGTAATCAGGAAGTCCTTGATACCTGGATGGCGAATTCTGGCGATACGCCAGACCACAGCCGTTAACCAGTGACGGGGCAGGAGGTATTGCAGCCAGACAAATGCGCTAGCCTTCATTAGTTTTATCCTGAGAGGAAAAAGAAAACTCGACGCTCAGAACCGGTGAGCCGCCGCTATAAAACTGAAGTGTGACCGAGTCTTCCAGGTTCCGCGGTCGCATTAACATCAGGTGTTTGCCGCCTCGCTCCAGCGTTGCGCTGCCATTCGCAGGAACCAGTAGTTCGTCGAGTTCACGCATCCGCGAGATACCGTCTGTCACAGTCGTTTCATGAATCTCGACACTCTCGAACTGCGGGCTGTCCACACTCGTGATCCTGAGCGTTTCGTCCGTGCGGTTGGTGATTGTCAGGAACCCCGCACTCATGTGCATGCCCGGCATGGGCTTTGTGATTTCGACGTCGCTGACGGCTACCGGTGGCTGTGGTGCAGTGCAGGCCACGAGCAGTGCAGCCAGCAGGAGAATCGCGAGGCGCATTATTTGCCTCCCATGATGAGCGGAAGATCGTGGACGTAATTGTCCGCCACATGCGGGCCGCTGAACAGGGAGTGAAAGCCGCCATTGGGATCGATCACGAGAACGGCTGCCGAATGGTCAACGTTGTAGTTTTCATCATCGCCCGGCCGCTTCTCGAAGAAGATGCCGAGTCCACCGGTCAGCTTGCGAATTTCTTCGAGTGTCCCGGTAAGCCCCAGGTTGCCCTGACCGAAGTAATCGACGTACTTGCCGAGTAACTCAGGTGTGTCCCGTTCCGGGTCGACGCTCACGAGAACGATTCGGGGCAGTGTCTCGCGGCCACTGTCGGCCAGGGACTTCTTCGCGGCAGCAAGCACCTGCAAGGTCGTCGGGCAGACATCCGGGCAATGCGTGAAGCCGAAGAACACGAGGTCCCACTGGCCTTCAAAGACACGCTGGTCAACGGCTTCGCCTTGCTGATTGAGAAGCGAAAACTCCGGCACAGGATTCGGGGTTGGCAATACCAGTGCCGTGACTGGTGCGGTGGGTGCCTGCATACGTATCGCCACGAAGGCGCCAGCGGCGAGTGCGATGGCCAGCGCCACGGCGATGATCAAATTCCTGAGACTCATGTTGGGGTTCTGTTTATTGCGAAGAATCAGGTGGCAATTCTACAGGCAGAACGACCATGAGCGTGATAGATTCGCGCGGCATGAATGTCGAGCAATGCATCCGGGAAGTGGCAGGTCGGTTCGAGGCTGCAGACCTGACCTACGGCCATGGCACCGACAACGCGGTGGATGAGGCGGCCTGGCTCGTATTTGCGTGCCTCGGTCTGTCGCACGATGATGCGCCCGCTGCTTATGCGGCCCCGGTGTCCAACGAGGATTTGGCGGAGGTCAATGCCATGGCGGCCCGGCGAATCGACGAACGGATTCCGCTTGCCTACATCATCAACCTGGCCTGGTTTGCGGGTCTGGAGTTCTATGTTGACGAACGTGTGCTGGTGCCACGTTCGCCGTTCGCCGAACTCATTCACAATCAGTTTGCCCCCTGGATATCACCCGCCGAGGTTCGGCACGCCGTCGACCTGGGCACGGGCAGTGCTTGTATTGCTATTGCCACTGCGCTGGCTTTTCCGGATGCGAAGGTGGATGCGGTTGATATTTCCGACGACGCGCTCGCTGTCGCCGACATCAATGTCGGCAGGTACGGTCTTGAAGACCGGGTGCGCACCGTTAAGTCAGATTTCTTCGAGGCCCTGGGCGCTGCGCGCTACGACCTCGTGCTCAGCAATCCGCCCTATGTCGATCAACCCGACATGGCCGCCCTGACAGCGGAGTTTCTGCACGAACCGGAGCTCGGGCTCGCGGCAGGCCGCGATGGTCTGGATTGTGTACGCAAGATCTTGCAAGATGCCTCGCGATTTCTCACTGACAATGGAATACTCGTCTGTGAGGTCGGCAACAGTCAGGCAGCCCTCGAGGCCGCTTTCCCGGAACTGCCCTTCGTATGGCTCGAGTTCGAGCAGGGTGGGGCGGGCGTATTCGTGCTGACTCGCGACGATTTGCAGACTAAATGGCAATAACCAGGTAATACACACGTGTCGGGCAACAGTTTTGGAAAATCATTTGTCGTAACGACGTTTGGCGAGAGCCACGGCATTGCATTGGGCTGCATCATCGATGGCTGTCCTCCGGGAATGGACCTGTCGGAAGCCGATATCCAGTTCGACCTGGATCGACGCAGGCCAGGGCGCAACAAGCACACGACGCAACGCAATGAGCCGGACCAGGTGCGTATCCTCTCGGGCGTATTCGAAGGCAAGACGACGGGCACGCCCATTGGCCTGATCATCGAGAACAAGGACCAGCGCTCGAAAGACTACGGCGATATCAAGGACAAGTTTCGCCCCGGGCACGCCGACTACACGTATCAACAGAAGTACGGTATTCGCGACTATCGCGGCGGTGGCCGCTCTTCAGCACGCGAGACCGCCATGCGCGTTGCTGCGGGTGCGGTCGCGCGCAAGTACCTGAAAGAACGTGCAGGGATCGACATTGGTGGCTTTGTCGCACAACTCGGCCCGATCGAACTGGCGGCGAGCGATCTTTCGATCGTCGATGAGAATCCATTCTTCTGTGCGGACCCGGACAAGCTCGACGAACTCGAGCAGTTTATGAATGACTTGCGCGAACAGGGCGATTCAATCGGAGCCAAGGTCAGCGTGCTCGCACGCGGTTTGCCGCCAGGACTCGGTGAGCCAGTGTTCGACAAGCTCGGAGCAGATCTCGCCCATGGCCTCATGAGTATCAATGCTGTCAAAGGCGTCGAAGTGGGTGCCGGGTTCGCGGCGGTTACGCAGCGAGGCAGCGAGCACCGCGATGAAATGTCAGCGTCAGGCTTCAGCAAGAATGATGCGGGCGGCACGCTCGGCGGAATATCTTCAGGCCAGGACCTGCTGGTGAGTATTGCGCTGAAGCCGACGTCGAGTATCACCAAGCCGGGCAAGACGATCGACAAGACCGGCAAGGACACAGAGATCGTAACCAAGGGCCGCCATGACCCCTGCGTTGGCCTGCGGGCAACACCCATAGCCGAAGCCATGGTTGCGCTCGTCATTATGGATCACTACCTGCGTAATCGTGCGCAAAATGCAGACGTCGAGTCGCTAATCCCGGAAATCTGAAACATGCCAGACCAATTTGATATCGCAGTCGTCGGCGCCACAGGCGTCGTCGGCGAGTCCATGCTCGAGATACTCAGTCAGCGGAAGTTCCCGGTCGGGAAGGTCTACGCCCTGGCCAGCGAGCGCTCCATCGGCAAGACCGTCGATTTTGGCAATCGTGAACTTAATGTCGAAAGCCTGGCGGACTTCGATTTCTCGAAGGTGCAGATCGGCTTGTTTTCGGCGGGCGGCTCCATTTCCGAGGAATACGCGCCCAAGGCGGCCGCGGCTGGCTGTATCGTCATCGACAATACGTCGCACTTTCGGTACGACGACGATATTCCCCTGGTCGTACCCGAGGTCAACCCGGATGCCATCGCCCGGCACACGACGCGCGGCATTATAGCGAATCCGAACTGTTCCACGATCCAGATGGTGGTCGCGCTCAAGCCGATCTATGACGCGGTGGGTATCGAGCGTATCAATGTGTGCACGTACCAGGCGGTTTCCGGTGCCGGGCGCAGCGCGGTCGAGGAACTCGTGCGGCAGACGACCGCCTTGCTCAACGGTCGCCCCCTGGAGATCGAGGGTGACGCCAAACAGATCGCATTCAATGCCATCCCGCACATCGATGTGTTTCAGGACAATCGCTATACCAAGGAAGAAATGAAGATGGTGTGGGAGACGCGCAAGATACTGGAGGATCAGGAAATTCTGGTGAATCCAACGGCCGTGCGGATCCCCGCATTCTTTGGACACTCGGAGGCCGTGCATATCGAAACACGCGACAAGATCACGGCCTCTGACGCGTCGAAATTGTTGGCGAAATCGCCCGGAATAGAGGTACTCGACGGCGTCGAAACCGGCGAATATCCGACGGCTGTTACCGAGAGCTCGGGAGCAGACCCTGTATTCGTCGGGAGAATCCGCGAAGACATCTCTCATCCACGGGGTCTAGATCTTTGGGTAGTCGCCGATAACATACGTAAGGGCGCGGCTCTAAATAGCGTCCAAATTGCTGAAATATTGGCAAAAAACTATCTTTAAGCTATAGTTCGCAGGCACATCAGCCCCTGACTGGATGTCGTTTAAAAGGGGGCTTCGTAGGGTTTGGAGAAATACATTATGTCGCGACGTCTTACGCGTATCTCGCTTGCACTTGTCCTCTTGATATCGAGCGAGGTCTGGGCCATTGGACTCGGTGATATCAATCTGGATTCGGCGCTGAATGAACCGCTGCGCGCCGAAATTGAATTGCTGTCGGCCACGCCGGAAGAGTTGGCGAACCTCAATGTTGAATTGGCCTCGGCCGAGACGTTCTCTCGTTACGGCATCGATCGGCCATTCTATCTCCAGGGTATTGAGCTTCGCGTTGTCGCAGGCGGTCCGAATGGCCCGATCGTCGAAGTCCGTTCACGGGCGCCCATTACCGACCCTTTCCTGACTTTCCTCGTCGAAGCATCGTGGTCGAGTGGCCGCCTGCTGCGCGAGTACACGGTCCTGCTCGATCCCCCAACGTATGCGCCGCCGGCCGTGCAACAGGCACCGGCTGTCGAAGCGCCGCGTCGTGCCGCACCTACGGACAGCGCACCTATAGAACGGCAAGCACCTCCGCCGCCACCACCGCAGCAAGAGCGTGCGACGCCACCGCCTTCGCAGCCACGCGTAACACCGCCGCCGACACCCGCGCGGGAGCCGGAACCTGATCGCGTCGCGCCGCCCGTCGCTGACGAGTCGCCGTACTCCAGCACTTCGGCAGGTGACTACTACGTCGAACGTGGCGATACCTTGTGGGGTATCGCGAATCGCATGAAGCCCGACAGTCGTCTGACGATGAACCAGACCATGCTGGCGATTTTCGAGGCTAACCCGCAGGCTTTCTCGGGCAACATCAATCGTCTGAGCGCCGGCGCATCGCTGCGCATTCCGAGCGCTGATGAAGTCTTCCAGATCAGCCGGGGAGATGCGTTTTCGGAGGTTAAGCGGCAGAACCAGGAGTGGACCGGCACGACAGACTTCTCGCAGCCCGATGCGACGTATACAGACACCAGCTATACCGATACGCCGGCCGACACCGACTACACGACGACCGAGCCGGATACCACGGAAACTCGCCCGAGCCTCGTCCTTGTACCGCCTGACGAAGAGCCGGCGGGTATCGATTACGACGAAGACCTGAGCGCGCCTGACGAAATCACACGTGAACAGGAAATAGAGAACCGGATTGCCGAACTGGAAGCGGCCGATGTGCCGGACCAGCAATCGCTGATCGAAATTCGGGATGGCGAGCTCGCCAGTCTGCGCCAGGAGCTGGCCAATATCCGCGGCGAAATCTATGAGCCGCCTGTCGATGAAACGCTTGTCGATGAGGTAGCCGATGACGTCATCAGCGATGACGAGCTGTATGCCGATGATGCCGAGGTTGGTGAAGACGCCGTCGCTGACGATGAAACGGTTGCTGCCGATGATGAAGCCGCCGATACCGAAGCCGCCGATACCGAAGCGGCACCGCCGGCTGACGTCGTGCGCACGCCACGCGTCGGCGAGCCCAGCATCATGGATCGTGTCATGGGCATCGTGGGCAGTTTCTGGACGAAGATTGCCGCTGCACTGATCCTGGTAGCTGCTTTGCTGTTGTGGTTTGTGCGTCGCGGTAGCGACGACGATGACGACGCCACACCGTGGGAGACTCTGGACAGCGACGAGATTGCCGCTGGTGCCATGGCAGCGACTGAGACCCTGCGAGCGCCGAAACATGATGACGAATCGATCGTTGTCGTTGAGCAGGACTCCGGGATACGGCCGATGGAGCCCGAACTGGGCGAGGCGACCGAGAGCATTGAGACAATCGAGCCACCAGCGTCGGACCTCGAGGCTGCGACAGGTGACACGGGTGAGTTCGGTTCACTCGAGGATACGTTCAGCAGTGAGACTGCGGTCAACCTGGATCAGACCGATCCGCTTGCCGAGGCTGATTTCCACATGGCCTATGGTCTGTACGATCAGGCGGCCGATCTCATCAATGGTGCCCTGGAGTCGGATCCGAACGACTCGACGCTGATG
>Ga0265303_10002267_pt1 | contig 11868 bp, 13 predicted proteins | sample Helome_2_FD_192494 | JGI IMG/M metagenome (GOLD analysis project Ga0265303, IMG submission 192494) | Marine sediment microbial communities from subtidal zone of North Sea - Hel_20160317 (Illumina Assembly) | ecosystem: Environmental > Aquatic > Marine > Subtidal zone > Sediment ...
GTGACGGCCGTCACGCTTTTTCGCCACTCCATCGGCAGTGACCCCGCCTGACCCCGCCGGATCGTCGGTGGCGTTTACACTACCGTTCGATCATCTGGCTAAGTAACTGAAAAATATGAACTAAGAAAGTTGGCACGATAAGTGCTTCTCCTTAAGCCAGACCCCTCCGATCTATGGAAACAGGAACAGTTTTATGACCTTTAATTTCAACATCGCTTCGTCGCTCGCCGCCACCCTGTTGCTCGGTCTGTCGGCCGTCGCAAATGCCGATTCGGTGGTGATCGAAGACAACTACTACGGCGGCAATGACCACGGCTACGGTGATGTCATCGGTAGCACCGCAAAGTTCGATATCTTCCGCGCCGAGCTGAGCCAGGCGGGGAATATCCTGACCGTCAATATCTATACGAACTTTGCCGGGCGTGCAGATGAAGGTCTGTTTGCGGGTTATACCGGGAACGACCTTGGCATCGGTTACGGCGATCTGTTCCTCGCTTCGGCCTGGAATCCGCACGGCGACGCGCCATATCTCGATGACAACCATGCGACCGGCACCGTGTGGGAGTATGGTTTTTCGCTGGATGATCGCTGGAGCGCAACCGGTGGTGACGGCGCGCTCTATGCCCTGGCCGGTTCCAATGATGACAGCGCGCTGCTCTCGCAGGACTTCATGAGTGGTGCGACCTATCGCAACGGTCAGGAAGTGGCGGTCGATCTCTCGGACGCAGCGGCGAATTTCCGTAACCAGCTCGAGGACGGCAGCTGGTCGGTCGAAGGCGATCATCTCAGCTTTATGATCGATCTGAGCGACAGCGATCTCTCCCTGGCCAACGGCATCGCCCTGCACTGGGACATGACCTGCGGCAACGACGTAATCGAAGGTTACGCCGAGGTGCCGGAGCCCGGCTCGCTGGCGCTGCTTGCACTTGGACTCATTGGCGCGGGTGTGGCCCGCCGGCGCCGCTGATACCGGGCACAAGAAACCGGGAAAGAAGCCCCGCTTTGGCGGGGCTTTTTTTTTGCGCAGCGACAGCCTCCTACCGATTGACATCGGCGGGGGATCGGTCTGCGCGTGATGGCCGCGAGCAGTTCGACAGAAATCGTCGGGATTGACCGTTTTGGCAAAAAGATTGGTGGTCCGGGCCAATCCCGGGCGCTTCGGCCAACCTAAGATGGTCGCCACCTAATCTGTTGCTCAGGCACCGACGGGGGCCCGGAGAAAAGACCGATGAACATGGATACCGACATCCGACGCATTACCGAAAACGTCCAGCTGCGCATGGCGCGGGGCTGGATCGAAGGTGATCCCGATACGCTGGGTGTGCGGCCGCTGACGCGGCGTCACCGTAGCTATCTGGTGCAGTATCTTTCTGGCGGTCACAGGGTGCGCTGGATCGTGGACGCCACGGCGCCGGGTATGTTGTTGACCCCGGCCGGTGAATGCCACGACGAGGGCGATCGCCCTGACGTGCTTATCTCCAGCATCCTCAGGGCGTTAAGAAATCGCGGGCCCGACATGTACCGGCGCGAGGAACTGACTCGCCTGCGCGAGTCCGCCCGGGTCGAGGGCTTTGACTTTGCGACCCTGTATACGCTGGCGGTGCGGCAACTCGGGGCGTTGGTCGAGGATATGGCGGAGTTGATGGGCGATCTCGCCGCGGACAGTATCGATCAGCTCGACGGGCACGGCGTCGCGGACGGAGCTCGCGAAGCGGCCTGATGGCGGACCCGCGCCGGCGATATGCTGCCGGCGCGCGGCGGCCCGGAAGGTCAGCCGGCCTCGCTGACGTAAGCCCCGGGTGACATCCCGGTCCAGCGCTTGAATGCGCGTGTGAACGTGCTCTGGTCCGCGTAACCGAGCAGATAGGCGACTTCGGCGATCGGATGCTGGCCCGAGCTCAGATATTCGCGTGCGAGCCGTTCCCGGGTCCGCTCGAGGATTTGCCTGTAACCCGTGCCCTCGGCGCGCAGATGCCGCTGCAGGGAGCTCACGCTGCGGTTGAGCCTCTGCGCCACGTCCTCCTCCGTCACCCGACCGGAGGGTAGCGACTGTGCCAGCGCCTGGCGCACCTTGTTGCTGAAATCTCCGGCTTCCATCTCGCGCAGATAGCGGTCGAGCAGTTTCTCCTCTTCAGCGATCAGCGTGTCGTCGGCCGCCGGCAGTGGCTTATTCAATGTCGCGGTGTCGAAATACAGCGCATTCTCTCCGGCGCCGAAATTCACCGGGCAGCGAAAATAGGCGCGGTAACGGGCCAGGGTCGTCGGATCCTCCAGTTCCGACTCGAAACACACGCGCAGCGGCGCGAATTCGTCACGACTCGCCAGACGGCAGAAGCGTACCGTCACCGTCAGCGCGACATCGGCCGAGGTCGGCAGCAGCGACTGGCCCGCTCCCCGGGCGTCGATGGTGACCCGTGACTCTTTTTCTCCGGACTCATAGACCATGCTGAAGAGCGTCGTCAGCACGCGGAAGTAACGGGTTTGCCGCTCCAGACCCTGAGCCAGTGTATCGGTGGCCAGCCAGGCGAGGCCCAGCGCATAGGCGGAGCCGGGACGGATGCTCCGGCCGACGACATGGCCGACGTGGGGGTCACCGGTAGCCCGAATCGCTTCGTCCCAGAGCTTGCGTATGGTACTGGCCGGAATCCGCCCGGTGCGCTGCTTCGAGGTGGTCTTGTCGATGCCGGCGGCGGCAAAGACTGCCGCGGCGTCCACGCCATAGTGCGTCTCCAGGGTTTCCCAGATCGTCGCAGACAGTCCGGCCAGAGAGGTGGGCTCGCGCATCGTCGGTGTGACTCTTTCGCCTGACCAAAACGGACAAGCCAGAGACCATTTATAGCAAGAAACCGGAAGGCCCGGTCATTACGCTGTGTGCCTGGATTGCGGAGACGACGATGTTTGGACCGATTCTTCCATTGCTGGCTCAGATCCCGCGCTCGTTGGGCCACTGTTGGCGCCAGCGTCGCGCAAAGCGTCAGCTGTCGATGCGGGTTCCCACGGGGATCGCGGGCATCAATTCGCTGGTCTCCCGGCGCAGCCTGAACCTGAAGGCCGGCGATGACATCGCACGGATCATCGCCGGCCTCGACGCCAACGCGGAACGCAATCGCAACCGAATCGTGCTGCAGTGGTCGATGCTGGCGCCCGGCGAGCGGCCACCACCGGCGCTGCTGTTCCGGCCGATCTTGCTGGAGATGATCGACCCGGAAGTGCTCGGCGTGCTGTTGTCCTTCGCCCATCCGAACGACCTGGATCAGATCTTCGAGCGACTCGTGGCGCTGCGCTACGACCCTGTAGCGGTCACCCGTGCCGCCACCGATCTGGCGGGCCGCTATCTGGACCGCGGCCTCGATGCCGTCGGTGAACCGCTCTATCGGCGGCCGTTGGCTGATAGCCCCCTGGACGAGGCGCTCGGTCTTGTCGGGAAGGGCACGGAGCCCGGCGAGGACTGATTGCCCCGGCACCTTGGCCGCACGGTTGACGGGTGCTGATCAACGCCTTCATACAGGCCCCCGAACCGGCAGATGCTGCGCCGCAGTAGCTCGTGCTGCATACGCAAAAATCTATTAAGGCTTTCAAATCAAAGCCTTACGTGCAGAAGGAAATTAATATTTTGCATCGCAAAATAGACGCGCTATGCTTGACGGCACACGAGTTTTGTCAGGAGCGCCATCATGCAAACCCGAGTTGCACTGGTCACCGGCGGCACCGGCGCCATCGGTCGTGTCATCTGTCAGCAGCTGGTGGAGGCCGGTTTCCGCGTCGCCGCCAATTGCTATCCCGGAGACGCCGAGGCGGCTGCCGCCTGGGTCGACGAGGAGGCGAGAGAAGGTCGCCCGATCCATCTTGAGCCGTTTGACGTAGCCGACTTTGAGACGACAGCGGCCGGGGTCCGGGATATCGAAGCCGCAATCGGACCCATCGACGTGCTGATCAACGCCGCCGGTATCACCCGCGACTCCCGGCTGGTCAAAATGTCTCCGGAGCAGTGGAACTCGGTGGTGCACACCAATCTGGACAGCGTATTCAATGTCACGCGTGCCGTGCTGCCCGGGATGCTCGAGCGTAACTATGGCCGGGTGGTCAACATTTCGTCGGTAAACGGCCAGCGCGGTCAGTTCGGTCAGGCCAATTATTCTGCGGCTAAGGCCGGCGTCCATGGTTTCACCATGGCCGTGGCCCGGGAGACTGCCCGCAAGGGAGTCACGATCAACACGGTCTCGCCGGGGTATATCGAGTCGCCGCTGATCATGGCGGTTCCGGAACCGGTCCGCGAGAGTATCCGCGAGTCGATCCCGGCCGGGCGTTTTGGACAGCCTGGCGAAATCGCCCGGGCGGTGCAGTTCCTCGTCGATGACCAGGCGGGCTACATCACTGGCGCAGATCTCTCGGTCAATGGTGGCTATCATATGGGCTAGGCCCGGCCCGGATTTTCCGACCGGCGAGGAGGCAGCAATGAGCGTCCGCGTCATCCGCAAATACGCCAACCGGCGTCTCTACGACTCACAGGAGAGTCGTCACATCACCCTGGACGAGGTGCGCCATCTGATTGTGGCGGGCGAGCGTGTGCGGGTCGAGGATGCGAAATCCGGCGAGGATCTGACCCGGAGCATCCTCCTGCAGATCATCATGGAAAGAGAGGAGGCCGGGCGGCCGATCCTCAGCGCCGAGCTGCTCGAGCAGTTGATCCGATTCTATGGCGGCGCCATGCAGGATTTCCTTGGCGCCTATCTGGAGCGCAGCGTGTCCGCCTTCGTGGCCAACCAGGACAACCTACAACAGCAGCTGCTCCATCTGGCTCGCGAGAACCCCATGGCAGAGCTGGCGAAGAAAAATCTCAGCCTGTGGACCGATCTCCACGAGAACATTCTCAGCGCGTGGAATCCTGCAGCGCAAAAGCAGAAAAAGAAAAATGATGATGACTAACTTATTGTTTTAATTGATAATTAACTTTGACTCGTAAAAATTATTTTGCAGTGCAAAAATAATCTGCTAGTATTCTGACTGCCCCGACCAAACACGACAGTGAGGATCTGACATGACTACCGAAACATTTGATTTCTTCGAGAGCAGCAAGAAGGTCTTTGGACCCGCCAACGAGCTGGGCGAGATCGGCCTGGAGGCTTTCCAGAAGACGATTCAGCTGCAGCTTGAGCTGGCCGGCGACGCGATGGAGCTGATGACAGACGAGCTGGCAGTGATCGGCGAAGCCGAAGGCCCGACCGATTTTGCCAAGGCCCAGGGCAAGCTGGCCACGGCCTATGCCGGCCGCGCGCAGAAGCGCGTACAAAGCCTGGTGGAAACCTATACGGCGGCCCAGCAGTCGATGCTGAAAATCGCCCGCGTTGGTTTCACCGAAGCGTTCGACGTTGCGACACCGAAGGCCAAGCCCGCGGCGCGCAAAAAAGCCGCCTGAGGCAGACAGATCAAGGCGGTGTCCTTCGGGCCACCGCCTTTTTTTTCACCTTCGTCTAATGGCCGCTCCCGACGCCTGCTGGCAGACTAAACGGCTTGGATGAGCGCAGGCGTAACCCGGGGAGGAGCGACACATGGCCAAAGCACGTGAGATCGTAGTACTCAGCGCCGTCAGGACCGCCATAGGCACCTACGGCGGCAGCCTGGCCGGAACGCCCCCGACCGAGCTCGGAGCCACCTGCGTCCGAGCCTCTGTCGAACGCGCCGGCATCGCGTCCGAGGCTGTGGGCCACCTGGTATTCGGCAACGTGATCCACACCGAGCCGAAGGACATGTATCTGTCCCGGGTCGTGGCGGTCAATGGTGGTCTGCCGGTGGAGACTCCGGCATTTACCGTCAACCGGCTCTGCGGCAGCGGACTCCAGGCGATCGTATCCGCGGCCCAGCTGATCCAGCTCGGCGACGCTTCCTGCACCGTCGCCGGCGGGGCCGAGTGCATGAGCCGGGCTCAGTACTGGATCCCCGGGCTGCGGTTTGGCCAGCGCATGAATGACGGCCAGGTGATTGACGCCATGGTCGGTGCGCTCACCGACCCCTTTGACGATTGTCATATGGGCATCACCGCCGAAAACGTGGCGGAGCGCTGGGATGTCAGTCGCGAGGACCAGGACGCACTTGCGGTGCAGAGCCAGCAGCGCGCGGCCCGGGCCATCGAGGCCGGTTATTTCAAGGACCAGATCGTTCCGGTGGAGATCCGCCGCAAGCGCGAGATGGTGGCGTTCGATACGGACGAGCACGTGCGCGGCGACGCCACCGTCGAGGGTCTGGCGAAATTGCGGCCGGTGTTCCGCAAGGACGGCAGTGTGACCGCTGGCAATGCGTCAGGTATCAACGACGCCGCCGCGTCAGTGGTGTTGATGGACCGCGAGATGGCCGAACAGCGCAAGCTGAAGCCGCTGGCGCGGCTGGTCGGTTATGCCTTCGCCGGCGTGGAACCGAAGTACATGGGGATCGGCCCGGTGCCGGCGACACGCCATCTGCTCGAATCGACAGGCCTGAGTGTGGATGACATCGACGTGTTCGAGGTCAATGAAGCATTCGCCGCCCAGGCGCTGGCCGTGGCGCGGGATCTGGGTCTGCCGCCGGAGAAGACCAATCCCAACGGCAGCGGTATCTCGCTGGGCCATCCGATCGGGGCCACAGGCGCCATCATCACCGTCAAGGCCATCCATGAACTGCACCGTAGCGGTGGCCGCTATGCGCTGGCTACCATGTGCATCGGCGGTGGCCAGGGCATCGCCGCCATCTTCGAGCGTATCTAAAGAGAGGTCGACGTGCTGGAGTCACTAAAGCTGGAGAACATCCGCAGCCGATATGAGATGAGCCGCCTGATGGCCGCCATGTCCAAGGATCTGGGCAAGGCCTATGCGCAGTGGTTCGGTCACTTGCTGATCAATCCCTCCACGCCATTGCGCGGCAGTGCGAATCTGGCGATGGACTGGCTGTCGATCTCGCGCGACGCAGCGCTGAGGATGGCCGGCGTCGAGACCGCCGGGGAGAAGTTGAACGGCGACCGCCGCTTCCGCTCGGAAGCGTGGCAGAAGCACCCCACGCTGGACCTGGTGTGCCGGCTCTATATGGCTTATGTACGCACGGTACTGGAGATGGTCGACCAGACCCGGGGCATGGACGAAGAGCAACAACGCAAGGTCCGCTTTTTTACTGCACAATTCCTCGACGCTATCGCACCGAGCAACTTCCCGCTGACCAATCCCGAGGTGATCGAGGCGACCGTCGGCAGCAAGGGCGGCAATCTGGCCGCCGGTCTGATGAACTTGTGGGAAGACCTGGATTTGCGCCACGGCCGTCTCAACATCAGCATGTCGGATCTCGGTGCGTTCGAGGTCGGGCGTGACCTTGCGGTGACACCGGGCGAGGTGGTCTATCAGAATGACCTGATCCAGCTGATCCAGTACACGCCGGCCACAAAGCAGGTCGCGAAGCGCCCGCTGGTGATCATCCCGCCCTGGCTCAACAAGTTCTATGTGCTGGATATGCAGCCGGCAAACTCAGTGGTCAAATACCTGGTAGACCAGGGCCAGACGGTGTTCCTGATCTCCTGGCGCAATCCTGATGAGTCGACCCCGGACAAGAGCTTTGATGACTATATGCTCGAAGGACCGCTACAGGCGCTTGAGGTGATCGAGGAGATCACCGGCGAAGCCGAGGTCAACGCAATGGGCTACTGTCTCGGCGGCATCCTGCTGGCCTGCACCCTGGCCTGGCTCGACGCCAAGGGCCGTCATCCGATCCGTTCCGGCACGTACCTGACCACCCTGATCGACTATTCCGATGTCGGCGACGTGAAGGTGTTTGTCGACGAAGCTCAGATCAAGCGGCTCGAGCGGGTGGGCAAACGCAAGGGATATATCCCCGGCGACAACGTGGCCTGGGGATTCCGCATGCTGCGGGCGCCGGACCTGATCTGGTCCTTCATCATCAATCACTATCTGCTCGGCAAGGAGCGCATGCCCTTCGATCTGTTGTTCTGGAATGAAGACGCGACCAATATGCCGCTGACCGCGCATTCGTTCTTTATGCGCAACATGTATATGAACAACAGGCTGCGTGAACCCGGCGGTGTCGAGATGGCCGGCGAGCCCATCGACGTGACCCGGATCAAGACGCCAGCCTATGTGCTGTCGACCCGTGATGACCACATCGCGCCGTGGAAGACTACCTACGAATCGACGCAGTTGTTTTCCGGCCCGACCCGTTTTGTGCTCGGCAACTCGGGACATATCGCCGGGGTGATCAATCCGCCGTCGAAAAAGAAGTACGGTTATCGCGCCAGCTCAGATACGCCGGCCGATGCGGAAGCCTGGCTCCATGACACCGAGGAGCACGCGGGATCCTGGTGGCCGGACTGGATACGCTGGCTGCGCCGCTATGCCGACGGCAAGGTGCCGGCCCGGACACCAGGGAGCAAGGACTATCCTTCTCTGGAGCCGGCGCCGGGCAGCTTCGTCAAGCAAACGATCCGCCCGCCTAAATAGCGCCATACGGTCCGCGGCGTTGGCTTGAGGGCAACGCCGGGCTCAGTACATATGCTGGCCGCCGTTGACCGACACGGTGGAGCCGGTAATGAAGTCGGCTTCGTCACTGACCAGATAGAACACCGCGCGGACGATGTCATGGGGCTCACCGAGACGGCCCACCGGGATCCGCCGGATAATCTTCTCCAGCACCTTTTCCGGCACCGCCCGCACCATCTCTGTGTTCACATAGCCCGGCGCCACCGCATTGACGGTGATGCCGTAAGCCGCGCCCTCCTGCGCCAGTGCCTTGGTAAAGCCATGCATGCCTGACTTCGATGCGGCGTAATTGACCTGACCGTATTGTCCCGCCTGACCATTGACCGAGCCGACGTTGACGATACGGCCGAACTTCCGCTCGCGCATGCTCTCGATCACCGCACGGCAAAGATTGAAGCAAGAGGTGAGGTTGGTGCGGATGACATCATCCCACTGCTCGAAGCTCATCTTGTGCAGGGTAGAGTCGCGGGTGATGCCGGCGTTATTGACCAGCACCTCGATCGGACCGACTCGCTCGACTACATCCGCGATCCCGCGCTGGACATCCTCGAAATTTCCGGCATCGAATCTGAACGCCGGGATACCGGTTTCTTCCTCGAACTGTCTGGCGCGTTCGTCGTTGCCTGCATAGTTTGCGGCGACTGTGTAGCCTGCCTCGTGGAGTTCCCGGGATATGCCGCCGCCAATCCCTCTGGTTCCGCCCGTGACCAATGCGACTCGTCCCGTCATGTCAGCCTCCACTGCAGATCTGTGTGCCAGACAAAGTAAATGATCTGCCATCATCGGCCAGAGTGCGGCCGCTTCCAATTGGCCATTCGTCTAAGCTTGCGCCTCCGCCCGGGTGTGTCTTGCGGCGGCCGCCGCGGGTCCAAACGCCCGCCCGATCCAGTGACGCCGGATGCCGACGGACCGGAGCCAGACAGGCCAAAATGCGGGGTTCCGACACCCATCTCGCCCCGCGTTGACTGCGACCGCTGCAGGCCTCATTGAAACTAAATTTATAACAGTAAAAACAATAAGTTATAAGTGTATTAGATAATTGTGATCTACATCACTGTATCAAGCTGGACGGGCGGTTAGCCTAGCGGCAGTTTTTGTGAGTATATGGAACGTCTTTGAGGTGATTTATGGACAAGCATGATTCCTGGAACGACGAAAGTGACCGTGGCCGTCAGGCGCGATTGCAGCGCCGGGCCCGGAGACGCCGGCGCACACCAATTTCGCGCCAGCATTAAACGAAAAACCCCGCTCTCTGGCGGGGTTTTTCGTTTCGGCTCGTGGCGTCTCGAGCGTTGGGTTTATTCGGTCGACGATGACGTCCCCCGCGCGTCTGGCGCCGCCGGAGAAGCCCTCTGGCTACCATGCTCACAGTTGACCCATCCGGTATCGCCGCTGGCGAAGAACTCTTTTTTCCAGATCGGTAGCCGTTTCTTTATCTCGTCGATGATGTACCGGCAGGCGAGGAAAGCGGCATCCCGGTGAGCCGCACTGACGCCAACCCACACCGCGCAGTCGCCGATCTCCAGATGGCCGGTCACATGGGCGCAACGGGCGGCGAGGATATCGAATTTCTCCGCGGCCTCGGCCATCACCCGATTGCCTTCCTTGAGCGCCATCGCCTCATACACTTCGTAGTCCAGCGCGGTCACCGGCTTGTCGTAGTTCGTATCACGGATCCAGCCTTCGAAGGTCACGCAGGCGCCGGCGCCCGGATCGGGTAGCTCGGCTTTGAGGGCCTCGAGATCCAGCGCCTGATGCGAGACGGTAAACATCAGCCCCCCGAAACCGGTGGAAAGAACAACACCGTGTCGCCGTCGCTGAGCACCGCATCGAAATTGCTCATCTCGTCGTTGACCGCCACCTTGGCGTCCGTGAGATGCGGCAGTCCGTGGCGCCGGGCAACCACGGCGAACAATTCGCCGGCGGTATCCGCCTCGATCGCCAGCTGCTCCCGATCGCAGCCGGCCCGCTCACGGAACAGAGCGAAATAGCGCACGGTCAGAGTCTTTGTGGTCATCGTTCCCTACTGCGCCGGGCCGCGCCTCAGCGGGCAAGGTAGTCACTCTTGCCGCCACGCTTCTCGATCAGCCGGGTTTCACCGATGACCAGATCGTGGGACAGGGACTTGCACATATCGTAGATGGTCAGTGCCGCGACGCTGGCGCCGGTCAGCGCCTCCATCTCGACGCCGGTCTTATGCCGCACCTTGACCCGGCAATCGATAATGGCGACGCCGTCGTCGCCCAGCTTGATGTCGATCTTGCAATCCTCGATCGCGAGCGGGTGACAGAATGGGATCAACTCGTGCGTCTTCTTGGCGGCCATCACGCCAGCGACGATCGCGGTGTGAAACACCGGTCCTTTCTTGGTCTGGATTTCGCCGCCGGGCTCGCCGGGCAGCACGTCCGCCGGGAAGCGCACGCTGGAGCGCGCGTGGGCGATGCGTTCGGTGACCGCCTTGGCGCTGACATCCACCATCCTCGGCCGATTGTCCGGACCCACGTGGGAAACCGTCATCCGCCCACCTGATACATCTCGACCTTGCGCAGCACATGGGCTTCGGCGGCGCCGGGGTCCCGCTCCTCGCTGTAACGATCGACCCGGCCGCTCCAGACATCCCCGATCAGACGCAGCAACTCCTCGTCGCTGGCGCCGGCCCGCATCGGTCCGCGCAGGTCGGTGCCGCGGCTGGCGAACAGGCAGGTATAGAGCTCGCCGTTGGTCGACAGCCGGGCGCGGGTGCAATCGCGGCAGAACGGCTCGGTCACCGAGGAGATAAAGCCGATCTCGCCCTGACCATCCTCATAGAGATAACGGCGGGCGACTTCGCCGGGATAATTTTCGTTGACGGCGCGCACCGGCCAGCGCGCATGGATGGCCGCCAGCAGATCGCGGGACGGGACCACCTGGTCGGCCCGCCAATGATTGCGGTTGCCGACATCCATATATTCGATCAGACGCACAATCACGCCGGACCCACGGAAGTGTTCCAGCAGATCGAGCACCGTGTGGTCATTCTGACCTTTCTGCACCACCACGTTGATCTTGACCGGCGTCAATCCGGCCGCGATCGCGGCGCTGATGCCCTCGACCACCCGTGTCTTGTCGCCGCGGCCGCCGCTCATGCTCGAAAAGACCGCGTCGTCGAGGCTGTCCAGACTCACGGTGACGCGCTCGAGACCCGCGGCTCTTAGCGCTTCGGCCTGGGCGCCGAGCAGGATGCCATTGGTGGTCAGCGCGATATCGTCGAGGGCCTGGATGGCGGAGAGTTCACGCACCAGGGTCGGCAGATTCTTGCGCAACAGCGGTTCGCCACCGGTGATGCGGATCTTCCTGACACCGAGTCCGGCAAACAGAC
>Ga0265303_10002268_pt1 | contig 11868 bp, 9 predicted proteins | sample Helome_2_FD_192494 | JGI IMG/M metagenome (GOLD analysis project Ga0265303, IMG submission 192494) | Marine sediment microbial communities from subtidal zone of North Sea - Hel_20160317 (Illumina Assembly) | ecosystem: Environmental > Aquatic > Marine > Subtidal zone > Sediment ...
TGTTCTCAATTGATTCGTCGCAGCGCGAGCGCCGGTGTATCGATCCGTCCTGCATGGGCGGCGACTCTCGCAATCGTCATCGCGTTGGTCGGAGCGCAAGGGCTCGCGGGCGCTGATGCGATGGATGCAGCCAGCGTCGGGTCGCCGTCGACACCCTCGTCGACGACTTCGGCTCGCGCTTCCGTCACGCTCGCCGAGATCGAAAGCTGTGCGAGCGAAAACCTGCCTTCGTCGGGGGGCGTGATCGGATTCAGCGTCGACGCGGTCGACCGAACCGGTGCGATCACCGCGTCCCGTGCTGAGCTTCGTTGGCGCAAGCCCGAAGGCCAGCCGACGCAGATCCTGCTCGTCGTTTCGGAACCCGCGAAAACGGCTGGCACCGCACTCCTGATCATCGATCGCCAGGAGGACAAGCCCGAGTTCTACGTGCGTCTGCCCGAGATGAAGAAGGTCAAACAGGTTCGGAGTCGAAGGCTGCGCGGTCCGGTACTCGGCACCGACTTTTCCTACGAAGACTTGAAGCGCCTTCGGGAGCCACTCGATCAGACCCAGCTCGAACTGATTGGGACCGAAGAGGTCGAAGGCCGGCCGACCTGGATCCTCGAAACGATTCCGGGAAGAGACGATCGGTCCGAGTACAGTCGCGTCCTCACGTACGTCGATCACGCGAGCTGTCTTCCGATCCGCATCGATCTCTTCGAAGCGGGCGTCGACGGCGCGGATCGTTTGCGCAAGCGATTGGCTGCGCCGGCCGAAGAGATTCGAAAGGTGCGGCGTGAGGGGGAGGCCGAAGCGCTCTTGCCCCACCAATTCGTCATGCATGACCTGCGGCGAGAGACCCAGACCGTCGTTCGTGTCGAGCGCATCGAAGTGAACCCGAATCTGCCCGCCGAGCAGTTCACCCGGGCCGCACTCCAGAATTCGGCCTCTTCGCAGCCCGACGCTCCCGCGTCCGTCCCTGCTCTTGCCGAACCGCCTCAGCCCTCGCCACACGGACGCTGAGCGTCGGGTTGTCGGGTTCTGATTCTTTCGCTCACTGGATCATCGATCATCGCCGCCTCGTTGCGGTGTTCCTTGCTGGGCTCACGCTCGCGAGTGCCGCGGGGATCTACGATCCGATTCGCGGGGTACCGCGGGTTCGCGTCGACCCATCGCTCAACGAGATGTTGCCCGAAGGCGATTCGGCGAGGCTCTTCTACGAGGATCTCGTCGAGCGTTTCGGTAGCGATGATGTCGTGTTCGTCGTCCTCCGCTCGACGGAGCTCTTCACTCCCATCGGGCTCGATACGCTCGTTCGAGTGACGCGTGCGCTCGAGGCGGCGCCCGGAGTCCATCACGTCGAAGGTCTCGCGAACGCGCTTCGGATGCGCGCGGTCGACGATGACCTCGACATTTCAGGATTTCTCGAGACGCTTCCGACGACGCCCGAAGAGGCGGATCGGCTGCGCGTCGACGTGCTCGCGGACCCGTTGCGCGCCGGCAGCTTCGTTTCTCGTGATGGGAGCGCGACGGGAATCCTGGTGACCTTCCAGCGCATTCCGGAAGATCGTTTTCTCGCTGAGAACCTGGACCTCGGACTGCTCGAGGCGGCTCGCGCTGCAGCGCCGGACATGAGAGTCATTCTCGCCGGTACGCCGCATATCAAGGCCGAGGTCGGTCGGCTGATGACGAGCGAGCTCGCGCGCATGGTACCCCTCGTATTCCTGCTGATGGGGACGCTCTCCTGCGCGTTCTTTAGGAGTCTTCGACTCGGGCTCGTGCCGCTCGCATCGGTGGCACTCGGGCTCGTCTGGACGGTCGGTCTGATGGGATGGGTCGGTCACGATCTGAACATCGTCACGACCCTGATTCCGCCCCTGGTGCTCGCGCTCGGCTTCGCGTACTCGACCCACGTCGTAGCGAGTTTCCAAGCCAATGCGGATGCAGGAGCGGACGATGAGGGAGGTTCGGTTCGATCGCGAACGGAACGGGCGCTCTCGCGCGTTGCCTTTCCCGTCACGTTCACGGCGCTGACGACCGCGGTCGGTTTCCTCTCGCTCACGACGAACGGTCTCGAAGTGATTCGTGGCTTTGGCGTGTTTGCTGCGGTGAGCACGGCCGCGACGCTGCTCGCCGCATTGACGTTGGCGCCTCTTCTACTCGTGGGTTCGAAATCGCAGGCAGCGCGCCCAGATCCGGCGGGCGGGCCGGTCAGCGGTCGGCTCGATCGTTTCTTCGAGTCTCTCGCGAGCTTCGATGTGCGCTACGCAAACTCGATTCTCGTCGGTGTCGGATTGCTGGTTCTCGTGGGGATCTGGGGCGCGACACGGATCGAAGTCAATCTTCCGGTCATCGAGAACTTTCCGCCCGACGCGGAAATACGCCTCGCCTATCAAGAGGTCAACGAACTCTTCGGCGGCGCAAACCAGTTCTACGTCATGTTGCAAGCGGAACGGTCGGGGGACTTCGAACGACCAGAATGGCTTCGTGAGGTCTCTTTGCTCCAGGATTGGCTCGTCGAGCAGCCCGAGATCGGGGGTACGACTTCGGTCGTTCAATACCTGGAGGTGTTGAACGAGGTACTCGGTGAGGAAGAATCACCGACGCGGACGCTCCCCTCGACGGCGAGCGGCGTCGCGCAGCTCCTGTTGTTCGGGGGCAACGAAGAACTCGACGTCCTGATCGATCGCGCCCATCAGGTCATCACGATCCTGGTTCGCTCGACCGAGACCGAAACCCGTGAATTCGATCTTCTGGCCAGGCGCATCGACGCCCGGTTGGCCGAGTTGCCGAAAGGCATTACGGGACATACGACGGGGAACGCGATCCTGTTGACGCGGGCCGCGGATCGAATTTCGCGCGGTCAGGCCCTCAGCCTCGTATGGGCCTGCGGCATGATCGGTCTCTTGCTGGTCGCCTATTTCCGGTCGCTTCGGCTCGGGCTCTTCGCGCTCGTTCCGAATATCGTGCCGGTCGTGCTGTATTTCGGGTTGCTCGGGCTGACCGGAACGACACTCAACAATTCGACGGCGCTGATGGGATCGATCGTGCTCGGGATCGCGGTGGATGACACGTTGCATCTGCTCGTCGAGTATCGGCGCGGACTTCGAGCACACGGAGATCCCGAGGCCGCGCTTCGAGAAGCCCTCGTTCATGTCGGCCGCGCGATCACCTGCACGACCCTCGCCGTCTGTATCGGCCTGCTCGTCGTCGGCGCGAGCGAACTGCGCAACCAGGCGGAGTCTGGAATTCTCGGTGCGGTGACCCTGGCGATTGCTTGGCTGGTCGACGTGACGTTTACACCGGCGCTCTGTTCGAGGCTGATCCGAAAGGCCTAGCGAGGCCATCGCGTGCGGCTACGACGTCACCCAGGTGATGTTCGCATCGGCCACCGGCGGATGTTTGACCGAGAGCATCGCGACCTTGCGGACGACGTCGCCCGCGATCTTTCGCAGCGCCTGGGCCGAGGGAGAGTCCGGCGCGCTGACGACGATCGGTTTGCCGAGATCCCCGTCCGTGGCGATGCGCGGGTCGATCGGGATTTCGCCCAGGAAGTCGACGCCGAGCTCCCTGGCGACGCGTTCGCCGCCTCCCTGACCGAAGATGTAGTACTTCTTGTCAGGCAGTTCGGGGGGCGTGAAGTAGGACATGTTTTCGACGATGCCGAGGATCGGGACGCCGACCTTCTCGAACATCTGAAGCCCCTTGCGCGCGTCGATGAGCGACAGATCGTTGGCGGTCGTGACGATGACCGCGCCCGACAGCGGCGCCATCTGTGTGAGTGTGAGCGCCGCATCGCCCGTACCGGGTGGCATGTCGACGATCAGATAATCGAGCTCGCCCCATTTCACGTCGGTCAAGAATTGCTTCACAAGACCATGGACCATCGGCCCACGCCAGATGACGGGCGAATCGTCGGTCATGAAAAAGGCCATCGACATCAATTTCATGCCCTGGCCGTAGAGCGGCATGATCTTACGGTCGGGCGTCGTTTCGGGACGCCCCTGCACACCCGCCAGGAGCGCAAGCGAGGGTCCGTAGACATCGGCGTCCAGGATGCCGACCTCGGCGCCCTCGTCACGAAGCGTCAGAGCCAGATTGATCGCGGTCGTGCTCTTGCCGACGCCGCCCTTGCCCGAAGCGACGGCGATGATGTTCTTGACGCCGGGCAGGGTGACCTCTTCCTGTCCCCCACCGGCTCCCGCGGCCGACTGGCGTCCAGCCTGGCGCGTGTTGGCGGTCATCGTGACATCGACCTGATCGACGCCATCGATTGCGGAGACCCGCTCGCGAGCGGCGCGTTCGAACTCTGCTTTCACGGGGCAGGCGGGGGTCGTGAGTTCGATGGCGAAGGCGACGCTCGAGCCCTCGATGCGCAGATCCTTGATGAAGCCGAGGTCGACGATGCTCTTCTGGAAATCGGGATCGATGATGGGGCGGAGGGCGTCGAGCACCTGGCTCGCGCTGACCGGATCAGCCATGGGAGGGATTCCTTTTTGGGGGCCGCGCGTCTCTGGTGGGCGCGGCCGGATCGTAGCAGCTCACGTCGCGATCGGGCGGCCCGCAGGAGGGCCGCTACGCTCGGGCGCTCAAGAGCCCGCACACGGCCGAAAGGACGACGTTGACCAATCTCGACGAAGCGCTCGAGCGATTTCATCTGGCGGACCTCGAGTACGCCGGTGGTCTCGCGAATCATGGTCCGATGGGCGCGGAGGCGCTCGAGTGTCTGGGGCATCAAGCGTTGATTCCCGCCTTTCTCGATCTCTATGTGCCGCGTCTGCCGCCGGCCGGGAAAGGACGGTCGATGACGGAGCTCGAAGCCGAGTCCGCGCTGGGCCGCATCGAACGTCGAGCAGACTGGGTCGCGACCCTCGATGCTCGGCTCGAGGGCGGCGATTGGCGCGCCGTTCTGTCGGTGATGCTTCCCGACCTGCTGCCAGGCGCCTTTGCGGGCGCCGGGCACGGATTGCTGCGGACGGCGCATGCCGTCCGATGCCTCGAACGAGAGGACAGTCCGCTGCGGCGCCGCGAACTAGCGAGAGGGCTGGCGTATTGGTGCGCGCGCTTTCAGCGACTGCCCGGTTTGCCGGGCTCGCGCCCAACGGGCGGGTCGACGATCGACGGATTCTTCGTTGAGCTGGCGCTGGTCCGTGAAACCCGTGCGCGCGGAGGCTTCTTTTTCGATGCGGTGCGGCGGCTCGATACATTTCCCGAATTCGCGAGCGCCATCGAGTCGATCAGCCGTCCCGCGGAAGAACGGGTCGAGACGTTCCTCGAGACGTTATGTGTCCGGGCTGCACGTCTCTACTGCGTACATCCCGAGTCTCGGATCGCGTACGTGCACGTGCTGACATTGCCGGTCGCCCTGGGTGGGCTGCTTCCGTATCTCGATTCGACAGCGGATCCGAAGGCGAGGGGGCAGGCTGCTCTCTACGTATTGCAGGCGGTGGCAGCTCTTCATTGCGTATTCGGTGATCGTGATGGTTCGGAAGAGACCGAAGCCGAGCGCGACCGCGAGGTTCTCGAGACTTCGAAGAGTTGGGACGAGATCCGCTACCGCGCCGCCTGCTCGCTCCAGGAGCATTCGATCAAGATGGCTGAAGCCTGCTTGCGGGCGGATCGATCGGCCCCGGCTTCGATCTACCGGATCGCTGCGGCCGATGCCGCACTGCGCATCGAGGGCGCTCGCGGCGCCGGTGGATGTTAGGAAGACTCAATCGGATTCGCGGATCTCGGTCAGGAACTCGAGCACCGCGTCCGTAAAGAGATCGTTGCGATCCCCCGCGACCATGTGTCCCGCGTTCGAAATGTCGGCGAATTTCGCGTGTGGCACCTGATCGAGAAAGACCTGCGCGCCTTCTTCGCTGAGGATGTCACTCATGCGACCCCGCACGAGTAGTGTCGGCACGGTCAAAGATTCCGCGGCCGCGTCGATCTCGTTCCATTGCTGCGGTGGTTCTGCCGGGACCTTCATCTCCAGGAATCGCGGATCCCAATGCCACCGCCAACGGCCGTCTTTTCCTTCGCGCAGGTTCTTCTTGAGGCCCGTCAGGTCGGTCGGCCGGGGACGATGGGGGTTGTAGCTGGCCACCGCGTCGGCTGCTTCTTCGAGGCTCGCGAAGCCATCCGGTGCGGCCTGCATGAATGCGAAGATACGCTCCAGGCCCTCGGGCTCCATGCGGGTGGCGATATCGACCAGGACGAGCGCGCGTGCAATTTCGGATTCGGCGCGATGGATCCCCATCAGTGATGACATCCCGCCGAGCGACGCACCGACGAGCACGGGCGGCGAGGGAAGCGCCGCGGCCAGCTCGATGACATCGTCCGCGTAGCGCACGCGATCATAGTTGCCCTTGGGGTCCCAATCGCTCTCGCCGTGGCCGCGCTGATCGACGGCAACGGCGTACCAGCCCGCATCTGCGAGAGTCGCTGCGGTCCCGGCCCAGGCATGCCGGGTCTGTCCACCGCCATGCAGCAAAACGACCGGTGGATCGCCCGGATTGCCCCAGGCGTCGGCGACGAGCGTGAGCGATTGATCGACCGTGAATTGGAGTCTGGACGGAACAGGGTTTTCGGGACGCAGCTCACCGATCGACATGACTAGAGATTCCTTTCATGAACAGCGAGTGGGCTGCCCAATCGATCCGTGAGCATGGCCTATCCGGAGACCGCCCGCTGCAAGACTTCGCGATAGCCGCCGTCGGTGATGAGCGCCTTGTCGAGAAGTCCTCGCTCGCGAAGCCGCTGATGCATCCTCGGCAAATGATAGTGAGGCACGGTCATGAGCAGATGATGTTCGAGATGGAAGTTCACGAAGTTGGGCGCCAGAAAGATGCGTTCGAGCCATGAAACTCGGGTGGTCCGCGTGTTTCGCAGCGGATCTTCGGGAGGGCCAGCCATCGCATGCTCGGCAATCGAGCGGATTCGAAGCGCGAGTCGATAGGTCGTCAAGAGCGCAACGATCCAGAGCAGATAGAGCTCGGGTCGACCAAAGAGCGCCGCGACGCCGAGGATCGCGGCGTTCGAAATCAGGAAGGGCGCGACCTTGTGCCAACCGACGTCGGGCTTCTCACCGGCGCGCAGGCCCTGATTGCGTTGCGTGCGCTTGTTTCCGACGCCGAGATCGCGCTTGAAGGTTCCGACGAGTTGCTTCCAGCCCGTCTGCCCGCTGAGGTCGCGCCAGACCTTGCGCCGGAAACTCTGCTTCGTGATCGGGAAGGGCTTGGTGAGGGGGAGGTCGGGGTCGGCGTCGGTTCCGGTCTTCGCGTGGTGGATCAAGTGGTAGGAGCGATAGGGCAGGACGTCACCGCCGATGGGGTAGGCGCCGAGCCAGTTGCCGACGCGGTCGTTCCAGACGCGATCGCTGAGGAAGGTTCGATGCGCTGCCTCGTGCATAACGATCGCGCACCCGAGTTGTCGACCGCCGATTGCGAAGAGCGCGATCAGGATCGTCACCGGATTGGCACTCCAGGCGACGAGCGCGAAGGCGGCTGCGACGCCGAGCCAGTTGACGCAGAGCGTGCCCACACTGCGCCAATCGTTGAGTGACAACAGCTCGCGGAGCTCTTCGTTCGTGAAGGCATTCTTCCAGTGGGCATCGGATTCGGGAGGATGCGTCCCTTCCGGGCCAAGGATCGTTTCAGCAGTCGACATGGTTCATATCCTCAATGTGGTGCCGGGACGAGGTCCTGGGCGGATCGTCGAGAGTCGAGGGGAAGAGCGCGATGCGGGACTTCGTGGCGCGCGAGGAAGGGAGCCCAGCAGCCACGTCCCAACTCGTCGTAGCGTTTCATCTCGGCGAGCAATGTCGCGAGTGGCTCCGGGTCGAGAATCTCGGCCGGTAGAAGCGGATGTCGCAGGAGCTGTCGCAACACACCGCCCCCGACCAGAAAGGTTTCGACCATGGCTTCCTCGGTCGGCCGTCCAGCGAGCTGTTCGGCGCTCTCACGAAGCCGCGCAGTCGAATTCCGAGCTTCGCGTTCGAGTGCGTCCGCGTCCCACAGGCTTCGAGCTTCGAGATCACTCCTGGGATCGAAATCGCGCGCAATGAAGACGCGGCCCAATGCGGCGCCCGTCGTGACGTCGAGCGTCGCCGCGGAGGTGAGTTCGACGAGCTGCGTGCGCAGCGCCGCCACGCCCCCTCGGAGGTTGTCGGGACGAAGCGAGAAGCCGGGAGCGAGTTCGCGAAAGCCCAGCAACGTAAGCGCCTTTTCACGACGTCGTCGCGCCGGACCCCGGCCGAGCTTGGTCTGGTGAACCGCGACCCAATCGCCCGACCAGGCCTGGGTTCTTTCCGTGAGCTGCCTCCAGCTGCGAATCTGTCCGGTGATCGCTTCGACGGCTGGGCCAAGCCGATAACGGCCTCGTTCGTCGCGTTCGATACGGCCCGATGAATAGAGTCGTGCGAGGCTGACTCGGATGTTGTTCTCTTCGATGCCCAGAACGTTGCCCGCGTCGACCAACGCGCGAACGGGCATCGTTCCGCGCCGAAGGGTCGCGAGCAGGTCGAGAATCAGACTGCGGGCTGTCGTCTGCACGGGCCAAACATTAATCAATTGATTCACATGGGACAATCGGTGTAATAAGCAAAATTCTTGACCGCTCCTTCCTGCTGATCCCCATGGGGTATGCGCCCGCGTTCAGGCGGACGTGATATCCTGCCGCCCGCATGACGAGCCTCTCCCGCAAGTACCTCTATTTCCTCGCGACCTTCGCGATCACACTCCCGATCGATCAGTGGACGAAGGGTTGGATCGTCGACCGATTTGCGTACGGTGAGATGCTGGTGGTCGTCCCGGACTTCTTCAATCTGACCCACGTACGAAATCCGGGTGGGGCTTTTAGCCTCCTTACGGGCCTTCCGGATCTCTGGCGCCAGGCGTTCTTCCTCGGAACGGGCGTGTTGGCGATCATCTTGTTGCTGGTCTTCCTGAAGCGACTCGTGCCCGAGGAGAGACTTGCGGCCGTGGCGATCGGCGCGGTCCTCGGCGGCGCGATCGGAAACCTGACCGACCGCGTTCTCTACGGTGAGGTCATCGATTTCCTCGACTTCCGACTCTTCGGCGGTTACGTCTGGCCGACCTTCAACATGGCGGACTGCTGGATCGTCTGCGGGGTTGCGATCCTGATGCTCGATATCGTCTTCGAGCGCGAGCCTGTGGACGATGCGGCCGGCGCCGCGCTAGGCGCTTCAGAGGATCATGCCCGCGAGACATCCGGTCATGCAGGTCGCGAGGGTTCCGGCGAATATCGAGCGTAGGCCGAGGGTCGCAGCCTCGGGGCGCCGTTCGGGTGCGAGTCCTTCGATCCCACCGAGAAGGATCGCGAGCGACCCGAAATTCGCGAAGCCGCAGAGCGCGTAGACGCCAATCACCGCGCTCCGTTCCGACAGTGAGCCCGCCGCAATCGATTCGCCCAGTTGTTGATAGGCGATGAACTCGTTGAGCACCGTCTTGACGCCGATCAGCGAGCCGACTTCGCGGGCATCTTGCCAGGGCACTCCCATCAGGAAGGCCAACGGAGCGCAGAGAAAGCCGAGAATCGATTGCAGCGTCAGGTCGGGGAAGCCGACGAGTCCACCGATCCAGCCAATGAAATCGTTGCCGAGTGCGACCAACGCCACGAAGGCGAGCAGCAGGGCTCCGATGTTGAGCGCGAGTCGCATGCCTGCGAGGCCGCCCTCGGCGGCCGCATCGATCAGATTGCTCGTCGTCCCGGACTCGAGATCAGGAACCTCGCCAATCGTTTCCGGAGATTCGGTCTCCGGGATCATGATCTTCGCGACGACGAGTCCAGCCGGCGCAGAGACCAGACTCGCGACGACGAGATGCCCGCCGAATCCGTTCCCCAGGATCTGCGCATAGGCGACGAGGACGGAGCCCGCGATCGTCGACATGCCTAGCGTCATGAACGCGAAGAGTTCCGATCGGGTCATGCCCGCGAGATAGGGACGGATGACCAGTCCCGATTCGGTCAGACCGAAGAAGATGTTTGCGACGGCGGCGAGCGATTCGGCGCCGGAAGTTCGAAGCGTTCTGGAGAGCGCTCGCGCGAGCAGACGCACCACGGGTTGAACCCAACCGAGGTGGTAGAGCGTCCCGAAGACACTCCCCATGAAGATGATCACCGGCAGAGCGCCGAGTGCGAAGGAGAATCCCGTGTCGAGCAGCGGCCCGAAGACGAAAGCCGTCCCCGCGTTGGTGTAGTCGAGGAGCCGATGAATCGCGATCTCCGCGGCGCCGTAGACGAAACGTCCGGCTTCGGTCCCGAGCAATGCGAGCGCAAGCCCGATTTGGATCGCGACGCCCCAGGCGATTCTTCGCCAATCGATTTCGCGCCTTGCGACCGAGCACAACCAGGCCACTCCGAGCAACGTGCAGAAACCGGCGGCCGACAGCGCGCGCAGAGTCCAGTCTTCCGTCATCCCGTGGCCCCGAATTCGGCGATGAGTTCGCGGGTCTGGGCGACCGGGTCTTGTGCCATGGCGACGATCGAGATGACCGCGAAGCCCATTGCGCCCGCAGTCCTCAGCTCGGAAAGATGGCCGGTCTCGATGCCACCGATCGCGACCAGCGGACGCGGTGAGGCGATGCGGCATGCCGCTTCGAGGGCTTCGAGACCTCTCGCGGTGAACTCCGACTCCTTCGAGGTCGTTCCGAATACGGGGCCGAATGCGACGTAGTCGACGTCCTCGTCCCGGGTCGCCTCGAGCTGGGCCGGGGTATGGGTCGACCGGCCGACCGCAAGTCGCTCGCGAGCTTCGAGCGGAAGTGCGTTCGGAGCGAGGTCACCCTGGCCGAGATGGACCGCGTCCGCCTCCGCCAGGAGTGCGAGGTCGAATCGATCGTTCACGACGAAGCGGGCGCCAGCGTCTCGCGTCAGGACTCGGATCTCCCGCGCCCAGGCGAGCGTTTCCCGGTCAGTCGAATGCTTGCACCGCAGCTGGATGACGCCGGCGCCGCCTTCGCAAGCGGCGCGCGCCTGTTCGACGGGACCACGGGTCCAGCGCGGATCGTCATCGGCAAGGACGTGCAGACCGTGATAGTCGTGGCCGCGAGATCGATCCTTCAAGAGTTTTGTCTAGCCTCGAAGTGGAAGCTCGATGTCGAGCTCCGTGATTTTCTTTCGGAGCGTGTTCCGGTTGATCCCGAGGAGCGCGGCTGCCTTGATCTGGTTGCCGGCGGTCCTTGCGAGAACGGTCCCGAGGAGCGCGCGTTCGACACGCGTCTGGATCTGTTGATAGGCGTCCGTGACTTCGTGGGGGGTGTCGAGGATGGCTTCGACCTCGCTGGTGATCTGATCCTCGAGACTGCGGCCAGACTCGATGGCGTCGACCTTCCGCGTCAGGAAATCGAACTCCTCGGGCGCGAGCAGATCTCGAGTCGACAATACCAGGGCACGTTTGATCGCATTCTCGAGTTCTCGGACGTTGCCCGGCCAGTCGTGGCGTTCGAGCCGTTCGATGGACTGGTCGGGCAGACTGACCGGTCCCTCGGCGAGTTCCGGTGCGTACCGATCGACGAAGTAGAGGGCCAGGGTACGGACATCCTCGATACGCTCGCGAAGCGGCGGGATCGACATCGGGACGACGCGCAGCCGGTACAGGAGATCCTCCCGGAATTCGCCTTCTCGAACGCGTTCGTCGAGGTCGCGATGGGTAGCCGCGAGAATACGAACGTCGACCGTTTCGGGATCTCGACCGCCAACGGGGATCACCTCTCCCGATTGCAGGACACGCAGGAGTTTCGCCTGGAGATCGATCGGCATGTCCCCGATCTCATCGAGAAAGAGGGTGCCGCCCGAGGCGTCGCGGAAGCGGCCGGATCTCGATGAAGTCGCTCCGGTGAACGCGCCGCGCTCGTGGCCGAAGAGCTCGCTCTCGAGAAGCTC
>Ga0265303_10002269_pt1 | contig 11866 bp, 11 predicted proteins | sample Helome_2_FD_192494 | JGI IMG/M metagenome (GOLD analysis project Ga0265303, IMG submission 192494) | Marine sediment microbial communities from subtidal zone of North Sea - Hel_20160317 (Illumina Assembly) | ecosystem: Environmental > Aquatic > Marine > Subtidal zone > Sediment ...
AGGAGGGGTGGTACCACAAGATTACAAGTCCAGCTTATTTACTAAGCTGGACTTTTTCTTTTTAATCCAATGGTCATAGGGGTTTTGGAAGATTTAGTAAGGCTCCACGGCTGCTTAGTTATGAGTATACACATTTTTCATCACTTCTGTTTTACCTTCATCTTCAGCTACGGCAGAAGTTGTAAACATCATCACTCCGCTAGATTTGCCTGCCAGTCCACCCTTCAGAACAGTTTCAAATTCCTTATTGGAAATGATACCCGGGTTATTATATGCTTGGACGATAGGCCATACTTTTGGATAAGAATCCTTTCTGATATTTAGTCGATTGCTAAACCAGCGTATATTCTCTTTTACCCAAGCGGGCTCTCTTCCCATTCTCCTATGGTATACCATAGGAGAAAATACATCGATGGTTTCTTTTAATAGATTATAGTCGAGTCCCAGTATGCGACGCCTTGCACTATTAAATTCCTGATCGTCCCATGGACAATGATAAAGTCCAAGGAGCGCCTCTGGTTTGATTTCCTTGATAATGCTTTTTATTTCATAGGTCCAATCATAAATCACCTCGCATCGCCAATTACGCCATGATTCATCATGGTTGTTCAGTATCCATAGTGCCTTCTTTGAGGTAATTCCGTCCGGTATTTCGATTCCTGAATCTTTTGAGAAATTATCAAGACAATGATCACAAAAACACGTTTCGGGCAAGATGGGCTCAGGTTCTTCAAACTGTGCATGCCAATGCACATAGTCCATCCAAACACCATCCAGATCATACTCCAAAAGTAAATCCCGTAGCTGGCCAAAACGATACTGACGGAAACCGGGTTCGGTAGGACAAACCCCCATAAACCACGATGCAGCTTGCACTTTTTCACCTTTTTCATTGATTGCCCAGGCTTCAGGGTGCGTTTCTACATAATTTTTACCATTCAAGGTGGCAAATTCAGCAAATAACAGTAATCCCTCAGATCTGGCCCTGTTAACCATTTCATGATTGATCGATCCGCTGTGGACAAAAATAGCATTAACCCCAAGATTATTGAGATTTAATTCTTTATCCCAGAAAGGTTTGGGGTCTCCATAAACACCCCTGATCTCAGCTGTTTCAGTAGATTTTTGCTCACAGGACATAAATAATAATGGACATAAAGTAGTATAAAGTAAAATGTATCGAAAACAGAATTTTATAGTTGAATTCATCTTAATTTATTTTTAAGTATAAGATACAGAAGTATTATGAGGACAGCACCGGTATCTGTCTAGATATTTGAGCTGCAACACTATAGCTACTTTTTTGCTAGCTGAACTTTATTTCACTCTTTGCATTTTTGTGTTAAATTAATTTATGATTTTAAACATTATGTTCCAGATCAGCAAAAGTTTAAACATTGTAAATTAGTAAAGTTAGACATTGGAAACATTAGAAATTTAAAAAAAAATAAGGCACACAATTCGAATACTAATGAAGTTGGTGATCTAACCCAGTGTACCCTCAGTAACGCAGTAAAGGAGGGTATGTCCTCCGTAATATATGGAAGGAGGTGTGGGACCACATCAAGCAGAAAACCCGTGAAATTTTGCACGGGTTTTTGTAATTACGGAAGAAAGCCAAATTTACTTGAGCTTTCGATCGGAAATGCAAAGAATAGTGAGAAAGATTAAATGAAGTAGAATAAAATTATCGGAAGAAGCGGCGCATTATCTAGTCAATCTATTTAATTCACTTTCTATAAGTTCAATTGTTTCCAAACATTCCTTTTTATCACGCTTCAATAGGTATTGATCCACAGTTCTGAATATCAGTATATCATTGAGAAGTCCTAAAATGTCTGGTTTCTCGGATAATTCTTTAGTGATTTTAGGTCCGCTTGTCTCCAAATTAAAACTATCCCATAGCGCATCATCCGGATACGGTCTCCACCATGAATGGTTAATTAACATTTTGTCCTCCGTAACTAGAATGTTTCTTATTAAGTCCCTGTATTTTGCAATCCAAGCACTGGATTCTGCTTGGAGTCCTTCACGATATTTTCCATATTCATGCCACGCGTTTAGTATGTTCTTTAAAGAGTCGTTTGCGATGATAGCTAATCTGCCGGTAGAAGAAAGTTCCGAATATGTTGGTATAGACAGATAATATTTATTCATGCCAGAGGACTTTTCCATGGAAACCGCCAATTTGAGTGTGTCTAAAGAATTTAACTCGCCATTCAGAAAGTCAGTCAGGTAGTTCGTCAAAGAAACTAATTCATTGCTCATTGTTTCGACTTCCTCTAACATATTAAGCTTTTCTTCATAATCCGTTTTTAGCCGAACTAAATAGTTCCGGTAAAAGTCTTCCTCCTTCCGCTGTTCATTCCAGTTGTCCACCTGCAAGGCAATCAATATCCCGATCACCACCAACGAAATTTCCCCAATGGCGAACAGCAGGTATTTGCTGAACTTATTATCAGTTAGGAGGCGTTGGCGGATTTGGCGGAAGAAGTGGAACATGATGGTTGGCTTAACCTTTAAAGGTAGGGTATGTTCAAAACAAATCTTATGACAATTGTCATTGGAGGTTGTAAATGAACAGCTTGAGCATTCCAGTTAAAGAATACCCAGGAATACCATGGCAAAATGGTTCAAAAAAGGATTAGTGAGGAGATGAAAAGGTTAAAGAAAACAATTAAGTAATCTTAATTGTAAAGAATAGTCATTTATCACAGTATTAAGTAAGATTTTTCTAAAACAGCTAAATGTTGCTTAAGCTAAATAAGGTGTCAATTTTTTAATTTAACAAATAAATCTATTGATTCAAGGGGTAATTATTATTTATGACTTTAAGTATTTTCTCCCTTTCCTTACCTGCCGAACCCCACGCTTCAGATGTCAAATGATTGTAATGAACCAGGTAGTCAATTATGAAATTGCTTTTAATGAATTAGCGGATAGGGCAAGCGATCACAGATTTAGAATTGAGCATGCCCAACATTTACATCCGGATGATATTCCACGCTTTGCTAGCTTGGGGGTGATTCCTGCCATGCAGGCAGTACACCTGTCTTCAGACAGGCCCTGGGCCATAGACCGTTTGGGTGAGCAACGAATTAAAGAAGGCGCTTATATGTGGCAGGCTTTATTGCAAAGTGGGATCCCCATTGTAAATGGTACCGATGTACCAGTAGAACCTCTGAATCCTATAGCCAGTTTGTACGCCAGTATTAGTAGAAAAACCTTGAAAGGCACGCCGGAAGGCGGTTATGAACCGGAGCAGAAAATGACCAGGGAACAGGCCCTGAGATCATATACCCTGGATGCTGCTTTCGGCGCCTTTGAGGAAGACATTAAAGGTTCTATTACAGTGGGCAAACTAGCCGATTTTACCATTTATAGCCAGGATCTGATGACGGTAGCGGAAGAGGAATTCTTAAACACGGAGATAGCCATGACCATTTTTGATGGAAAAGTGGTGTATACCAAAGCAGAATAAGAATAGGGTTTGGCAATCCTCTTTATTTAAGCAGTATAATGGTTTAATTGAACTGTAGTTTCTTATACGATATCAATTTTAGATGAACCGGCATCTAAAAAACTTTGATTTTCGTACATTTTATACACTAAAGAAAACAGGATATACAATTGTATACTTAAATTCCATGTTCATGGTTTAAATTAACGGTATAATAAAAATGACTCCCCTGCTATAAGAACTGTCTTTCAATCAAAAAAACACCTGACTTATGAATCCAATTATATCCTTTATAGCTATTACGTCAATAATTTTAGCCTTAAGCGTTATTGTTCTTATTCTTAACGGACTACGTAAAAACAGACCTGGTCAGGAATAGCGCGCTTATTTTTTTTGAACTTTAGCGGTTTGGGTATGGTTTCGTCCCGAGTCCTCGGGATGAACTATACCCTTCGTTAGCAGCTTTTTATCTATTTTTATTAATGGTTTTGTTATTGTTTTCGAAGAATATATAACCTCACATAAGTTAATCAAGGAAATGGTAGAAGGTAGGATAATCTGATTAAATATAATTTCTTATTTTCAAAAAACAAAAAGAGAAGACCTTTTTTGGCCTTCTCTTCTAAAGTTTGTAATAAATTCTAACTCTGTTTATTTATTATAATCTTCCACCATGCTGGTGAAAGCCTCTACCGTATCCATTTGGAAGCTGGATTCAAAGACAGGTCCTTTTATAAAAAGATCTCTAAAACCATATTTATTTTTAGCATAATTGGTTAAAACGGTTCTATTATCACCGACAAGCTTCTTTATATTGAAGGAAGACATATTTTTTGCCTCCTCTCCTTCTTTTTGGGCAAGAATTTCAAAGTTATTTTCCTGCCATTCAACATATTTGGCATCACTAACCTTCGTCCGGTCAGGTAAGTGGGAAGTAACGATACCCTGGGTGTGGTGATATTTTTTAAAAACGGTAATCTCCCCTTCCGAAGCAACTTCAAGCATCAACTTTTTAGGTATCCGGTCTTGCTTTCTTTTCGCAAATAGATTGGCATATTTTGCCTGTTTGAATTTTTTACCATTTTCAAGTGTAAAACTTTGCAAGTCGTTGGCATCATAAACCACAGCGTCTTTATCTACGTCTTCCCCTGCTTTGTAAGCCGCATAGGTTTTCTCGTCAATCAGGTAAACCCTTTTTTGAAATAGCTGAGGGTTCATCATATCCATATAGATATAGCCTTCAATTTCATTTCCATCCATAAGAGTTACTGTACCTTTTTCATATTTCCAAACCGAACTTGGGGTTTTTAACTGAGCTTTAGTATGGTTAAATGTTAAACTGAAAAACACTATTAACATTAGTGTAATCGTTGAACGTTTTTTTGCTGTTTTCATAAAATTGATTTTCATTAATATTAGTAATAGTTATTCAACACAAAAAATAGCATCAATTGATAAACGAAATTTATTGCATTAGATTGTTGAATTCTCAATTGAATTCCTGGGTAGTTGGTAATTGTCGCTAACTGGTTATATCAGTACTAAAAGGATTCATTAACATTTCGGTTCGCCGGATAAAGAGACCTATCTTCCTTTTATAAGGTATAAATCCCCAAAGGTATATTTAATTGATGCGGTCAATCACGATTTACAGTTAAGTATGGGCTACGATAAAAGTAGTCAACATAAAAATCTCAGCGATTAGTGGAAAGACGACCTTTTTGTCAAATCCATCAAATGCAATTCCCACTAACCGACCGATGACCACAGTTCCAACCGTTGCAACAGCTAGAAAGAATGTCGTGTTGCCTGTGACGAGTCCGGCAGTAAGCACTATTGCACTACCGATAAACAATCCACCCAGAAAGCCTTGCTCACCGAAGCTCTGCAAAAGGCAGAAGTCCCGATAGCTCCTTCTCCATAGTATTACGAAGGAGAAGCTATCGGGATTCAGAAGCCTGTCCTGAGCGCAGTCGAAGGGTAGGCGAGAACAAACAACCTGTCCGCCTCTGGAGGATTACTTATAGCCATTGTTAGTGGCTGGCTTTTTTTTGTCAAATTGTTTAATCAACATTTTAAAAATCTATGGTATATGATGCTGAGTCCCCCGTTTTACTTACTTTTAAAGCTAACGGTTCTTCGTTTTTTGAAACATGTATTTCAATAGTGGGAGCTCCACTTATATAATCATCTATTCGAACTTCACATTCAAATCCTTTATTTATAGGTCCATATGTTTGATTCCAACTTCTCGCTTAATAACCACTATTAGTATATATACCTTGTTTTAGAAAATGTGATTTTATCCTTTTTTTTTGTTTTAATGATTATTAATTTATCTATATGTTTTCAACTTTCTTCGTCCTGCAATGAAATTTAAATTACAGGAACTTCAATAGTTAAGAACATATCTTGTCCATCAGCGTCTTCCCCTTGATAAAATTTAAAAATATAAGGTTCTTGCTGTAAGGCTTGAACTGGTATTGAAAATGTAGTTTCTGTAATATTTGGAGTACAAGTAACACCATCATCAACATGCCCAATAGGGTAAATAAGCCTTGAGGTTCCTTCATAGAAGTAATCATATTGATCATAATAAAAATAACAACTATTTGGTAATTCAATGGTCACATTAATTCGATAAGAACGTCCATAAATAAATTCATCTGGAAGATCTGCACTTATTACACTTACATATTCTAAGTGGTATTCGTGGTAGTTGTTGTCGTCATCACTACATCCAAATAATAAAAAAACGAATAGAGAAAGGGAAATAAAATGTTTCATAATAAATATTTTAGGCAAAAGTAAATATCCAATGAAGTATAATACATGACATGCAATGTCACCTATCTGAAAATAGCGCTTGATGATATCCTACTTATGAGTGCAAAGATATTTCATTTTTGATGTTCATAAAGGAGCGGTCCGCTAAATGGGTATTAATTTCAGATATCTAGACAGAACTATGTCTTAAGAGTAATTAATCTGTTCTATTCTTCAAAAGATGGGGTAGATTTATTTTATGAATATTTTACAGCACTTCCCACAGATGATGATAGTACTAAACAGTAATTAACAATTTATGATATAGGATTACTTACTTTGCAAGTCTAATTGAATACAAATTATTGGAATAAAAAATGCCCTATGGATTATGCCCTAAGGTGTTTGTGTATGGTTAGTTGCGTTAGTGACTAAAATAACAAATAACGAGAAACCATTGTTCAGCAGCGAAGATTTTCCAAAAGGAATATCGGAAGCAAGGAACTATACACGTTGTTGTAAGCAGTTAGATAAATTATTCGTCGAACATTTTCTTACGCAAACCACAAACTAAACATCTTAATTTGGAGATGACTTATTATATATTACAGGCATTTGACCTTTCCATTTATTCCATAAATTGCTTTCACTAATTAGACTTGCCATAAAATGACCAACATTTATACGACTGGTTTTTCCAGCGTTAAAAATCGCACTTCTAATTGGAGAAGGATGTATTTCGTATTCGGTTACTTCATTAATATCAATTAAACCGTCGGGTCTTACAGCAGCCCATTCTATGAACTGATTGTTCTGTCCGACCTGGGTTCGCAAATAATCTGCCGCTTTTTCATTATCAACATGAGGAGGTAATAGTAGCCTTAAAAGTCCAATAACGCATTTTTGGGCAAAAGAAATAGGTTCATTTAAATCACGATTACGATTACCAGTTGTATTCATTAAAACATATTTAATAGGGTTTTCTGGTTTATTAGCTTCTATGGCATTACATAGTCTGCGAGTAGCGTCAGTCACAAGTTTTCTGGGTTTCCCATAAATTCCTTTCCAATTCATATTATGTCCCAGACATGATGCGATTGAATGACAATCAAGTGTCAGTTCCATCATTTCTTTATCACTTAAATCTAAAAGACTTGCAGAAATAATTTTCACGTGCTCATTACTTTTCCATGAATGTGGTAATTTTTCAGGAGACCTTACAACTGCCTTAACGTTGTGCCTTTGAATTAAAAGTTGTTCAACTAACTGTATTCCAGTTGCTCCACTTGCACCCACTACTAAAATTGTCATATAATTTTTTTTGAAAAAGTTTGATGCTTACAAGACGATATATATACTTATATGTTACAGCTGGGAGAATTGCTTACGGTTAGTATAAAACCCGTTTTAATGAGTTTTATACGTTGTTGTGCTCAGTTGTTTCTTATGAAATTTTGTTTACATTTTATTTTGAACTAATTGTTTCACTTGCCTATAGAAAGGACTTTGAACAAGGCCTTACCGCTAAACAGAGCTGCAGTTCCAGCCACGATCATTCCATTAACAAAAAGCTCCATTGGCCAGCTCATGGAAATACTTAATGTTTCGAATGACATCATTATAATACCAGTTGGAACAACGCCTGCAACAAGACCAATGATCCATAAAAGTAGCCACCTGTAACCATTGAATCCTCGTCGACGCAACATCAAGTACTGGAAAATGCCAGCAAAGGTACAGCCACCAACCGTAAAAATTAATGGCTCGACTGGACCTGGTATGCTACCCAAAACTCCCATTGCGATAAGCGGCCAATCCATAATCACCGCGGCAGTACCGAAACCAGAAACTGTAGCTAGGATCCAATGTGCGACGTTTTTTAAATAAGAACGCAAAATTAAGGACTGGGTCCAACCTAGGATGACACCTGCCAAAAGCCAGCCCAATAGAATTGATAGATACGAAAGAGCATCTTGATCCACTGATTGCCCAGTCCAGTTCCAATGCTTCTCCCAGTTGAACCCAAACTCGAAAAGCATGCCTGTTTGTATTGAAACTACAAAACCAACTCCGAGTCCCAGAGCACTAGCAATGATCCACTTAAATAATAATTTACCATTCATGTTTGATTTCATCTTGTTTTATTGAGCACAACTGGTTATATAAGTACTAGAAGGATTCATTAACATTTCGGTTCGCCGGATAAAGAGACCTATCTTCCTTTTATAAGGCATAAATCCCCAAAGGTATATTTAATTGATGCGGTCAATCATGACTTCAATAAATTCTTCAATAAATTTACGGAGTTTTATTTACGAACCGTACAACGCATTAAAGACATTTCAAATTAATCATTTGTGAATGAATATGGTTATATGCAAACAATTAAAAATCTATAGTTTTTAGATAGAAGATGTTAGTATAAGAAGGGGTTTTTACACTTTACCATAAACCGGTACAACCTATCAAAACTCCAGCCCGGGTACCAGGGCCCATCTAAAGAAAATTAAAAGCAGCAAAAGTAATAGGATAGGACTCCAAGCTACTTTCTCATTTATTCTATTGGGAACATGTCTTATGGGTCTGCTACGAGCTGCGGCAGCCCATATCCAGGGGATTGAAAAAGCGGAGACGATAAAAGGAGTAACCGCCTGACCCATTGGAAGAATTCTAAATGGCACAACAAAGATGCTGCCTATAATAGCTGCTCCTACGGCGATATACCGAATATACTTCAGCTTCACTTTGGGGTTGTTTAAAACGGCATCAACGGGAGCAAATTCCAACAGAAGTTTGCTAAACCAAATACACAGCAAGGCCATAGCAATGGCACTTACTATTGCCAGGGTTATCAGCAAGGGTTCACTTAGTTTCAAATATCCTACAAGCGCCTGACCCACATCGGTGCCCGGGTTTAAATACCCGATTATCACTTGAGGAATAGATTGTATGAGTCCATGAAAAGCCATCCAAAATATGAATAGTTTCCAAATACTTCCGGAGTTTCGAATAAATTGAAAAATCGCCAAACAGATCAATCCGAATAAGAAAATTGCCAGCGCTCCTGAACCCTGCATCAATGAAGTCATAGGATGTTCTCCCACCCAGGTATGATTGTTATGGTATAGAAAAGATTGCAGGCCTAGCGCCTTTTTACCAAGAACAAGAAATACCTCCTGCAGAAAGAAAATTATATTGAATGCCAGCGCAAAAAATACCGCAGAATTAATCATAGTAGGATAGTGGATCGCAACTTTAGGAGCTGTAAGGCCTTTGTATTTAAACCAATTGACTACCCCCCATACTATGGGGCCTATTACCAGGGATGCAAAAACTATTTGAACTAAGATCATATTTCCTATGTTTAAATTCTTAACTGTTGAAAGCTATGATTTGGTTGTTCCTATTTGACGATTACCTAAGCGTTATGTTACATAAAGTATTTGTTCAGGAACGATTCCCCCGCTAGCCCCTGTTAGCGCGAGCATCCTGCTCGTGTTTCACATTCTTTAAGTCGAACCTTGTCGTCCGAAATGAAATGAAGGACGAGAAAGGCATCATGCTGGTGTTTCACATATTCTAAACCGCACGCGTCCATCCGTATCCGCCTTGAGCGGTGAAGGAGGGGGCCTTGTCGTCCGATAAAAAATGACGGCAGCATGATTTAAAGTCATGTATTATTATTCCTTACCTTAGGAAGAACAACCAACCACTTCCTTTCCATGATTAAATTCTTTCGCCGTATCCGACAAAAACTGCTCAGGGAAAACCAGTTTTCGAAATATTTGCTTTATGCCATTGGCGAGATTCTATTAGTGGTTATTGGAATCTTGATTGCCTTGCAGATCAATAACTGGAATGAAACAAGAAAGTCAAAAAAAGTAGAATTAAAGATTCTTCAGGAATTATATGTAGTCTTAAAAGGAGGTACTTTTGTTGGAGAACTTGAATTTCAAAAAGGGCGAATAGAAGACAATGAAAAGTCAAAGGCATCTTGCGAGTTAATTCTCAGAAACTTTCAAGATAACTTGCCATATCATGATTCTTTGAAGTCTCACTTTGCCAATGCGCATACGCGATACATAGGTCAAATAAAGTCACATGCCTATGAAAATGCAAAAAACTATGGGCTGGGCTTTATAACCAACGATTCTTTAAAAGAGCTATTGACGTGGGCATACGAAACAAATTCCGTTTTACTTGAAGAACTAAATGAAAAAAATAACCTATACGAATATAACATCGCAGTACCAGTAATCACAAAGTTATTTGAAAGTATCAACATGAACATGCCGGATAAAACAAAAGAGATGACTCCCCTGAATTACGAATCACTTAAAGGGAACGCTACCTATTCTAACATACTTAGATCAACTATAAATAATCGAAACGAATTTATATTTTTTCAAGATTTACGCTACCAAAGAATGCTAAAAATAGCTGCATATCTCGAAGAGGAAATTGAGTTAAAAAAAGGAAAGGTCAACCAATGATAAAATTCTTCAGAAAGATCAGACAACGTCTTTTGGCGGAAAACAAAATTTCCAAATACCTGCTATATGCCATAGGAGAAATTGTTTTGGTTATCATCGGAATTTTAATTGCTCTTCAAATTAATAATTGGAATGAAGAAAATAAAGAAAGGCTGGTTGAAAAACAGCGCTATCAAAACATACTGAATGACCTGGTTGATGATGAGGCAACTATCAATCAGATGATAACCGATCTTATTCAAAAGCAGGACTTGCATTATTACCTTTATCAAGTTTCACAAAACAATGGAAAACCGGATAGTAAGGTAAATATCTCGAGAGTTAGTTCTGCTCCGGAACTCAATCTCATTACCGGGAAGAATCAATTAACCGAGTTGGAATTTATTAAAGATCTGCAGATTAGAAGAGAGGTCAATACCTATGTTAAACATGAAAATGCTGCCCTCTCCGACGCCCACCGTCTTGAAGGTAACATTAAAAATAGGGTAAGGGTCTATTTTCAGGAAATAAATGCCGTTAAAATTGATAAAATATATGCCCCACGAAGGTATGATAACAAGGATGTTAATGATATGTTGGACATTGATATGATTTCAAAACATTTTAAGGATTCAGATTTTAAAGGTTTACTGATAAACCTTAGAATGAGCACATCTAATGCCTTGATCACATTAGGCGTGTTGAAGGAAAAAAACAAAATATTGCAAAACATTTTAAGAGATAAACAATGATCAATTTCTTTCGTAAAATCCGCAAAAAACTGGCAGACGATAACCAGTTCTTCAAATATTCCAGATATGCTATTGGTGAGATTGTATTGGTAATGATTGGGATATTATTAGCGCTACAAGTAAATAATTGGAATGAGGAGAGAAAAGTCAGAGATTTTGAATTTGTACTATTAAAGGAATTGCGTACTGAATTGGCATTTAATAAAAATGATCTTGACCAAACACTCATTATTCTTAATAACTCTATTAAATCAAATAAAATTATTGCCTCGGTTTTCGAGGATCACCTGCCCTATCAAGATACGCTCGACTTACATTTCGCAAGATTATACAGCTTTAGTTTTTTCATTGCTAATAATACAACTTATGATAAATTAAAGAATACTGGCATAGATATTATTCAAAATGAAGAAATC
>Ga0265303_10002270_pt1 | contig 11865 bp, 9 predicted proteins | sample Helome_2_FD_192494 | JGI IMG/M metagenome (GOLD analysis project Ga0265303, IMG submission 192494) | Marine sediment microbial communities from subtidal zone of North Sea - Hel_20160317 (Illumina Assembly) | ecosystem: Environmental > Aquatic > Marine > Subtidal zone > Sediment ...
GTAAAATCTGATGTCGCAAACTGTCGATTCCGTGATCCAGCTGGCTACCCGTACTAGCCTGCCTGATTTCAATTTGCTGCGGCGGCAGGCGAAGGACCTGACCACGCAAATCGATATTGGTCGTTCCGCTTTTCTGGACACCCACGGGCTGCGCTCCGAACTGGAGTACAAACAACAGGCGATACGTGACCGGCAGATAATGTATCACGCCCATATCGGTATGAATGACATCGGTTCCACTGCGGCGGCTGTCGCTAAAATCCATCAGCAATTGGCCGCACACGGGTTTTGTCTCGATCGTGCCGGATATGCGCTCGATCGGCGTATGGGTTTGCCATCAGAACAGCGTGCCACGGCGGCCGCGGAAACCGGACCGATGCTGGAGCGGCAGGAGGATTGGAATACCCTGGCGCAAGCGGCACCGATCCAGCCGCATCTTGGAGACTTCATGATTGGTCAACCGGCATCGGTGGCAAATACCGTCCAGGCGCTGCGTATCGGTTGCACCACGATCGGTAACCTATCCCAGTTTTTTACCTTCGAAGCACCCGGCTGGAGTGACGCCGAGATGACCGCGGCACAAACTTACCAGGCGATGGCCTTGCTGGCCGAGTTCCGTGATCAGGGAGCTATGCTGCATTCCTACCTTGAGGATGGATTCGGTGCACTGTTCCAGCATTGTTCCAGCGTCGCAGCCTGGGCGATGCTGGAGCGATATATCGTCGAAGAGCTTATCGGCGCCCGCCTCACGCATTGCATCGGCGGACTGACTACCGATCCGATTAAACGCGCTGGCTGGGTTCTGGCCCTGCATGAAATCCATCAACGAGAGCAGGTTGGGTCGATGATTTATGGCGACACTATTTCCTTCGGCCTTGAATTCGAGAAGAATCGTGCTGTTACTGCCGAATACCTGATGTGGGATATTCTGATTCAATTGCACGCACCGAGCGGTCACGCCGTGCTACCACTGCCGGTGACCGAGGCGATTCGGATCCCGTCGGCCGATGAAATTATCGAGGCCCAGTTGTTTGGACGACAGGTTGAAGCGAGTGCGCGCAGGTTGTACCCGCATGTCGATTTTTCAGCTTCTGAAGCCTTCGCCGAAACCGTTTGTCGACAGGGTAGACAAGTTTATGATAATGCACTGGCGGGTCTGGCCGACATGGGTGTGGATACCCGCAATCCCCTGCAAATGCTGTTTGTGTTGAAAAAGTTGGGCGCGCAGCATTTTGAACAATTATTTTCTGCAAATCTGGATGTTGCACAGTCTCCGCCTACCGATATGTTTGCCATGACGCAGGCTGTCGTCAACGAACACAGGCCCATGTTTAGCGAAGAGAATTTCCGCGCCCGGGTCAGGGGGAAAAGATTCCTAGTGGCATCCAGCGATGTGCATGAACACGCGGCCGGTGCGTTGGCTCAACTGTTGAGTGAGGCAGACGCCAGCGTTGTCTATCTCGGTGCCGAACAAAACCCGGCCGACCTGATCGCAGCCTTGCAGGCTGACCCTGTCGATGCCTTGCTGTTAAGCACGCATAATGGCATGGCGCTCGACTACGCGAATCAGTTAAAACAGCTACTGGATGCCGCATCGCTATCGCTGCCGGTCATCATGGGTGGCGTGTTAAATCAGAAGGTAGTGGACCAGACCCTGCCGGTCCCGGTTATCGACGAGCTGAAGGCCCTGGGCATGCATCCCGCTATCAGCCTGCCAGGCCTTGTCCGACTGCTACCCGGCAAGACCTAGCCGATGGGCGGGCCTAGCTATAGGGTTTCGGGGCGCGCCAGCTGAAAATTCTGGCAGCTGCTTTGATGGTCGCTCGCTGCCGATTGAAGCGATCAAACAGCGCTGGCGGGGAATTCTCTGTTCCCCCCAGTGCCTGATAAATACCGAGCTCTGAATCGGCGGCCTTCTCGCCGCCGACGAAAATCGCGTTAGTGGATTCGCATAAAGTAGCTAGACAGCGGTAGTAATGCGCTCGCTGCTCGACTAAAAAGCGTCTGCTCCGTGCAAACGCGTCTTCATCATCACTACTCATCGTGACCCGGTTATGTGGATCGACACCATAGGGGTTGAGGTGGCCATAGACCAGGATCTGACCATTGATAGTTTCATGCTGGCTGAAGTGTTGCTCAACGCGGGTAACGTAGTCACAATTGATTTGCCACAATTGCTCTACGCTAGCCGCGACGCTGCCCTGAGGCATCCTGATATTTGCGTCGCAGTGATTTTTGTACACAAATCTCCCTGTAGGTGCCTGCGTGCGGGCAGCATAGGGAATGGCTTCACGCACCGCTCGCATTTCCTCGGCATCGCTGAAAACCTCGGCATATTCAAGTTCGATTCCGGCAATAGTAAATTCCTGTGCCTGCTGATCATCTGCCAGGCCGATTAAAAACTCATCGCTGGACAGGTCGCTGAAGCCATTGATGAATACCAGGCCATCCACCCCTGCCGCGATACATTTTTGCTCTAGTTCGGTGGCGCGTTTGTGGACCGGGCTGGCAGACGTGTTTTCTAGTAACGGTTGCATCGAGCTGCGGCTGACATGTTCGATGCCGAGAATCAGGCCACGAGTATCAGCCGACGAGGTAACCGGGTCGCTGTTCAAATTTAAATAGCTGTAAGGCGATAAGTGTTCGAGCAATTTCGCCAGATGTTGTGGCTGGCCCGAAACCGGCAGTGCGAATGCGATTTCGTTTGCCGGAAATCGGTAATAGTTACAGCGTAACGCGGTTACGATGCCGCTCCAGCCATAGGTGCCAGCGTAGCCCTGCAAAGCGTTTCCTTCGACCGTGACCGTTTTGACACCATCGTAAAGTGAAATTTCGACCACGCTGTCACTGAAATACCTGCGTTGAGGACCCATCCCCCCGGTCATGAAAGTAGCGCCTACAGCCGCATACATGTAGCTGGTCAAATCGGCTCCGGGAACCTTGTAGTTATGTCCCAGTTCCCGCACCAGGGCCTGGTTCAACTGGTCCAGTGTGATGGCACTGCCAGCACTGATCTGTTGATGCTCAGGGTCGATCACTATTTCATCCTGGGCAATTTCGACCAGTTCCGGTTGCGCGGCAAAGCGCAGGCGCGGGGATGCCGGGGGATCGAATCTGAGGCCTACTATGGTGCCTGACGGCCTGTTTTTGTTCTGGAAAATGCCCCCACCGCTGGAGGTGGCGGACATGGGCAACAGGTATAGTTCAGGGCCATGCAGATCACGCAGCTGTTCAACTGCATCGTTCAAATTACCGTTGAGCGGATAAGCGATATCAAACTCGACCCGGTTATTTTCTCCATCCAGCACCTGTTCGATTGGCTTTCCCAGATTCTGTCGCATCCGTGTTTTACGCCGCCTTTCTGGCTTCGAGGGCTGCAACCAGATTCTGCTCCAGCCTGTCGAGCACATGCTGGTCAGTGATTGCACCGCCCGACGCAGAAGTCAGGTAGAAAATATCATTGATTTTTTCTCCCAGGGTGGAAATTTTTGCATGCGTGATATTGATATCCATTTGCGCGATAACATTGGCGATAACCGATAACAGCCCGGGCATGTCGAGCGAACTGATTTCCATCATTGTGCGACGGTTCAAATAATCCTGCTCGAACTGAACCTCGGTCGGATGATCAAAGGACTTAAGCTGTCGTGGTTTACGGGTGTTGCGCTGGCCTGCATGTATCGAATCCGATTTGAGTGCCTTCAGCAGCCTGTTTTCGATTTGATCGATCATCCGCGGGTCGGTAACTGCCTGGTTGTTTAAATCCTGGATAGTGAAGGTATCCATGATCTTGTTATCCCGGGTGGTGAAGATTTCGGCGTTCAAAATGCTCAGGCCGAGCGATCCGAGGGTTCCGGTTACCTGTGAAAATGCGTGTGCAACTTCGTTGCCGTAAACGAAAACCTTGGTGTTCCCGGTGTAGGTAGATTGTCGAATGCTGACCACTCTGGGCTGGTCAGGGTGACTCAGGATGGCATTAACATGCCATTTAACTTCGCGCGGATGGTGGCGCAGGAAATAATTCCCGGGTACCCGATCACAAACGGAATTGATTTGCTCGACACTAAAGGGCAGGTCGGACATTTCCTCCAGCGCTGCATCCCGGTTTTCCTGAATGATTTCGTCGATGTCCGGCGCATTGTCGACGCCGCGCCTGATTACCCGCTTGGTCGCCCGATACAACTGCTGGAGCAGGGCATCCTTCCAGTTATTCCACAGCTTCGGGTTAGTGCTGCGTATATCGGCGACAGTCAGCAGGTAGAGGTAATTGAGCATGTTCATGCTGCCCACCTGTTGGGCGAAATCACGCACTACGTCGGGGTCGCTGATATCCTTGCGCTGTGCGGTGACTGACATCAGCAGGTGATCGCGCACCAGTTGCGATACGACCCGGGTTTCCTTGCGATTCAATTTGTGTTGTACGCAAAACCGGGTTGCCTCTTCGGCGCCCAGCACCGAATGATCGCCACCACGACCCTTGGCGATATCATGAAATAAAGCCGCCAGGTATAACAGGCAGGGATTTTCCAGTTTGCTGTAAACCAGGTTGCAGAATGGAAACTCATCCTCGTGTTTTTGCAGCGCGAACCGGCGCAGGTTACGGATTACAAAAATGGTGTGCTGATCGACCGTATATGCGTGAAATAAATCGTATTGCATGCGTCCGGTAATTTTCGCGAATGCTGGAATATACGCCGCCAGAAATCCATAGGAGTTCATGCGCCGCATTTGATGGGTCATGCCGTTTGGTGCGCTCATTAGCTGCATGAATAAATGGTTGACGGTTTCGTCGGCGCGAAAATCATCATCCACCAGGTATAGATGTTCCCGCACCAGGCGAATGGTAGCGGCGGTTACTCCTGCACATTGCTCATTAAGTGAAATCAGCACGAATAACTCGATCAGGGCCGGGGGATGCTGCTTGAACACATCGGGGTGAGCAAGCTCGATAAAGTTGTTGCGCAGATTGAAGCGTTCGTTTATCTGCTTGATCTTTCTTTGTGAGGCGGTTAACAGGATTTCTTCTTTGAAAATCTGCAACAACATCTCACTCAAACGCTCAAGTTCCATGATCGTTCGATAGTACTGCTGCATGAATTGTTCGATAGCCAGGTTGTACTCGCCCGAGGTGAAGCCGAATTCTTCGGCAATTTTCTTTTGATAGTCAAATAGCAGGCGATCTTCCCTGCGCCCTGCCAGGCGATGCAGGGCAAAGCGTATTCGCCACAGGTGTTGCTGACCCGAATTAAGTAATTCGAATTCCGTTTCGGTGAGAAACCCATGCGCAACCAGTTCCCTGAACGAGCTTGCGCCAAAATGGCGTTTTGCCACCCAGCCAATAATCTGGATATCGCGTAACCCACCGGGGCCTTCTTTGATATTTGGCTCCAGATTATAAGCGGTGTCATTGAAGCGCAGGTGGCGGTTGTGTTGTTCTTCAAGTTTGGCTTCGAAAAACTTACGCGATGACCATATCTTGTTCGGTGCAATCGCTAACTGGTATTTTTCATACAGCTTTTCGCTACCATAGATCAAACGCGACTCGATCATGTTGGTCATCACGGTGACGTCGGTTTTGCCCTGGCGAACACAATCCCTGATCGTGCGTACACTATGTCCGACCTCGAGCCCGATATCCCACAGGAAGGTCAAAAATAACGAAAGTTGCTGCTGCTGCGACTTGCTGGCCTTTTTCTCCAACAGGATCATCAGGTCAATATCTGAACCCGGTAACAGTTCGGACCTGCCGTAGCCGCCGACCGCGACCAGGCAAAAGCCAAAGTTACCCTGTTCACCGAGAAAATTCAGGAAACAGAACTCGAGTACTCTATCAATCAGTTTAGAAGTATCGTGAATCAGTTTTTCGGCGGCGATACCTTTATCGAAATCGCGGTAGATTTGCTCTCGCGCCGCACGCAGACCAGCCGCGAGCGGTTTTGCCTGCAGTGTTTCACCCTCCAGGGCCTGCTGTAGAAACGCTTCGATAACCTCGCTCACTAGCTCAGAATCCAAATTCAGGGTGTAAGGTTAAAACTTCGAATCCGCTTTCGGTGACCAGGTTAGTATGTTCCCACTGCGCCGACAGGCTGTGATCCTTGGTAACCACGGTCCAGTCGTCGGGCAGCAGTTTTACAAAACGCTTACCGAGATTAACCATCGGTTCCACGGTGAAAGTCATTCCCGGCTCGAGCATCAGTCCCGTATCCGGCTTCCCGTAATGCAGCACCTGCGGATCCTCATGAAATACCTTGCCGATACCATGACCGCAGTATTCACGCACTATGCTGCAGTTGTTCTTTTCCGCATGCCGCTGGATAGCATGGCCGATATCACCCAGGCGGATGCCGGGTTTGATCATTTCGATGCCGATTTTCATGCATTCGTAAGCGATGCGCGAAATTCGTTGCCCCTGCACGGTAGGTTTGCCGACCATAAACATACGGCTGGTATCGCCATGGTAATCGTCCTTGATCACGGTTATGTCGATATTGATGATATCGCCATTCTTTAGCTTTTTATCCGCCGGAATGCCGTGGCAGACCACGTGATTGACGGATGTGCAAATTGAACGCGGAAAGCCACGGTAATTGAGCGGCGCCGGCACCACCTGCTGCTGGCTTACCATGAATTCGTGACATATGTCGTTCAGTTGCTGGGTTGTGACTCCCGGTTCCACATGGGTTTCAATCATGCGTAACACATCGGCAGCAAGCCGCCCGGCAACGCGCATTTTTTCTATTTCTTCGCTTGATTTGATCGTAACACCCATAAAAATATGGCTAGCTGGTTGTTGAGAATACGGGATTATGGTATAAAGCGCGCGCCTTCGGCAACTGCCGGGGTAAATTAATCAAAACACCAGGTAAACTGGCGTTTTAACGACACACACATGCCGCAACGCGTTTATGGGTGCCTGCATTTACCAGAGAGCAGGTCGTAAACGTCGGGTATGTGGAGGCTTAACCCGGGATAGTTGTAATAGGGCTATCCGACAGACATCTGGAGATACTATGTCTAACGTCACTATGCGTGAAATGTTGGAAGCGGGCGTTCATTTCGGCCATCAGACCCGCTTCTGGAACCCTAAAATGGCTCCCTTTATTTTTGGCGAGCGCAACAAGATTCATATAATTAATCTCGAACAAACCATGCCGCTGTGCAAGGATGCGGTTAATTATCTCGGCAAGGTTGCCTCCAAGAAAGGCAGAATCATGTTTGTCGGCACCAAGCGTGCTGCCAGCGATGCAATCAAGGACGAAGCCATGCGTTGTGGCATGCCTTTCGTCAATCACCGCTGGTTAGGCGGCATGTTGACCAACTTCAGGACCGTGCGCGCGTCGATCAAGCGTCTCAAGGAACTCGAAGACATGGCAGCCAGTAACACCTACGAAAAGATCAGCAAAAAGGAAATTCTACAGCTATCTCGTGAGCAGGAAAAACTCGAAAAGACGCTCGGTGGCATCAAGGAAATGGGTGGTTTACCGGATGCATTGTTTGTTATCGATGTCGGTTATGAAAAAATCGCCGTACAGGAAGCTGCGAAGCTGGGTATTCCTGTCGTCGGCATCGTCGATACCAATAACTCACCCGATAATATTGACTACATCGTTCCTGGAAACGACGACTCGATGCGCGCTATCAAACTCTATACCAGGATGGTAGCGGATGCAGTACTTGATGGTAAGCAAAGTATTGCTGGCGGTGCTGACGGCGATGCAGAACTGATTGAAGTTGATCAGGACGCACCACCCGCTGCTGCAAAGCCGGCAGTTAAAGTGACAGCGAAGAAGGCTGCAGTCGCAGCAGAAGTCGCCAGCAAAAACGTAGACAGTGAAGTGGAAACTTCACCAGAGGAATCTGTGGTCAGCGAATCCGCTGCTGAAGAGTCTGTAGCGGAAGAGGTTGTCGCGCAAGATGAGCCTGCTGGTAAAACGGCTGCCGATGCAGACGAAACTGTCGCAGAGGCTGCACCAAAGAAGGCCGCTGCCAAGAAATCAGCGACCAAGAAGGCGGCTACCAAGAAAGCAGCCACTAAAAAAGCGGCTCCTAAGAAAGCGGCTACCAAGAAGGCAGCCACCAAAAAAGCAGCTACCAAAAAAGCCGCAGTTGAGGAATAACCTGACGCCTGTTTTTAGTAACGGGGAAACTATAGAGGTAATATTGAAGTGGCTATAACAGCATCTTTAGTTAAGGAACTGCGCGAACGAACCGGTTCGGGCATGATGGAATGTAAAAAAGCACTGGTCGAAACCGACGGCGATATCGAAGCGGCCGTGGAATTGATGCGCAAATCCGGTGCGGCCAAGGCTGATAAAAAAGCCGGTCGTGTCGCGGCGGATGGCGCGGTTAAAGTTTTCGTCAGCGATGATGGTAGATCTGCAGTGATTCTCGAAATCAACTCGGAAACCGATTTTGTCGCTAAAGACGATAACTTTCAGGCCTTCGCCAATGATGTGCTGGCGACCGTGGCGCAACAGAAACCAGCTTCCGTAGAAGCCCTGTCAGCAATGACGATGGGCAATGGTCAGAGTGTCGAGGAAGCTCGTCAGGCGTTGATTGCAAAGGTTGGTGAAAATATTCAGGTACGCCGTTTTGAAATGGTCGAGTCTGATAATTCGATTGCCTCCTATCTGCACGGCGCACGTATCGGCGTTCTGGTCGATTCCAGTGCTGATGCCGGCCTGGCACGCGATATTGCGATGCATATCGCTGCGGCTAACCCGCAATTTGTCGATCGGGACGCGGTGCCGGTAGAATTTGTCGAAAAGGAAAAATCCATTCTGATTGCCCAGGCTGAATCCAGTGGGAAGCCGGCTGAAATCATTGAAAAAATGATCCAGGGGCGACTAGACAAGTTTCTCGCCGAAGTGACTCTGCTGGGACAGCCGTTTGTTAAGGATCCAGAGCAGAAAATCGAAAAATTGCTGGCGACTGCCGGTGCTTCGGTTACCGGTTTTGTGCGCTACGAGGTGGGTGAAGGTATCGAAAAGAAAGTTGAAGACTTTGCCGCCGAAGTTGCATCGCAACTAAATTCCTGAAGCTGGAAAAAGCCGCGACTTTCGCGGCTTTTTTTTGTATCAGAATATACGCTGACAGCTGCATTTGTTAAAAATGATCTTATAATGCGGATCCGTTAACTATAAAATCCGCCTGCGTGACCGCCTGGCCCGACCATGTTGTTTTACGCATGCGGGCTGCTTACTCATTGGGTGACTAGATCTAATCGTATGTCGAAAATCAATTACAGACGCATTTTGGTAAAGCTTAGTGGTGAAGCTTTGCTGGGCAGGCAGAATTCAGGTATTGATCCGGCAATGATCGACAAGCTTGCCGCAGAGCTCATCGAATTACATTCTGCCGGGGTTGAAATTGGTTGTGTAGTCGGTGGCGGCAACCTGATGCGCGGCGCCAGTCTGGCGGCTTTGGGACTCGATCGGGTGACTGCTGATCACATGGGGATGCTGGCGACGGTTATGAATGCCCTGGCGCTACGTGACGGATTACAGCGACAGACGGTCAACGCGGCGGTTATGTCGGGACTCGATATTCCGCAGGTATGCGAACCTTACACGCAGCGTGACGCGCGTCGACGTATCGCCACGGGCGAAATTATTATTTTTGCGGCAGGTACCGGCAATCCGTATTTTACCACTGATACCGCTGCCAGCCTGCGCGCAATCGAAATTGAAGCCGATTTGATGATCAAGGCTACCAGGGTAGATGGTATATACGACAAGGATCCGATGAAACATAAGGATGCGGTGCGCTATACGCATCTGGATTATGATCAGGCAATCGATCAGCGTCTCGCGGTGATGGATGTAGCTGCAATGATTTTATGTAATGACAATGCGCTGGATCTGGTTGTTTGCGATATCAATCAACCTGGCGCATTGCTTGACCTGGCAACAGGCAAGTCGATTGGAACCCGGGTTAGCCGGAAAGAGGCAAAGTTATGATAGACGATATCAAGCAAGAAGCGCGCAATCGTATGGGCAAGAGCATCGAAGCCTTCAAGGCCGAGCTGAGCAAGATCAGAACTGGCAGGGCGCATCCGAGTTTACTGAACCATATTACGGTTGATTTCTATGGTAGTGAAGTTCCAGTAGGGCAGGCAGCTAATATAACCGTCGAGGATGCGCGCACACTGGCGGTGTCTCCCTGGGATAAAAGCATGGTGCAGGTAATTGAGAAAGCGATAATTTCATCTGACCTGGGATTAAACCCCTCCACCGCTGGTACCGTGATTCGGGTACCGATGCCCCCACTTACCGAGGAACGTCGCAAGGAACTGGTCAAGGTAGTGCGGGAACTGGCCGAAAACGCTCGTGTCGCAGTCAGAAATATTCGACGCGATGCGAACAATGATTTAAAAAATCTTGGTAAAGATAAGGATATTTCCGAAGACGACGAGCGCCGTGGTCAGGATCTGGTACAACAGGTAACCAATCAATCTACCGATGATATCGATGCATTGTTACAGACCAAAGAGCAGGAATTGATGGAAATTTGATCGGATACCGATCGGGATCATGACTTCGCGCGCTCAGGAATCGATTCCCAGCCATGTTTGCATCATTATGGACGGCAACGGCCGCTGGGCGAAAAAAAGGCTGATGCCACGTAGTTTCGGGCATCGTAAAGGTGTCGAAACGACGCGACGCATGGTTGAGTTCTGCGCGCGTGCCGGCATTAAGCATCTCACCCTGTTTGCTTTCAGCAGTGAAAACTGGAATCGCCCCGAAGAAGAGGTGAGCAACCTGATGGAGTTGTTTATGCAATCGCTGCAAAAGTATACCGACGAGCTGCATGCGAAAGGAATTCGCATCCGCTTTATCGGTAACAGGAGTTTATTTTCAGATAGCCTGCAGCAACAGATCGATGAAACCGAAACCAAAACTTTCAACAACAGCACAATGACTCTAAATATCGCAGCGAATTACGGTGGCCAGTGGGATATCGCCAATGCTGCCAGAGTTTTAGCGCGTCGGGTTCAGGCTGGCGAACTCGCGCCGGCTGATATCGATGAGCAAATTTTCAGTCAGGCGCTTGCACTGGGCGATAGCCCCGATCCGGATTTTTTTATCCGTACTGGCGGCGAACAGCGAATCAGCAATTTTCTATTATGGCAACTGGCTTACGCTGAATTCTACTTCAGTGACCGGCTCTGGCCGGACTTTGACGATGCCGATGTTCGTGCCGCCCTGGATGAATACGCTCGGCGTCAGCGTCGTTATGGTAAAACCAGCGAGCAGATCGAGGTCTCCAGCTAGTGCTAAAGCAGCGGGTCATTACCGGAATAATCCTCGCGATTGTCGTGATCGGTACTATCCTGTTAGCCGATACCTTCTGGACCAGCATCTTGTTTGCCGCGGTTTTGTTTGCCGCTACGCGGGAGCTGCTGATGCTTACCATCAAACTGACGGGTTTGCCTGCCGTGTTGATTTCGGCACTGTTCGTGATGTTGTTCTGGTGGTCGCTGGCGGTGGTCAATCCACTGTTGATCTACTGGCAGTCACTGGCAGGGCTAGCGCTCTGGGTACTCATTTCATTTTCATTACTGGCATATCGATATAACGGCAACTGGTCGTTATTGCCAAGAGTGCTCATGCTCGGAATAGGACTGGACTTACTATGGATATGCGTGCATGACCTCGTATACCTGCACGCTGCGTATGGTGGGGTAGTGCTGCTGTACCTGTTCAGCCTCGTATGGATAGCCGATATCGGGGCCTATTTCAGCGGGCGTATGTTTGGTAAACATAAACTGGCACCCGCCATTAGCCCGGGTAAAACATGGGAAGGATTAATCGGCGGCCTGCTTGCCAACCTTGTCTGGATCGTCAGTGTCTACCAGCTAAGTTC
>Ga0265303_10002271_pt1 | contig 11865 bp, 14 predicted proteins | sample Helome_2_FD_192494 | JGI IMG/M metagenome (GOLD analysis project Ga0265303, IMG submission 192494) | Marine sediment microbial communities from subtidal zone of North Sea - Hel_20160317 (Illumina Assembly) | ecosystem: Environmental > Aquatic > Marine > Subtidal zone > Sediment ...
CAATGGCTTTGAGTTGTGATTCCAGTACCACGTCGTACAGGTCTTTCTGTGGCCCGGTAAATTTTCCGTTGACCGGAAACGTACGGGTGATATCCGAAGCATAACCATCATATTCAGCACCGGCATCAATCAACAACAGGTCACCGTCATTTAACGGGTCGCGATTGCTGATGTAATGCAATACGCAGGCATTGGCACCACCACCAACGATAGGCATATAGGAGATTTCGCACTGATTCCGGGTAAAAATGTTCAGTAACTCCGCATGAATATCGGCTTCATTCATACCCGGCTTGCAGACTTGCATCGCGCGCTGATGAGCGCTTGCCGCAATGCGTGCTGACTTTCTCATGACGGCAATTTCCTTTCTACTCTTGAAAAGGCGCATTTCATGGAGATTATGGCCAAGTGCAATGATTTCGTCGGGTGCATGAAACTTTTTACGGGTCTTGGCACGAAATTCGTTCATCCAGCCAATCAGAAGGTGGTCAAAATCCGGGTCTTTGCCCAGGTCGTAATAAACCCGCTCACGACCGTGCAGCATTTTCGGCAAGCGCTTTGAGATTTCGCTTATCGGGAAAGCCTCATCAAAACCGAATTGTTCGACTGCTCCTTCAGTGCCGGCCATCAGGCCATCCCACATCTCCCGGTGAGGATCCCTTTCACGGCAAAAAAGAATTGAGCGACCGTCTTTACCCTGCGGCAATAAAACCATCATGGCTTCAGGTTCAGAAAAACCGCTCAGGTATAAAAAATCACTGTCCTGACGATAGGGATAGAGGACGTCGTTGTTACGAATTTTGTGAGTGGCGGCTCGCACGATGACCACCGACTCATCACCTGCCATTTCCATTAACTGCTGACGGCGTTTTGAAAATTCTTTATTTTTGATCATGACGATATATTCAGGCTCTTTGCAATAAACTCAATGAATGAAATCCTGTTCTTCCGGGCCGCGCAGATCTTCCCTTATCATCAGAATTACGACACGTATGTATTCAATAATTTCGGCGTATGCTGTTTCATCTTCTTCGCTTTGGGTAGTATCAGTAACGTCTGCGGTTGATATTTGCTGCAGGTCTTTCAATGCTTCATTGGCTTCGTCTGACATGGCTTTCAGGGTGTCGTCGCCGCTACTGCCGATACCAGCAAGAAACCCGCTACACCATTGTGAAAGCGCCATGGTTCGCTCTTCCAGTATTTCGTCGTCGCCTGGTAACCACAAAGATAAGCTCATGTCTTCATCTGATAGTTGTGCTTTGCTGGCATTCAGTAGCTCATCAAGCACCATCTTAAAACCTGAACCCGGTGTCTTTACCAGTTCGATCATATCCAGCAAACCCATAAACGCATCCAGGCTGGCATCCGGCAAACGGCACAATAAACCACAGGCAACACCATGGCACTCTGCCAGTTCCGCCGATTCAAGGTTGCCCTGAACCAGGGCCAGTGTATGCTCAAAATCGGGTAGTTTGGTGGTACTCATGATTGTGATTCTCAATGGCTGCGTAGCGAAGGCATTACCTCGTGCCCTCCGGAGGAAGTGATGTTAGCAGTTGGGCAGTTGGCTTCAAAGCCTGAACATTAGTATCGAACATTTTCACATTGCTGATTGACCCAAATTATCTGCCAAATTATAGTGTTGTCATGGATTCCTTAGAACAAACAGATAAAGACCTGCAACGGCTCGAAAAGCAACTACACAAATTGCTCGCCCAAATTGAGAAACTTCGTGAAGAAAATCAGTCGTTGCACACACGTCAGGACGCGTTGGTGACGGAGCGCGCTTCACTGGTTGCCAAGAATGATGAAGCGCGCACCAAGGTTGAGGCCATGATCAATCGCCTCAAGGGACTGGAGCAAGTCTGAAGCAGCATGGAAAATACTACATCTGAACCTATCTCGGTTGATATTCTTGACCGGGAATATCAATTTGCCTGCAAAGCCGGGGAACGTGCAGCGCTGAAAGCCGCAGCAGTTTTTCTCGATGAACGTATGCGTGCGATAAAGAATGCCGGAAGATTAATGTCCCTTGAGCGCATAGCAGTCATGACAGCCCTGAATCTTTCCGATGAATTACTCAAGTTACAAAAGATCGAAAAACACCGTCAGGACAACATAGATAGTCGGATTCGATTACTTGTTAATGAACTGGATGATGCACTCGACGAGTAATTGTACTAGAATCAAGTAGCCCTCTGTGGTGTTTGCGAGTGGACCTGATATACGCCTTGTCCCTAATTTATAACATCGGGTTGGCAAATCTGACTGCTGTTGTGCATGTTCGCCTTGGTGCGAAAAGCCTGAAGCCCAGGAAGCCGTCCCACTTGAACCTTTTGGTTCAAGGTAATCAGGTCTACAGCGGCATCCATGGAGGGTCTTATTATCCAGCCTCCGGGATCCACATGATGGATACCAACATCATTTAACCCGATAGTTCCGCACTAAAGCAGCCCACATGCGTCAAAACACCGGCCAATCTGCGAATCAGACAAAAACCATCTTACGCCGCAAGTTGCGCTCCGAAAGAAGCAATCTTTCAACTTTCATACGTGCCAGGCACGATGAAGCCATCGGGCAACACCTGTTGCAGATGGTCAATTCAAAGGGTGCTCGCTTGATTGCTTGCTATTGGCCATTTGACGGTGAACCCAATATCACGCCAATTTGTAAGCAACTATTGGCGGATGGCTGCGAAATGGCGCTACCTGTCATTTCGGGGGATAACGACCATGAAATGAGCTTTCATTCATGGCGGCAGAACACTGAACTGGGAAGAAACAGGTACGGGATTTTTGAGCCGCTTAAAACTGCGGCCATAGAACTCTCCGGTCTTGATATGCTGATCATGCCTTTAGTGGGTTATGACCGGTTCGGTAACCGGCTGGGTATGGGGTCAGCTTACTATGACCGGTGCCTTGAATCGTTACGTGACCTGTCCACGCCACTTCGAGTTGGAATTGCCTACAGTCTGCAGGAAATTGACCTTGTCGATAAAAATATGTGGGATATTCCCTTACACGCTCTTGTAAATGAGCACGGTTGGTTTACATTTAACGGCTAGAAGCAATTACGCACTTTTTTGGAGAATTGAATGAAACATTGGCTGGTAAAAAGCGAACCAGATGTATTCAGTGTTGATGACCTGGCACAGTGTCCAAACCAAACACGATGGTGGAAGCATGTCCGCAACTACCAGGCGCGTAATTTTATGCGTGACGAAATGCAGATAGGCGACCGCGTTTTCTTCTATCACTCCAACACCGAAATCCCGGCGATCGTCGGATTGGCCGAGATTGTCTCCGAGCCTTATCCCGATCCGGATGCTTTCAATCCTGAAGCAAAGTACTTTGACCCGAAAAGTGACCCGGAAAACCCACGCTGGTTCCTGGTAGATATTCGCCTGACCACCAAGCTGGATCGACCCATTTCTTTAAAGACTATAAAGGAGCATGGCGAAACTCTGGGCGATCTTCCGTTAATCCGCAAGGGCAACCGCCTGTCCGTGATTCCGGTTGCGCCCGAACAGTGGGATTACATAATGTCGTTGAAAGCGGCATGAACCAGGATGAATTGAAACGTCTGGTGGGTGCAGCCGCACTTGAGCATGTCCGCCCCGACAGCATTATCGGTGTCGGTACCGGCAGCACGGTCAATTGCTTCATTGACTCACTGGTGGCTAGCGGTATCCGCATCGAAGCTGCAGTTTCCAGTTCTGAAGCCACCACCCGGCTTTTGAAGGCGGGCAACATTCAGGTTCTGGATTTGAACCAAACCGGCGGTCTGGATGTGTACATTGATGGCGCGGATGAGTTCGATTCGCACCGGCGCTTGATCAAGGGCGGCGGTGGCGCATTGACCCGGGAAAAAATCGTGGCGGCGGCCAGCAAAAATTTTGTGTGCATAGCCGACCAAAGCAAACGAGTTAAGGTACTCGGGGCTTTTCCACTACCACTGGAGGTCATCCCGCTGGCCCGCAGCCTGGTCGCACGTCAAATGGTGGCCCTTGGTGGTCAACCAATATGGCGCGAGGGTTTTACCACTGACAATGGCAACTGGATACTTGATGTTCATAACCTGGACCTGGTCGACCCGGTGAGCATGGAGAAAACCATCAACAACCTGGCCGGTGTGGTGACTTGCGGACTATTTGCCCTGCGACCAGCAGACCTGGTTTTGGTAGCCACCCAGGATGGTATTCGCCAGTTCTGAGTTTCTTCTGAACACCCGTTTTTGGCTTTTTATATTGTGATAAAGGTATGCTCTCACACCTCGGTACGTTTACTGTAGTAGTTACTAACGCCGCATTTTCCGGTAGAATCCGTAGGTATAGAATCAACTTTTTATCCAGTTCAAACTTCTTACGGAGAAACTCAATGAAATCATTCTTTTTTGCACTAATTACAGTGCTTGTTTTTGCATCATCGCCCGTCGTGGCCGGAGATGCTGAGGCCGGAAAAGCAAAATCAGCCCTTTGCGCCAGTTGCCATGGACCAACCGGTATTAGCCCAAGCCCGTTGTGGCCAAATCTCGCGGGACAAAAAGAGCAGTACCTCATTAAGCAGATTAAAGCCTTTCGCGACGGAATCCGCCAGGACCCGATGATGGCACCCATGGTTGCTGCTCTAAGTGACACTGATATTGACAATCTGGCAGCCTATTTCTCTTCTCAATAATCGATTTTTACCTTCAAATAAAAGCCGGAATTTAATTCCGGCTTTTTTTCTGCATAAATTCCGCAAATCTTCCGCGTAACAGACATGACAAGATCATACATTTCGTTATAATTCGTCCTACAAGTTTGGGGGGGACTCAATCTTGGAGTAATAAACTGCCATGCGCCTCACTCGATTTACAGACTACTCTCTTCGCGTTCTGATTTACCTGGGACAAAATGACCAAAGCAGGGTCACCATCAGCGAGATATCTGAAGCATACGACATCTCGAAAAATCACTTAATGAAGGTCGTGAGTAATCTTACCCGTTTGCAGTTTGTCAGTGCTCAACGCGGACCCGGGGGCGGAATTCAGTTGAACCGCATACCAGAAGATATCAAACTCAGCGACATCATCCGCAATACGGAAAAGCATCTTAACAAGGCTGATGGTTTAAATAATGTCGATCATCAGGAAATGAACGCAGACTCCCGCCTGAAGAGCTACCTTCAAAATGCGATGCAGGCCTACCTGGTTGCATTGGGTCGTTTTACACTCGCAGATGTTCTCGAACCGCAAGCTGAAGCTGTTGAATTTTTGGATCTTAGAGAAAAAGCTGCCTAGAAACAGACATCCCGTCGACCTGTAAAGCCGGGTCAGTGTATGCTTGCTCCAGAAAATTAAACACTCTGGAGCGAGCAACCATGTCTACACCCAAGAACTCTGATAGCAGCACGGCCCAGGCCATCGAAATTGCCATTCGACTCGGTCTCATTTTTCTGATTCTCGCCTGGTGCCTGCAAATACTTACACCCTTCATTTCAATAGTTGTGTGGGGCGCTATTATCGCAGTCGCACTCTATAAACCTTTTTTGAAACTCGTTGATAAACTGGGTGGAAGAAGAAAGCTGGCTGTTTTCCTGATTGCGGTCCTCGGGGTCGCAATCATACTGGTCCCTGTCATTTCCCTGTCATCGTCCATGGTGGAGAGCGCGACTAAACTGGGAACACAGGTTTCCGCAGGCACAATACATATACCTGCACCCCCTGAATACGTCCAGGATTGGCCGATCATTGGTGACAAAACCTATCGGTTGTGGCACCAGGCTTCGCAAGACATGGCTAAATTGCTCGAACAATACCCTCATCAGTTGACCGCCGTCGGTAAAAAGCTGCTCGGCGCTGCTGCCGGTGTGGGCGCCGGGGTGCTGCAATTTGTGATTTCTCTCCTAATCGCAGCGGTGTTTCTATTTAGTGCCGAGGGTATCAACGCAAGCATGCGAAGACTGGCGAATCGCCTCACTGAGGAACAGGGTGAAGAATTGCTGGACATGTCGGTCGTAACCATTCGAAGTGTTGCCGTGGGTGTCATTGGTATCGCATTTATTCAGGCTCTGCTTGGGGGTCTGGGAATGATGTTCGCAGGCGTGCCGGCTGCCGGATTGTTGGCCATTTTTATCCTGGTGCTGGCGATCGCCCAATTGCCTCCCTTACTGATACTCGGACCAGTGGCGTTTTATGTTTTTTCTGCAGAAAGCACAACAGTGGCGATGATTTTCCTGATCTGGAGCATCATGGTCAGTTTTAGTGACGCGGTATTGAAACCGTTATTTTTAGGGCGCGGTGTCGACGTACCGATGCTGGTGATACTTATGGGTGCGATCGGCGGCATGATCACATCCGGTATTGTCGGCTTATTCGTCGGTGCCATCGTATTGGCGTTGGGGTACAAGTTACTCCAGGCCTGGCTTGAATGGGGGAGTCCGGCTGACGAAGTAACGGAAAATGCAGGTGAACCTGACCCTGGTAGTGTCTGAATTTGTTGACCGGAACCATTCCTACAGATAAAAAGAAAGGCAGGGAACATAAATGTTCTCTGCCTTTCTTTACAACTTATCTTTCAGGGCTGTTTAATTGCTGGTTTTACAAACATCAATACTCTGCAAACCCGGCCTATTCAGCCTTTTAGTTTGATACTGCTGTTACTACCTGCGTGAAAAGCGCAATGCGCCTCCAAGTATCAGAAACAACGATCCAAACAGCGCCAACCAAGGTAAGGGGCCAGCTGTCGTCGGCAGCATTTCTTCCATTTCTTCCTCGATGACCTCTTCTACAATGGCTTCTTCAACCATCTCTTCAGCAACAGCTACAGCAACTGCTTCTTCAATGATTTCTTCTTCGACGATCGCTGCTGCATCCACCCAGTATTTCTCACCAACATAGATATTGATGGACTGACGAATGTCCAGATCTTTCATTACAACCGGCTTACCGCCGATCATTGATTCAAAATCTTTCGGAGCAGTGGACAGATGGCTGGGAGCAAGTTCTCCGTTTGCTAATCTGTAGCGTAAGTGGGTGCCGCTGGCTGTTTGTGCAACGACCCTGGCTGTCAACTTGGCATACGTATTTCCGTTGTCGCGCGTAACAATTTCCAGGCAAGCCTGGTCAATAAGCGCATATGCCTCGAATGCTTCAGGGCTGAATACAATATCATCACAACTCAGCTCTGCGTTTGCATTGGCGGTTATGCCCATGCCTGCAAGGGCGATAAGACCGTATTTCAAGTTTGCTAATTTCATTTGGAACCTCTTCTATGATTTATCTAACTGATTGGAAAGTAATTCGCCTTTAACAATATAGCGTTTAGGCGCGTGACCGACGAAATAAAAAGGATAACATGTAACAAGGGTGATTGTAGAGTCCTCGGTAGCTGCGAGCACACTAACATCTGTGGGATCTACAATGGTAATCGACGACACCACAAATTCTGTTTTGCCTTGATGAGTCAGCATTTCAATGCTGTCTCCTAACTCGATGTCCTTCAATACCCTGAAGAACCCGTCCCGGTGGGCGGCAATACCCAGGTTGCCCGGTGAACCAACCTTTGCAGTACCCTTGATTCGCCCGGCACCACGGTTGAGATTAATTTCATCTGTGCCATTGTAAACGGGCACTTTCAGATCAAGTTTGTTGATGCTGAGAATTGCCAACGGCGCATCATCGCGTTGCATATTGCTTGCATGATAATCATCGATTCGTTTGTTCGACCAAAGCGAATAGTCCGGTTCCAGCGATTGTTCGCTCTCACCATCCGCCATCAGTTTTGCGGGCACAGTTTCGCTCGCCATGGCCTGCTCGAAAGCGCGAATATCAGACTGGCTCTGATAATCACCCCAACCACGGGCCAGGAAAAATATAGCGAGCAAAATCAGACCCGTTGTCAGGAAACCCGACTCGAGGATTCGCAATGGTTTTTTGCGGCTATTTTTGTTCAATGATTAAGCTACCTGCGAGTAAAATCTAGAGACGTTCAACGTTTGAAACAGTAGACAACACGCTATTTTGTACACTTCTGTTGAGTTTAGCAACCTTATTTAGCCCCGGACCCTACCCTGTCCTATGAATCAATTACTGGCTGACACTCCCGCACAGCCTTGAGAGTTGGTTCAATCAACTGCGGTTCGCCTGCTACGGTTCGTGCATTACTAATATCTTTGAGACCACTACCTGAAACAATGCACACCACTACTTCTTTGGGATCGACCCGTCGTTGCAGGATCATTTGTTTCAATCCCGCCCAGGGCGTAGCGGCGGCGGGTTCGGCAAACACTCCGGTGGCCCGGGCCATTTCGGGAATGGCCGCCAGGATTTCGTGATCCGCGATTGTCACGGCTTCACCGCCGGATTGAATCACAGCTTTTACGGCGGCGAGGCCGTCACGTGGCCGGTTTACGGATATGGAGTCGGCGATGGTAGATGCATTCACCTGCTTTATGACCAGGGCTGACCAGTCCGGTTCTCGTCCTGATTCGTTGCGAACCAGGCGAACCGTCTCGCTGATCGCTGCACTGGCCCGGGATTGGACACAGTCAATCCTTGGCAGGGTGCGGATCAAACCAACGGACTTCAGATCACACCAGCCTTTCCAGATGGCGCTAAGGGTGTTGCCATCACCGGTGGAAACCACGATGCGATCCGGTACCCGACCGCCCAAATCCTGCCATATCTCGTAGGCACAGGTCTTTTTGCCCTCGCGGGTAAAAGGGTTATAGCCGGTACTGCGGTTGTACCAGTCGAATTCAGCGGATGCGGCCAGGCAAAGATCATAGGCATCGTCATAGTTACCACGTACTGCGAGTACGCGGGCCCCAAACACGAGCATCTGTGTGAGCTTTGCCACCGGTGCATTGGCTGGAACAAATACCACTGACGCCAAGCCTGCGGCTGCGGCCAGGCAGGCAAGCGAGGAACCGGCATTCCCGGTGCTGGCAACAGAAACAACGCCAGCACCCACATCCACGGCTCGACCAATAGTTACTGCACTCGCACGGTCTTTGAGCGATGCACTGGGGTTCAGGGTCTCATCCTTGAGGTACAGCCTGCTCATTCCATTCAGTTCTGCCAGGGGTCGTACCGGGTAAAGCGGTGTACCACCCACTCGTAGCTCAAAGGGTGGACGGGGCTGTTTTAACGGTAACAGTGCTGCAAACCGGAAAAGGTCATTCGAACCGTTCCTGAAGCCTTCGTCAATTCTTGTCGTCGCCTCATCATAGTCATAACTGACATCAAGGTTCCCGCCACAGACCGGGCACAGAAAACCTTCGTATTCTGTGGCCTGTGTGGCGGAGCAGGCGAAACACTGGTAGCCGTTCATGCTCATTGCCTAAGATCCTTCACGGCACAATGTGGGTGCCGTAGATACCGTGCAAGGCCTCTTCCAGATGGTGGGGTTGAGTGATGATCACCCTTTCACCTCCCTGCTCCAGAAAGCTAAGCGCGGCTTCAATCTTCGGCCTCATACTGCCGGGGGCAAAGTGCCCTTCAAGCAGATAAGACCGGCATTCCGAGGCTGTCATGTGATCAATATCCACCTGCTGCGCTGTTCCAAAATTCAGTGCGACCTTGTCCACACTGGTGGATTCAATCAGAACTGAAGCACCGAGTTTACAGGCCAGCATGCAGGAAGCAGCATCCTTGTCAATGACAGCGTCGCGGCCAATTAGCGTACCATCCGCCTGACGCACCACCGGAATTCCACCACCACCCACAGCAACGACCAGCGTTCCATGCTCAAGCAAAGCACGGATTGAGTTCAATTCAATAATCTCAAGAGGTATCGGGGCTGGTACCAGTCGCCGCCATCCACGGCCCGCGTCCTCACCAACAACCCAGCCATCCTCGCTGACATGCTGTTTCGCATCAAACTCGGTCATAAATGGTCCGATGGGTTTATCAGGCTGCCCGAAGGCCGGATCATCCGCATCTACGACGACCTGGGTCACCACTGCGACCACATCTTTTTCGATACCCTTCAGATGCAACTCATTTTGCAGGGTTTGCGTTATCTGGTAGCCGATCGCTCCCTGTGTGTCCGCCACGCAACTGACCAACGGTACCTGGTGCAATACGTTACGGGCCAGGTCAGAGCGCAATAGAATAAAACCGACCTGTGGTCCATTGCCGTGTGTTACGACAACTCGATAGCCTTCTGACACGATAGGCACAATGTGGCGCGCTGTTTCACCAACAGCACTGTATTGGTCCAGCACACTCCGGTGCCGTTCATCCTTGATCAGTGAATTACCACCAATCGCAATCACCACAAGGGGTGCCCTGTCGGGATCAATGGCATCAAACCTGTTTTTCATTCGAGTCATTTCCACCTACATTGTCAAGGCCATCAGGGCCTTTGCCGTGTGCATGCGGTTTTCCGCCTCCGGATAAACACGCGACTGTAGACCATCGATCACTGCATCGGTGACCTCACTGCCGCGGTCTGCTGGCAGGCAATGCATATAAATCGCCTCCCGCTTCGCATGCGCCATCATCGCCTCGTCACAAATCCAGTGACGATATTTTGCGGCCACCTTCATAGCCTCTTCAGGGTTGGCGAACAAGGACTCCGGACCCCAACTCTTGGGATACACGATATCAGCGTCAGCAAACGCTTCTTCCATGTTGTTGACCACTTTGAACTCACCACCTGAGCGTGCGGTGTTCTCGCGTGCCAGGCGCATGGGTTCAGCCATCAGGGTGTATTCCGGTGGATGGGCCAGGGTGACGTTCATAGCGTAACGGGTCATCAACATGATCAGTCCCTGGGGTACGGACATCGGCTTGACATAACTTGGGGCATAGGCCCAGGAAACAGCAATCTTGAGGTCACGCAAATCCTTGCCGAACTCCTCGCGGATGGTCATCAGGTCAGCCAGTGTCTGGCAGGGGTGGTCCACATCGCATTGCATGTTTATCACCGGCACACTGGCCCATTCGGCCACCTCACGCATGTAGGTCTGTCCTTCGCCCGGTTCCGTGTCATGACGAATTGCGATACCGTGACCGTAGCTGGACAGGATGATACCCATGTCCTTGGGGCTTTCACCGTGCGCAATCTGCGATGTTTCAGAATCGATAAAGTGCCCGTGCCCTCCCAACTGTGTAATACCGGCCTCAAATGAATTGCGGGTACGTGTGGATTTGTCAAAAAAAATCAGAAAGATGGTTTTGTGTGGAAGGTACAGCGTCTGAACACCGGTTTTGAAATCAGTTTTTAGCTGGTTGGCTGTCTCAAGTACAAGTTCGATTTCGTCATCCGCCCAGTCCTGGGTCATCAACCAGTCGCGACCTTTCATACGGTCTGTTAATCCCAGTGCTTGCCGGGTCATACTTGCTCTCCTTGTTGCTGTTGGGCAATGGTCTCCACCAGGGCGGCGTAGAAGGCTGTGCAGCGCACCAGATGTTCAATGTCTACCTGCTCATTCGGGGCATGGGCAAAGTGTTCGTGACCAGGCCCGAAGCCAATTGATGGAATGCCATGCATACCTGCCGTTGCAACGCCGTTGGTGCTAAATACCCAGAAACCGGTCACCGGCTCCGCACCGAATGCTGACCGGTAGGCGGTCTTAGCAGTGGATACGGCAGCATCGTCCTCACCTATATCCCAGGTCGGATAGTACTTGCGGGTCGGATAGGTCAATCCGGTGTGGCTGGGTACCGCGTACTCCAATACCGTTACCGTGGCTTCTGCGGCCTTAACCGACGGCAGGGCAAGGATCTCCGCCACCGAAGTTGCCTCGGTTTCGCCCACGGTAAGACGGCGGTCAAGATGGATGGTGCAACCATCGGCCACCGCGCACAGACTGGGTGAGGAGGAACGTATCTCGGAGATGGTCACCGTGCCTTTACCCAGCGGTTCTCGCGACTCCA
>Ga0265303_10002272_pt1 | contig 11864 bp, 10 predicted proteins | sample Helome_2_FD_192494 | JGI IMG/M metagenome (GOLD analysis project Ga0265303, IMG submission 192494) | Marine sediment microbial communities from subtidal zone of North Sea - Hel_20160317 (Illumina Assembly) | ecosystem: Environmental > Aquatic > Marine > Subtidal zone > Sediment ...
GCAAATCGATCCGGTCACAGTCTTTCACATGATCCGACTTGCCGAAACCATCGGATCCATCGCAGACCATGCTGAAAACGCCGGTGACATGATGCGGGCGATGATGGCGAGATAGAAGCGTGAAGGGTTGATTGGTTGATTGAGTTGATTACGAAGAAACGGATGCCGGAGACCGGAAACTAGTTATTTCAGAAATATAAATAAAAACAAGGCTTTATATCCTTTTTACAAATCCGCAATCTGAGATTAAAAATCCAAAATCACAAAGGATCATTCCCGAAAAAAGCCCCACCACATAAAGGCGGCAAATACCAGAATTGAAACAGCTGCAACCAGATAGCCCAGCCAGTCTACCGGTTTCTCCGCAAATCCCAGCTTATCCACGTCGCCGACCTTGGCGTTGCAGGCGTGACATTTCTTGACATGCAGCGCCAGGTGCACATAACAATCCGGACATTTTTTTGTGGTATATTCAATCCTTCCGGTATCGGATTGATTTTCAGGGCTCACCATGGTCCTCCTATGTGGACGTTGGGCTACAAAAAACTCTCCTCGATGATGATTTCACTGCTTTTTTTCCTTTGGTCCAGCCATGCCTGAAAGGCTTTAAACCGTTTTTGCTGCAACAGCCGATCCTTGATGCCGTCCTTTTCTTTGGCAAAATCAGCCATGGCAGGCGCTTTTCTTTGTTTGAATTTAATAACGTAATACCCTTTGGGGCCATCGATTATTTCCGGCGGCAGGCTGTTTTGCGCCGACAGTCCGAAGGCAACGCCGGAGATATTGCGTTCAAAACCGATGTTGGGAATGGCGTCATTGCGCTTGAAAAATCCGGTGCTTTGAGCCTTTAAATCGAGTTCCTTGCTGGCCGCCGCCATGTCTGCATCGTCTTTCAGGGCCGACAGCAGGGCCTCGGCATCTACCTTGGCTTTCTCACCTTTCTTTTCCTTGACCAGATCGGCCCTGACTTTTTTCTCGACTGCTTTTAATTCGGGAATTTGAGCCGGACGTTTCTCCATGATTTCCAAAAGATAATATCCATCGCCAAAATCCTGAATTTCACTGATCTCGCCTTCAGGTAATTCAAATGCCGCCCGCGCAAATTCGGATTTCTTTTGGACACCCTTTGACGGCCCGCCGTTGCGGGTAAAGAAGTCGGTTGTATACATGACAAGCTGTTGGTCAGCGGCAACGATTTCCAGCCGGTCGCCTTCAAAGGTGGCATCAAAAATGGATTCGGCCCCGTCGTAAGCTAACTGCTTGGCGTATTCATCGGTCAGCTTTTGACGGATTTTGTCCTTGGCGTCGGTCAGGGTTGTCACCGTGGCTTCATTTACCTGTTCAACTTTTATAATATGCCAGCCAAACCGGGTTTGCACCGGATCACTGATCTCACCGGCTTGCATACCAAAGGCTTTGTCTGCAAAGGGCTTTACCATCGCATCGCGCCGGAAGCTGCCCAGATGTCCGCCTTTGTCTTTACTGGGGCCCTCGGAATATTGTTTGGCAAGTTCGGCAAAATCCTGGCCCCCTTTGGCCTTTTTCAAAATATCTTCAATTTTTTCTTTGGCCTGTGCCACCTCTTCGGGAGCCGCATCCGGACCCACCTTAATTAGAATGTGCCGGGCTTCGACCGTTTTCGGATTTTGAAATTCATCCGGGTGTTCTTCATAATATTCGGAAATCTCGATATCGGATACCGCAACCTTGGCAGCGTAGTTTTGTGGCTCAAACTTCAAGTATCGCACTTTCAATTGCGGCTCAGTCTTGTAAGCGTCTTTGCGGCTTTCATAATATTGCTGAATTTCTTCAGCCGTAACAGCAATACCCGGATAGCGATCCGGTTCAAATACGACGAATTCTATGTCGACCATGGCATTGTTCCAATTATACCACTCGGCGGCCTCATCGTCGGAAATTTTAACACTACCGGTAATTAAGTTATTGATTTTTTCAATCAGCAGCGATTCTCTTTGACTGACCTCAAAACTTTCAGGGTTTAAATTATTGCGATTCAGGATCAGTTTGTAGCGGCGCGGGTCAAACACACCGGCCGTCTGAAATGCGCTGATACTTTTTATGGACCGGGAAAGATCTTCGTCTGTAACTCGCAAACCCATATCAGTGGCCGCCTGGCGCATAAGCATCTGGTCCACGAGCTGGTCTATGGCCTGTTTGGGCAGTTGCAGATTTTGGATCATTTCTTCATTCAAATTGTTGCCGAATCGTTGCTGGACCTGCTCGATTAATCTCTTATAGGTTAGCCGGTATTCTTCCGCCGTAATGGTTTCGCCATTGACAGTGGCCACTCTGCCGGAGCGCTGGGAGGTTACCTGATATCCCCCCCAGAAGATAAAGGTTACCGCTATTCCCCCTAATAATACTTTTATCAGCCAACTGCCTGCATGTTTGCGCATTAAACTGAGCATTTCATTCCTTTCTACACCACCCTCATATCTTCCCCGTTAATAGTTAAATACATGTCAACCAGTGCTTATCTCATATATTTATAGGAAGTTAAAGTAATTTTCCAGAATCGCAAAATGTTATCATATTATCAGAATAAGCGAATATGTGTAATCGGACCAGTGAAAAATGATCGTTTAGCGGCTGACGACTGTATTGGAATAAGATTCATATTATTTTCTAACCAGACGTTTGTCAACAGCTTCCCGCTGGCAGGGACCCAATGAGAGCAGGTAATTGCGACGTGGCGGGACGCTGACACACAATTATAGAACAAAATAAATATTGACACCGTAATTGGCATTTGTTAGAAAAACTTTTTGTAATTGGGGCTGTAGCTCAGCTGGGAGAGCGCATGACTGGCAGTCATGAGGTCAGGGGTTCGAGCCCCCTCAGCTCCACCAGTAAATAAAAAGGTTAGTATCATCAAGCTAACCTTTTTTTATTGGCTTTGATGTGCGTGTGCTATAATAGACATCAGCAGTAAGTTCGGTGACCGGCGGTTGTGCCCCAACACCGCTCAAGGAGCCGATGTTCTCCTTACAACAGGATGATGCTGATCATGTCACCATACCGTAGACGTTTAAATTTCAGGGCCCTCAGCCTACTCCTGGCGGGATGTGCTGTTCTGATGTCCATGCCGGCCGTATCCATTTCGGCAGCAGGGCCAGACACAGAAGATGTGCCTTCGCCCGGCGGCATGTCGACACCAACCCAAAAATCTCCGATCCACCTATATTTTGCCGGTCGCAGCAGTAATTTTTTGATGGCCGAACAACGGGTGGTCCTCCATCCGGATGATCCGGCCGGTTTGGCCGAAACCATTGTCAAAGCACTGATAAAAGGCCCCCAAAAGGGTCTACGGAAAACCATCCCGGCCGATACACAACTCCGGGCCCTTTACATTACCCCCGACGGAACCTGCTATGTCGATCTGTCGGAAGCCGTCAGGAAGGACCATCCCGGGGGCAGCAAGTCAGAGCTTTTGACTATTTATTCGATGGTCAATTCGCTGGTCTTGAACGTACCCGAAATTGAGTGCGTCCAAATCTTAATTGAGGGAAATGAAGCCCCTACCCTGGCAGGACATATTGACCTGCAACTACCGGTTAAAGCCAACATGCTGTTAATACGATGAAGACAAAAGTTAAAATCAACAACATCAGAAATATCGGTATCATTGCTCACATTGATGCCGGTAAAACCACTGTAACCGAGCGAATTCTTTACTACACCGGTCGATCCCATAAAATCGGCGAGGTCCATGATGGTGAAGCGGTGATGGACTGGATGGCTGATGAACAAGAACGGGGCATAACCATTACATCGGCCGTCACCACCTGCGAGTGGAAAAATTGTGAAATCCACATTATCGACACACCGGGTCATGTGGACTTTACGATTGAAGTCGAGCGCTCACTGCGCGTCCTCGATGGCGTCATCGGTGTTTTCAGTGCGGTGGAAGGCGTTGAACCCCAGTCTGAAACCGTATGGCGCCAGGCAGACAAGTACGGGGTACCCAAGATGGCGTTTATCAACAAACTCGACCGCATAGGGGCCGATTTTATGGGAACGGTTGATATGATGCAGGAGCGCTTAAAGGCCAATCCGATCATCCTTCAACTGCCGGTCAGCCAGGGTGACGAATTTACGGACATTATTGACCTGATCGAAATGAAACAGATCCGGTGGGATGAAGAAAGCCTGGGCACCACCTATCATTATGAGGACATCGCCGCGGCATACCGTAAAGATGCTGAAAAATACCGAGAAAAAATTATAGAAGCCGCAGCTGAATACGATGACGACGTAATGGAGGCCTATCTGTCGGAAGAGCCCATCGACTCGAAAAAAATTCTGGAGGCAATCCGTAAAGCCACTGTGGGACTGGAGTTGGTCCCCGTATTATGCGGGTCTGCCCTGCGAAACAAAGGAATCCAACCCCTGCTGGATGCGATTGTTGAATTTCTGCCCAGCCCGGTCGATGTCCCCCCCATCCAGGGGACACACCCTGAAACCGGTGATATCATTGAATGCCAGGCCAAAGATTCCGGCCCCCTGGCAGCCCTGATATTTAAAGTCGCCATGACCGAGGGCCGCAAGCTTTCCTTCGTCCGGGTGTATGGCGGAAAAATGAAAGTCGGCGAAGAGCTCTACAACCCCTCTTTGAAGAAAAAGGAAAAACTGACGCGTATTTTACAGATGCATGCCAACAAACGCGAGCGTGTGGAGACTGTGGGCGCCGGCAGCATTGTCGGCGTTGTCGGCTTAAAGGATTCATCGACGGGAGAAACGCTGTGCACTTCCAATCATCCTGTTTTACTGGAAAAAATTGATATTTATGAGCCCGTTATTTCGGTGGCGATAGAGCCTAAAACCCATGCCGACCAGGAAAAAATTGAAGCGGTTCTGGAAAAATTCATAGCTGAAGATCCAACCTTGAGAGTACGCCAGGATGAAGATACCGGTCAAACCATCCTTTCGGGCATGGGTGAGCTTCACCTGGAAATTATTACCAGCCGCATGCAGCGGGAATTTAACACCAACGTCAATGTCGGCCAGCCCCAGGTTGTCTACCGGGAAACAATTGGCAATGCTGCGGACGCATCAGCACTTTTCGATAAAGAAATCGCCGGACAGCGCCAATACGGTGAGGTCACCTTACGTGCCGCCCCGCTTCCCAGAGGATCCGGTGCCCGTTTTCTGTCTGATATTTCCGAAGATGAACTACCGCAGGTTTATATAGACGCCGCTGAAAAAGGCGCCATGGAATCACTGGAGAGCGGTGCGCTGATGGGGTATCCGGTGGTTGATGTTGAAATCACCCTCACCGGCGTTAACCACAAAGATTCGTTAAGCACTGAACTGGCCTACACGGTCAGTGCATCCATGGCCGCCAGAGACGCCCTGGCGAAAGCCGCGCCGTTTTTACTGGAACCGATCATGGATGTGGAGGTCTTTATTCCGGAAGCCTTCATGGGCGAGGTGATTGGTGATTTAAATGCACGCGGTGGAAAAATAGAGTCCATAGATCACAAAATGGGTTCCCAGGTTCTTAAAGCCACTGTTCCCCTGGCACGGATGTTCGGTTATTCAACCGCCCTGCGTTCGGCAACCCAGGGCCGCGGGACTTTCTCGATGCAATTTTCCCATTTTGATCGCAGCTAACCTTGAGTGGAATGCTCAAGGCCGCTACCCACCACTTTTAGATTTGTCCTTATTTTTCTTGCCGCCCATCTGGCTTAACCAGTCTTGAATCTGTTTTCGCTTTTCATCATCCTGGGAATGCTTCAAGGCCTGTTTCAATTGGGTCATAGCATTTTTAAAGTCTCTTTTCCTGAGATAGAAAACACCGAGATAATAGTGTGCGTCACCCAGTTGTTGCTGCTTTCCCAGGCTTTGACCCAGGAAATAATAGGCCTGGGCAAACTGGGGATATTGGCGGGTCAGCGTTAAGAAGCTGTCCGAGGCATCGGCCTGATTGCCTAATTCCATCTGGGTGCGCCCTATATAAAATAGGCATTCCGGGTCCTTGGGAATCATGGCGCACGCGCTTTCCAGAGTTTTTAAAGCCTGCTCATATTTGCCGTCGAGAAAGTATATCCAACCAAGATCTTTTAAAATGTACGGATCAAAGGCTCTTTTGGTCAGCGCGATCCGCATCTGGGAGACGGCTTCCTGACGTTTGCCTACCCTGGCCAAAATCAACCCATAACGGTAATGCACCAGCGGATCATCTGGATTTTTTTCAACCTCGGATTCAAGGTTGGTCAAAACGATTTGCTCGTCACCGTAGCGGGTCTCTGACCGCGTATGAATCCGGTTAAACTCATCCTGTTTCACAAGGGCGATGGGTTTATGGCTTTGGTCGTAGGATTCGATCCAGGAACTGATAAAAGCAATCCGGTCTTCCACAGCCGGGTGGGTCATTAGATAGGTGGGGATCTGATTGGATCCGAACCAGGTCTTACTGCGAATTTTCTTTAAAATTTCTAACAAACCGCTGGCGCTGTAATTGGCTTTGGTGAGAAATTCAACTCCGAACTGATCCGCCTGCATTTCGTTTTCGCGGCTGTAAGCCAGCTCGGCGGATTGCCCCGCTGCGACTGATCCCATGGTAACCGCACTGGCCGCTTCACCGGCACCACCAAGCCCCATTAAAACGCCGGCGGCCACCCCTGCCAGGGTTGCCATGCTGATTTTCTTGGAACGCTCGATCTTCTGGGAAATATGCCGGCAGTAAACATGGGCGATTTCATGCCCCATGATACCGGCAAGCTCTTCTTCTTCATTCATGGCATTCAGCAACCCGGTATAAACAAATATATGACCGGCCGGTGTGGCAAAGGCGTTATAAACATCATCATTAATCACGTGAAAATGGTATGTAAACGGCTGCTGCGGCAGCGTTGCCAGGATCCGTTGACCGATCTTGTTCACATAGGGGACGATCACGGGGTCATCAATTACATCATAGTGTTTGTATATCATCGCCATCATCTGGCGCGACATGTCTTCTTCCTCTTTGACAGTGATACTGAAAACCGCCGGTGAGATTAGACTGCCTAAGGTGAAAAGGACCATCACTCCGATAGCAATTATTTTTTTGATCGGTTTCATAGCACATAGATAATGTCACATTTTTATCTTCTTTTCAAATAACAAATTTTGTGTTAGAGCAGGACTGCGAAATTTTGGGTTTTGTCCTATCGGGAATGCTGGAATGCGGGGGAAAAGGGACATTGGGTTCGGGGAAATTGAATTAATGGCACGTGTTATATGCATCGCAAATCAAAAGGGCGGCGTCGGCAAAACGACAACGGCTGTCAATCTGTCTGCTTCTCTGGCAGTGTCGGAAAAACGCACGTTGCTGGTCGATTGTGACCCCCAGGCAAATGCGACCTCGGGTGTGGGAATCGACAAAAACGCCATAGATATGACTCTTTACCATGGCATGCTCGGCCAGGTCGGTCCGCAAAACCTGATCATGGACAGTGAAATTTCAGCTTTAAAAGTGATCCCTTCCAATGTGGAATTAATCGGGTTTGAAGTCGAGATGATGTCGAGTCCCGAGCGTGACATTGCATTGAAAAATCTCCTTGTCGAATTAGACGGCTCCTTTGAGTATATTATTCTGGACTGCCCGCCCTCACTGAGCCTTTTAACGGTCAATGCGCTGACCGCCGCTGATTTCCTGCTGATTCCTCTGCAGTGTGAATTTTACGCCCTCGAAGGTTTGGGCCAACTCCTGCGAACCGTGGAGCGTATCAAGCAGGCTCTGAATCCCGAACTCAAGATCGCCGGAATTCTGCTGACCATGTTCGACAAACGCACCAATCTGTCATATCAGGTCGCGGAGGAAGCTGAAAAATACTTCAAAGCGCTGGTGTTCAAAACCCTGATTCCCCGCAATATCCGTTTGAGCGAGGCACCGAGTTTCGGTAAGCCCATATTGCTCTATGATGCGACTTCGACCGGTGCCCGCAGCTACATAGAGCTTGCCAGAGAAATTATGTTGACTGAAGGTGACATATGCAAAGAAGCAAGTTGACAAAAACCGTTGGTGCTAAAGCCGGCAAAAGCAAAAAAATGGCTCTGGGCAAAGGGTTGGCTGCCCTTATTCCGGAAATGGTATCAGACCAAGCGGAACAGAAAGACTATTTTTTCTGCGATATCGACCGCATCCGGCCCAACCGTTTTCAGCCCCGTCTTAATTTTTCGGAGGAAGATCTGCAGGAACTTACAGACTCAATCAAGACCCATGGAATCCTGCAGCCGCTATTGGTGCGCAAAGATGAAGACGGCTATGAACTGATCGCCGGTGAAAGACGATTACGGGCCGCCAAACGGGTCCGATTAACCCAGGTGCCGGTGGTCATAAAACGCGTCAACGATGACAAAATGCTGGAGATGGCCATTGTCGAAAATATCCAGCGTGAAAACTTGAATCCCATTGAAGAAGCTGAAGCATATCACCGATTGATTACCCAGTTGAATTTGACCCAGGATCAAGCATCGGCCCGGGTGGGCAAAAGTCGATCGACGGTTGCAAATTTCCTGCGACTGCGTCAGCTGCCGGAGCAGATCAAAGACAGCATTACAGACGGCTCGCTGAGTATGGGACATGCAAGGGCGATTCTGGGTGCCGAAGCATCACCCCAACAGCTTGCTGCCTGGCGGGCGGTCGTCGCCAAAGGGCTGTCGGTCAGACAGACAGAAGCCCTTATACGGCGCTTAAAGTCTGAGAAAAAAAAGCCGAAAGTATCCCGCAATCGTACCGAAGAGATATATTTATCCGGCCTCGCCGAGGATCTTTCCCGTTACTTCGGCACTAAAATCTTGATTAAAAAGAATGGTCCAAAAGGAAAGGTTGAAATTGAATTCTACAGCAATGACGATCTTGATCGGTTGATTCGCCGCCTGAAACAAACCAGATAAAGGCCGAATCAGAGCCACCCCAGTGAAATAGATAACTATCTAAAATAAATATATATAAAAAAAACTAAACCGATGTCCATTCATATTATCATAGACGGCTATAACCTTATTCGCCAATCAAAATATTTGAGCACCCTGGACCTGCAGGATATTCAATTTGGCCGCGAGGCCCTGATCGATATGCTGGCGGCATATAAAAAAATAAAAGCCCATCGCATTACCGTCGTATTTGATGGAACCCGGGCTTTACATTTGACCCAGCAAAGGGACCGGCAAAAGGGTATATTCATCATATTTTCTCACCACGGAGAGTCGGCCGATGCGGTCATAAAAAAAATGGCTTTCGGCGAAAAACAAAAAGCCCTGGTGGTAAGCTCCGACCAGGATATCGTTCAATCAGCGAATTCCAGCGGCGCAGCAACCATCAGTTCGGTTGATTTTGAGAACAAACTGATCCTGTCGGCTCACATGGTTGGCATGGGACCCGGCAGGGATGATTATGACGGCTGGAAGCCGACGACGAAAAAAAAAGGCCCCAGCAGGCGTCTAACCAAACGGAAGCGGAAAAACAACGCCAAAATTTGCAAGCTTTAGGATGAAATCATGTGCGAAGCAAACGCCTATCTGATCGAAGGCAACGACACTACCCTGATTATGGAAGCCGTTGATACGATCGAACCGCAAGAAGAAGGCATTCAACTTATCAACATTTTTGGAGAGCAAAAATTTCTAAAGGCCAGGATTCACTCCCTATCTCTGGTAGACAATAAAGTGTATTTAAGACAAACCGGGTAGGACAGCCTTGCCGGAGGACACAAGTTGAAATTAATGGGGCCCTGGTTGTCCTGACATTTTCCAGAAGGGCCGGGCCGCGAGGAACATCGTCGAAAAAGCCTGATTCGGCTCAAAATCGCCAGGGTTTTGCGAGTATACAAAATGAAAATACTCATCGCCAAAACCTCCGGGTTTTGCATGGGGGTACGTCGCGCTGTAGAAATGGTTCTGGACGCACCCGATCAGAACACAAACCCAATTTACACTTATGGACCGCTGATTCACAATCCCCAGGTTCTTCATCTTTTAAAGTCTAAAGATATAAAGGTACTCGACGAGATTCCCTCCCGGGGAGACGGTACGGTTTTGATCAGAGCTCACGGGGTGCCGCCGTCCACCAAAGAGAAACTCAAAGAGGTCAATTTTAATGTTATCGACGCAACCTGCCCGCGAGTAATAAAAGTCCAGACGATCATTCACAAACATGCCAAAAAGGGTTTCGCCGCGATCATCATCGGTGATAAGGATCATCCCGAAGTCATCGGTCTGCTGGGTTATGCCCGGGATAAAGGTTTTGTGGCCGGCAGCCTGCAGGAACTTGAAGCCCTGCCGGACTTGGAAAAGGCCATCATTGTCGCCCAAACAACCCAAAATACCCAGCTTTTTGAATCCGTAAAAAACTGGGCCGCCACTAAACATCCGCATTATAAAGTATTTAATACGATTTGCGATTCCACCGAACGGCGTCAGGCCGAGGTTAAGCGCCTGGCCGAATCGGTCGATGCCCTGATTGTTGTCGGCGGTCATAACAGCGGCAATACCCGTCGGCTGGCCGAGATCGCACGCGAATCCGGCAAGCCGGCTTATCACATCGAATCCGAGACAGATCTGGACGACATCGATACCGATGCCCTTGTCTCGGCCAAACATATCGGGATAACCGCCGGTGCTTCGACACCCAACTGGATTATCAAAAAAGTATACCGGGCATTGGAAGCTTCGCAGGTCAAGCGCGAACAGAGCTGGCGCAGAATATTATTCGGGTTGCAGCGGGCGCTTTTGCTGACCAATATTTATGTTTCATTGGGGGCGGGGTGTTTGAGCTATGCAAGCTTGAAACTGCAAGGATTCAACCAGCTGTTTCCGTATGTGCTCATCTCAATGCTTTATGTTCAATCCATGCACATTCTCGCCCATCTGACCGGCAACAAGGCCGATCAATACAATGATCCGGAGAGAGCCAATTTTTACAGTAAATTCAAAATCCTGCTGACTATCCTGGCTCTGGCCGCCGGCAGCACGGGCCTTGTGATTGCCTTTACTCTGGGGCTTTTTCCTTTTTTGCTGCTTTTAGTACTGAGCCTGCTGGGGTTATCTTACAATCGACAGCTCGTTCCCAGTCGCATTTTCTCCGGGAAATACAGGAGACTTAGAGATCTTCCGGGATCAAAAACTTTTATGATTGCCGTGGCCTGGGGGATTGTAACCGCCCTTCTTCCGCCGCTTTCGCTGGCCGATAAAGCCCATTGGGTCACGCTGTTGATCTTTTTGTGGGCCGCCGGCATTGTATTTGTGCGAACTGCCTTTTTCGATATCCTCGACATGCAGGGCGACCGCATCGTCGGTAAAGAAACCATCGCCATCTTGCTGGGAGAAAAGCGGTCCCTGCGCCTTTTAAAGATCATGCTGCTGAACCTTATCGCGGCCCTGCTGCTGTTGAGCGCATTTCATCTCGTCTCCTACCTTGGCTTTGTGCTAGTCGCCAGTCCGATCACCCTTTGGTTTCTCCTTTCAGCCTATGAGCAGGGGGTCGTCCTGCCAAGCGTCAAACTCGAATTTCTGGTTGAAACCAACTTTGTTCTGGCCGGGGCGATTGCCTTCTTATGGTCGATATTGGGATTATAGTGGAATTTCGGATTTTGGATTTGAAGGTCGGGCCTGCCCTGGCGCGATGGCTTCGATAATATGACACTAAAAGGGAAGGCCTGATGAGTTATAGCATTCCCGGATAATCTTTATAGAACAGGGCTGGGCCAGGGATTTCGTAATCGGGATTTTCTGGGGGATAGGGCCGGTATAAGATTCAAAAAAGCATGTCATATTGAATGGATAGCTTCTATGTTTTTTGCTTATCTTTGTATGTGGGTTCGGTTCCGGATAGAAGCCGTTTGATATTGTCCCTGTGA